>Ga0126382_10000458_pt1 | contig 15854 bp, 13 predicted proteins | sample PanSoiMetPlot_30_FD_92548 | JGI IMG/M metagenome (GOLD analysis project Ga0126382, IMG submission 92548) | Tropical forest soil microbial communities from Panama - MetaG Plot_30 | ecosystem: Environmental > Terrestrial > Soil > Tropical forest > Bulk soil | place: Panama | collected 2016-02-17
AAGGGCTGAAGGCGACATGTATCAAGCCATCGTCTTCCTGCCTTTGCTCGGGGCGATCCTCGGCGGCGTCATTGCGCTCGTCGGTGCACGGGCGCGATTTCCTGGCAAGGGTCCCGTTGCAGGCGCCGAAGACACCACGGCCGACCATGGTCCGCATCACGGTGAACTGGGCGTGCACGGCGGCACCGTTATTCATTCCTCCGATCACGAGGAAGAAACGCACGAACCTGCCGCCGCCGGCTCACAGACGGTGGAACTTACCACGACCACACTTCTGATGATCTCCATGATTCTGTCGTGGATCGCATTCGTCGATGTGGGCTTTGGGCATCACGATGTGCGTGTGCCGGTCTTCACCTGGATGACGGCGGGCGACCTCAAGGTCGAGTGGTCACTGCGAATCGACACGCTCACTGCCGTGATGCTGGTTGTCGTCAATACGGTATCGGCGTTCGTACATCTTTATTCGATCGGATACATGCACGAAGATCCGTATCGTCCGCGGTTCTTCGCCTATCTGTCGATGTTTACGTTCGCCATGCTGATGCTGGTGACGGCCGACAACCTTGTGCAGCTGTTTTTCGGTTGGGAAGGGGTCGGCCTCGCAAGCTATCTTCTGATTGGGTTCTGGTATCACAAGCCGGAAGCAAACGCGGCGGCCATCAAGGCTTTCATCGTCAATCGCGTCGGTGATTTCGGATTTGCGTTGGGCATTTTCGCCGTTTTCATGCTCACCGACGCCATCGATTTCGACACGGTATTTGCCCAGGCTCCTTCACTCACCGGCAAGACCATCAACTTCTTTGGCTGGCAGGCCGATGCGCTCACGCTCACCTGCCTCTTCCTGTTCATGGGCGCCATGGGCAAGTCGGCCCAGTTTCTGCTGCACACCTGGCTGCCCGACGCCATGGAAGGCCCCACGCCTGTCTCGGCCCTCATTCATGCCGCCACCATGGTGACGGCGGGCGTGTTCATGGTTGCACGGCTGTCGCCGTTGTTCGAACTCGCTCCGAATGCGCAGACCTTCGTGACGTTGATCGGTGCGACCACGGCGTTTTTCGCCGCCACCATCGGTCTCGTGCAGAACGATATAAAGCGCATTGTCGCTTATTCGACCTGCTCCCAGCTCGGCTACATGTTCGTGGCCATGGGGGTTGGCGCCTATTCGGTCGGCATGTTCCATCTGTTCACGCACGCCTTCTTCAAGGCGCTGCTGTTCCTCGGCTCCGGCTCGGTGATCCATGCGATGCACCACGAGCAGGACATCCGGAACATGGGCGGACTGAAAGATCGCATTCCGTACACTTACATCGTCATGCTCATCGGCACGCTGGCGCTGACCGGTTTCCCGCTCACGGCCGGATACTTCTCAAAGGACGCCATTATCGAGGCGGCCTTCGTCGGCAAGAATCCGATGGCGCTTTACGGCTTCATTTGCACGGTCACCGCGGCACTGCTCACGTCGTTCTATTCCTGGCGGCTGATCTTCAAGACGTTCCATGGGGAGCCCCACGATCGCAAGCACTGGCGCGAGGCGCACGAGAGCCCGATGGTTATGCTCATTCCGCTCGGTTTCCTTGCCGCCGGTTCAGTGCTTGCGGGCCTTCCGTTCAAGGAGATCTTCGCAGGTCATGGCGTCGAAGGCTTTTTCCGTGAATCGCTGGCTTTCGCAAAATCAAACCACGTGCTCGACGACATGCATCACGTGCCGCTCTATGTCGGCATCCTGCCGACGGCAATGATGCTGTTAGGCTTCCTCGTCGCGTGGCACTTCTATATTCGTCGGCCGGATATTCCCGTCGAGCTCGCGCGCCAGCACGACTGGCTTTATCGCTTCCTGCTCAACAAGTGGTATTTCGACGAGCTTTACGACCTGATCTTCGTCAGGCCGACCAAGTGGCTCGGGCGTCTGCTCTGGAAGGGCGGCGACGGCTGGCTCATCGACGGCTTTGGTCCCGATGGCGTTTCGGCGCGAGTCCTCGATGTGACGCGCAACGTAATGCGGCTGCAGACCGGCTATCTCTACCTCTATGCGTTCGCGATGCTGATCGGCGCGGCCGCCTTTATCACCTGGTTCATGTTTTCGGCGGGGACGCACTGATGAATTGGCCGATTCTCTCCGTCGTTACGTTCCTCCCGCTCTTCGGCGCGCTGCTGGTTGCCCTGTTCGTGCGCGGCAACGAGCGTTGGGCCCGCGGTACAGCGCGCTGGATAGCGCTGTGGGCGACGCTCGTGACATTCGCTATTTCGCTGGTGATGGTCTGGCGCTTTGACGGTGGATCGCCGGAATTCCAGTTCGTCGAAAAGTACAACTGGCTCGGTATCGCGTCCTACCACATGGGCGTCGACGGAATTTCGTTGCCTTTCGTCATTCTCACGACCGCGCTGATGCCGATCTGCATTCTCGCGAGCTGGACAGCAATCCAGACGCGCGTGAAGGAATACATGATCGCTTTCCTCGTTCTGGAAACGTTGATGGTGGGCACCTTCTCGGCGCTCGATCTCGTGCTGTTCTACCTGTTCTTCGAAGGCGGCCTCATTCCAATGTTTTTGATCATCGGCGTCTGGGGCGGGCCGCGCCGTGTCTACGCCAGCTTCAAGTTCTTCCTCTACACGCTGCTGGGCTCGGTGCTGATGTTGCTCGCCATCATGGCGATGTACTGGCAAGCCGGCACCACGGATATCGCCGTGCTGTTGCGGCACGGATTTCCGATTGGCCTGCAGAAATGGGCCTGGTTTGCGTTCTTCGCTTCATTTGCGGTGAAGATGCCGATGTGGCCGGTGCACACCTGGCTGCCGGACGCGCACGTCGAAGCGCCGACCGCGGGCTCGGTGATCCTTGCGGCGATCCTCCTGAAGATGGGCGGCTACGGGTTCCTGCGGTTCTCGCTGCCGATGTTCCCCGCCGCTAGCCATGAATTCGGGCCGTTGATTTTCACGCTCTCGGTTGTAGCCATTGTCTACACCTCGCTGGTGGCGCTGATGCAGGAGGACGTGAAAAAGCTAATCGCCTATTCCTCGGTGGCCCACATGGGCTTTGTTACCATGGGAATTTTCGCTGCCACCACGCAGGGCATCGCCGGCGGCATTTTCCAGATGATCTCGCATGGCATTGTTTCCGGCGCGCTGTTCCTCTGCGTCGGCGTGGTCTACGACCGCATGCACACGCGCGAAATTGCCGCCTATGGCGGGCTGGTCAATCGCATGCCGCTGTATGCCTTCGTGTTCATGGTCTTCACGCTTGCCAATGTCGGCCTGCCGGGAACGTCGGGTTTCATCGGCGAATTCCTGTCACTGATCGGGACCTTCAAGGTCAATATTCCGGTTGCAACGCTCGCAACGCTTGGAGTCATTCTGTCCGCGGCCTACGCATTGTGGCTCTACCGGAAAATGATCTTCGGCAATCTCAAGCCTTCGCTCGAAGGCATCCGCGACATCGGCTGGCGTGAATGCGTGATTTTCGCGCCGCTGGTTGTGCTCACCATTCTGTTCGGTGTTGCACCCAAACCGGTCCTGGATATGTCGGCCGCTTCGGTCGCTCAATTGCTTGAAAACTACAACCACGCCATCTCCGCGGCCAAAACGGCCACCCTCATGGCGCAATAGGCGAGGCCATGACCCAATTGCCCGCCTTACAGGACCTGTTGCCGCTGCTGCCCGAGCTTCTGCTCGCGTGCGGGGCGATGTTGATGCTCATGGTCGGCGCGGCAATCGGAGAGCGCAGCTCCGCGGTTGTGAACGGCTGGTGCGTGATCATATTCGCGCTGGCGGCCGCAGCTTTGCTCTGGCTGCCGCGCGGTCCGCACGCCATGTTCGGCGGAAGCTTCCTGGTCGACGATTATGCCCGCTTCCTGAAGGTTCTGACGCTGATCGGGTCGGGTGGCGCGCTCATTTTGTCGCTCGACTATCTCACCTTCGAGAAACAGCAGAAATTCGAATACGGCGCGCTGTTCCTGCTCGCGACGCTTGGCATGCTGATGTTGATCTCGGCGTCGGACCTGATTGCGCTTTATCTCGGCCTCGAACTGATGAGCTTGCCGCTTTATGTCATCGCCGCGTCGAACCGCGAGAACGCAAGGTCGACGGAGGCGGGGCTCAAATATTTCGTTCTCGGCGCGCTCTCGTCCGGAATGCTGCTCTACGGCGCTTCGCTGATCTACGGCTTCACGGGCACCATCAACTTTGCCGGCATCGCCAAGGCAACGCAAAATGGTGCGAGCATCGGGCTCATCTTCGGGCTGGTGTTCCTGTTCGTCGGCTTCTGTTTCAAGATTTCCGCCGTGCCGTTTCACATGTGGACGCCGGACGTCTATGAAGGCGCGCCCACACCGGTTACGGCTTTCTTCGCGGCAGCCCCCAAAGTCGCCGCCATCGCCATCTTCGCGCGCGCGACCGTCGTCGCGTTTCCAGGCATCACCCACCAGTGGCAGCAGATCGTCGTATTCGTCTCGATCGCCTCGATGGCCTTGGGCGCCTTTGCTGCGATCGGCCAACGCAACATCAAGCGCCTGATGGCCTATTCGTCGATCGGCCACATGGGTTATGCGCTGGTCGGTCTTGCGGCAGGCACGCCCGAGGGCGTTCAGGGCGTGCTCGTTTATATGAGCATCTACGTGGCGATGACGCTCGGCACCTTCGCCGTAATCTTGTCGATGCGCCGCGACGGTAGATACGTTGAGAACATCGGCGATCTTGCAGGGCTTGCGCGCACCCATCCAACCATGGCGTTTTTCCTGGGCGTGCTTTTGTTCTCGCTCGCAGGCATTCCGCCGCTCGCCGGCTTCTTCGCGAAGTTCTACGTATTCCTCGCCGCCATCAAGGCAGGGCTCTTTACCCTTGCCGTCATCGGCGTACTCAGCAGCGTGGTGGGCGCTTACTACTACCTCGCCATCGTCAAGATCATGTATTTCGACGAGCCGGCGAAGGGCTTCGAGCCCATGCCGACGCTGCTGCGGCTGGTCCTGGGGGTTTCCGGCCTCATCAACATCCTGTTTTTTGTCTACCCGGCGCCGCTCCTTGGTGCGGCTACCGTTGCGGCAAAATCCTTGTTCTGAATGAACCGCGAGGCCACGGACCTGGCGGGGGTCCGGCACATAGTCTACGAGACGCTCGGCTCGACCAACGCCGAGGCGCTGTCGCGCACGCGCGCCGGCGAGCGCGGACCGTTGTGGATCACAGCAAAAACCCAGACTGCCGGCCGCGGTCGTCGCGGCAGCCAATGGGTGTCGCCGCCGGGCAATCTATACGCGACCCTTCTGCTGACCGAGCCGTCGCCAGCCCCTCACGCACCGCAATTGTCTTTTGTAGCCGCACTAGCATTGCATGATGGCGTCGCATCCTGCGCGCCGCAGATCGGTCCGATGCTGAAGCTGAAGTGGCCAAATGACCTACTCATTGGGCATGCGAAGGTGGGCGGCATTCTGATCGAGGGTGAAAGTGAGCCGGCCTTTGCTGTTGCGGTCGGGATTGGCGTTAATTGTGCCTCGCACCCGCCAAACACGGCCTATCCCGCGGTCGACCTCGCTGCGGCCGGTACGCTGGTTACCCCCGAAGCGCTGCTTGTGTCCCTCGCGGCGGCAATGGAAGAGCGTCTGAAACAGTGGAACTGCGGCCAAGGCTTTGCTGCCATTCGTGGCGACTGGCTGAAGCGCGCGGCTGGTCTTGGCGAGGCCCTGCAGGTGCGGCTCCCGGAACGCGAAGTGTCCGGACGCTTTCAGGGGCTCGATGACGCTGGAAGGTTGCTGCTCGAGCAGGCGGGCGCCGTGACGGCGGTCACCGCCGGTGAAGTTTTTGGCTTTGGTGGACCGTGAGCATGCCCGCACCACAAGAACTGGTCTTCGCCCCTCTGGGCGGCGTCGGTGAAATCGGCATGAACCTGTCGATCTACGGCATCGGTGACGCGCATCATCGAACCTGGCTTGCGGTCGATCTCGGCGTGTCATTTGCCGCCGAGGATCATCTGCCCGGTATCGATCTGATTTTGCCCGATGTCCGCTATCTCGTCGACGAGCGGAAGAATTTTGCCGGGCTGGTGCTTACGCACGCGCACGAGGATCACTTCGGCGCGCTGCTCGATCTATGGCCGCGGCTGAAGTTCCCCATTTACGCGACCCCCTTCTCGGCCGCACTGCTCGAGGCGAAGTGCGCGAGCGAACCGGGAGCGCGAAAGATTCCCGTGAATGTCGTTGCGCTGGGAAGTCGTTTCAATGTCGGGCCCTTCGACATCGAACTCGTCACAATGGTGCATTCGATCCCAGAATCGAATGCGCTGATCATCCGTACACCGAGTGGCACGGTGCTGCACACCGGCGACTGGAAGATAGACCCGACCCCGATACTGCGTGATCCCACCGACGAGAAGAAACTGCGCGCGCTAGGTGTGGAGGGTTGTCTTGCATTGGTTGGCGATTCAACCAATGCGGTGCGCGAAGGCCGCTCACCGTCGGAATCCGGTGTCGCGCGGACAATCGCGGAACTCATCAAGACGGCCCGGGGTCGGGTCGCTGTTACGACATTTGCATCGAACGTCGCGCGCCTGCGGGCCGTCGCAGACGCGGCACGCGCTGCCGACCGCGAGGTTGTTGTCATCGGCCGGGCAATGGAGCGGGTCGTGCAGATTGCGCGGGAGACTGGTTATCTTGAGGGCATCCAGGATTTTCGCCCCATGGACGCCTATGGCTATTTGCCCCCGAACAAAGTCGTCGCGCTTTGTACAGGCAGCCAGGGTGAACCGCGCGCAGCGCTTTCGCGTATCGCGGAAGACCAGCACCCCGAGGTGACGTTCTCGCCAGGGGACCGCGTGATCTATTCCGCCCGCACAATTCCGGGCAACGAAAAGGCGGTCGGCCGGGTCATCAATCTGCTGATAGAGCAGGGGATCGAAGTCATAACCGATCGAACCCATCTGGTGCACGTATCGGGGCATCCGCGGCGTGCTGAACTTGAAGAACTCATCGGCTGGGTAAAACCTACAGTATTAATCCCCGTGCACGGGGAGGCATTGCACCTGCATGAGCATGCTGCTCTCGCTCGCCGCTGTGGCGTCCGCGAGGTCTTGCAATGTCGTAATGGTGATTTGGTACAGCTTTCGCCGCAAGTGCGTATCGTCGATGAGGTGCCTTCCGGACGGATTTATAAGGATGGTAGCCTGCTCGTCGAGGCCGAAGCGCGTACGGTCGCCGATCGTCGAAGGTTAGGTTTCGCCGGGGCAATTTCCGTCGCTCTAGCCATCACCGATAGAGGCGAAATGGTCGAAGACCCGTCGGTTGACATGATCGGCATTCCCGAGCGCGACCGCGAAGGTGGCTCGATGTACGACGCCGTACGCGAGGCCCTGATCGAAACATTTGAGTCACTGCCGCGTGGCCGTAAACGCGACCCCGACGCGGTGGCCGAAGCGCTGCGTCGCACGGTCCGCGCCGCCGTTGCCGAGCGCTGGGGCAAGAAACCGATGTGCCATGTCCATGTCTTGACGGTATGATCAGTGATCTGGAGCAAGCGAAATCATGATCGGTCGTCTCAATCACGTTGCCATCGCCGTCGGCGATATTGCCAAAGCATCCAAGGTTTACCGTGACACGCTGGGTGCCGAAGTGTCGGCCAAGGTCGCGCAGCCCGACCACGGCGTTTCGACGGTCTTTATCACGCTGCCGAATACCAAGATCGAGCTCCTCGAGCCGTTGGGAGCGGACTCACCGATCGCAAAATTCCTTGAGCGCAATCCCGACGGCGGCATTCATCACGTTTGCTACGAAGTAGCGGACATTCGCGTGGCCCGTGAGAAGCTCAAGGCGCAGGGTGCGCGCGTTCTCGGCGACGGCGAACCGAAGGTCGGTGCGCACGGCAAACCGGTCCTGTTTCTTCATCCCAAGGATTTCTGCGGAACGTTGGTCGAGCTGGAACAGGCTTGACGCGAGCGATGAGCACGACCACCGCGATCGCCATTTATTTCCTGATCTGGTGGATCACGCTGTTCGCAGTATTGCCGTGGGGGGTACGCAATCAGGAAGAAAGCGGCGAGGTGACGCCGGGGACTGATCCCGGAGCGCCAGCAATACATCGGGTCTGGCACAAATTAGGTTGGACCACGGTTGTGGCCACTACAATTTCTGGAATTCTCTACGTCGCATACACGCGGGGCCTCATCCCGTACGATTTCCTGATCGCGATCTCCAGCCCACCGCATCGCTAGACAAAACAGGTCGAAAAAAAGAGCAGGGCGCGGAGCCCTGCTCGTCGATTTCTGTGTCCTTTGCCCCGGCAATTTTTGTTTTCTGGGGTGGGCAGCGGTTCGCGCGCCCGGACTTGCTTCTCTCCCAAGACTTGGACCGCAGGTGAGGAACCGATCTTGCGCCCGGGTTCCGCTCGTACGGACTTGGGCGGACGCTACCCGATCGTCGAAAGCGTGTCAGCACATTTGTGACAATTCAGCGCTCGATCACGATCGGAGCGTCGAGCAGGATCGTTTCTCCTGGTTGCGGAGTAATGGTGACCTTTACCGTCCAGATGCCCGGCTCCGGAATGGTAATATCGCTGACCTGCCAAAGCCCGTCTCCGAGGCCGGCAGCCTGTCGTTCGAAGGCCAGACGGGACGGCGCTGGCGGTTCGAGACGAAGGCGCACCTCCTTTACCGGGAAAACCGTAAAATCCTCGCGCATTACGCGAATCGCCGCCTGGACGGATCCAGCTCGCCCGGGGGTGATCGTCACCTCCGCCATGGCCTCCGGGACATGGATGTGAACAAAGGCAGCGTCCGGCGTCCGGTCTTCACTTGTGGCCTGCGGATGGGCGGTCGGCGACAAGGTTCCTAACGCCCCGACAAAACCAAGCACGCAGAGACCGATAAGGATTTCGGCAAGGCTATTGCGTAGCAGGGAACGGATTGCGCCGCGTTCCGGCAGCCGCGGCGTGAAGTAAAACTTGTTCGCCGCTGCGATGACGAGCATCGCAATAAACAGTCCTGCTTTCAGCGCTATCAGACGCCCGTAATCGGTTGTGAAGAGCTCGCGCGGACTGCCCAGCAGGTTCCAGCTGTTGATCAATCCGCTCCCAAGCAGACCGCTGACGCTGAGAATGGCGACGGCAGAAAAGCGTCGGGTAGCGCGCGTCGCGAAAGCATCCCAGGCGGGCTTTGCGTTCCGTTGTGCCTGCCAAAGCAGCAAAACGAACGCCGGCAGGCCGCCGAGCCACGCTCCGGCCGTCAGCAGATGCAACGTGTCGGAGGCGAGATGGATGTCGCCGGTCAGACCTGGCGTCGCACCGGCATGGCCAACCATTCCAGGCAGGCAAAGTAACAGGGCAGCGGTCGCGAGTTGGAATCCTTTCGGGAGCGGACGAAACAGCGAAAGCGCGAGCACCAACGCCAGAGCGAACCGCGCGCACCAGACGAGACCGAAGCGGGTTTCGAAAAGCACCGGCCAGGCTCGGCCATGCAGGCAGACCTCGAGGAGCGGCGCGCCAAGAATATCGGCAGCGAGCAGGACCAGCCAGACAGCGCCCGAGAGAATGGCGACGACGAGCACAAGCAAAATCAGAACCGACAGCCGGCTGCGAAGCGGCTGAAAATCAGCAGGTACTTTGGCGGGCTCCGCTACCAGGTAAACGAACCCGATCGTGCCGCATGCTGCCAACGTCGCGGCGAAATGCACGCCGCGAACGAAGATCAACGGATCCGCCATGAAGGGGACCCTCCGCTCTACGGTCCGACGCGAAACGAGAAATCGCCCTGCGTACGGTGCGTGTCCACGGACAATACACGCCACATCACCTTGTAGCTGCCCGCAGGCAAAGCCTTGAGCGGCACGCTCATTCGCGCGCGGTTACTGCGGTCGACAACGGCCTTGCCCGCCTGCACAGAGGCACCTTTCTCGTCGCGCACCTCGATGCTGCTGAAGGCCGGCTCCAGCTGATTGGTGAACCAGAGCACGACCTCCTTCGGCGCCGGAGTAACCGTACTTCCAACTGCGGGGCTTGCCCGATCAAGATGCGCGTGCGCGAAAACAGGGCCCGAAGCAGCGAACAGAAATGCGATGGATGCGATGATGATACGCATGGCTAGCGGCCGAACATCGGCCTCCCTGTATTGATGCTGTTCGCGAAGATGGGTCGTCCGAGCGTATTCGGAAATATGTCGTCAAGGTAGAAGTGGAGCTGGCCGATAATGCCAACACTCGTACCGCTCTGACGATTCACAGGGATCATGGCCTCCACCGCCACCTGGTAGGTTTTGCCAGTGTAAATGATCCCCGGATTGATCGTGCCGGTCGTCACGGTGCCGGACGTCGCGGTGTTCGAGACTGGAGTCTGGAATGATGCCTCAACAATCGGAATCAGCCGATTGATGAAATCGGGCAAACCAAGATCGACCACTGCCGATTTCAGGTACGGCATGCTGTATTGGAGCGTGGCACCCCAATTGAAGACACGCGGGATGTACTCCGAATCGATATCCTGCTCGAGGGTATCGGGATCAACCGTCGCGGTGACGACCTTCGACACACCGGGAATCGAATAGCCGAACTGGCCCGTGATTGCGAACGGCCGCGCCCAATTCATGCTTGGCGGAAGGTCACCGAAGCCTTTTCCGAAATAAAGTGTGGGCGTGTAGACGTTGAAACGCTCGGCGCCCACGCCCTGTGCACCGCTCCCGCCCCATTCGATTTCCAGTCCTGCCGACAGCACGAACTCATGCTCGGCATTCTTGTAGAGTCGGTACTTGAACAGCGTCTCCACATTCTGGAAACCGCGTGCGCCATTCATCGTAAGACCGCCGGGTGCATAGAGACGCGACCAAGTGGGGGCAATCGAGACCGCAAAATCCTCGGTGATGCGTTTGGCGTATTCCGCCGAGATATCCAGTTGCTTGAAGGACGGAATATCGCCGGTTTTCGACATGGAGACTGTCGGCAAAGCCAGTTCGTCGGTTACGCCGGGGTCGTCGATGGCGAGCGTCGCTGGGAAGAAACGATTTCCAACGATCTCGTGCGCGCGCGCAGTAGACGCTGCCAGTGCGACAGCGAACACGACCAAGGGCCATGAGTTCTTGAACATGGGAAACCCCAGTATCGCGATGACGGAGAAGACAAGCGGCGCTGAACGCGGCAACGACGTCAGGCAATACTGGGGGGACCTCGCGCAAGACCGGGCTCGCCGACAACTGCATCGTGCCGGGGACTATCGATGGGTGGCGGAACTGATTCCGGGGCCGGCGTGGCGTAAGCGGCGATCGCAGTGCCGTGCGGCAAGGGCGGCGCAGACACACTGCAAAGGTTGCAATGGTCGCAGGCGTGAGTCGGTGCAAGCGGGCTTTGGTCGTACGCCGGGTCCACCGCGGCGGACGCGTCGTTGTGGCAGATGACTGAGAATGGATCGACCGATGCAGGCTCGGACGCAGGGACAATGCCCCACGCGACCGTGTGCAAGGCAAGCGCCATGGCCGCCACAGCGCCCAGAAACTGCCTGATGCCTACTCGCATGTTCTCGTCGGCCTCTATTGTTGCCAGGCTAACATGGATATAGATGCGGCAGCATCCGATAAATTCCCGAAAAAGCGCTCTGGCCCTTGTGTTTTTGCGAGCGATCCGCTTTCTCTGACCCCGTCATCCTCGAATCCTTTCAGATACCATGCGCCTGTCCCGCTTCTTCCTGCCGATCCTGCGTGAGACCCCAAAAGAGGCGGAAATCGTCTCGCACCGACTGATGTTGCGCGCGGGAATGATGCGGCAGGAGGCCGCGGGCATTTATGCGTTCCTGCCACTCGGTTTCCGCGTGCTGCAGAAGATCTGCCAGATTGTGCGCGAGGAGCAAAACCGCTCAGGCGCGATCGAATTACTGATGCCTACCATTCAGTCGGCTGACCTATGGCGGGAGAGCGGACGCTACGAGGCCTATGGCAAGGAGATGCTGCGCATTAAGGACCGACACGAGCGAGACATGCTCTACGGTCCGACCAACGAGGAAATGATCACGGAAAGTTTTCGGGCCTACGTGCGCTCGTACAAAGATTTGCCGCTCAACCTGTATCACATCCAGTGGAAGTTCCGCGACGAAGTGCGCCCGCGTTTCGGACTGATGCGCGGCCGAGAATTCCTGATGAAGGACGCCTATTCATTCGACATTGATCAGGCCTCGGCGACACATTCGTACAACAAGATGTTCGTGGCCTATCTGCGCACGTTTGCGCGAATGGGACTGAAGTCGATTCCAATGCGCGCGGAGTCAGGACCGATCGGTGGAAACCTTTCGCACGAGTTCATCATCCTCGCGCAGACCGGCGAGTCCGAGGTCTTCTGTCACAAAGATTATCTCGACATGGCCGTGCCGTCGGCCGATGTGAATTTTGACGACGTCACAGGTCTTCAGAGCATCGTCGACAAATGGACGGCCCAATATGCGGCGACGTCTGAAATGCACGATGCCGCGGTCTTTGCCCGCGTGCCAGCGGAGAAGCAGGTCTCAGCACGGGGCATCGAGGTTGGCCATATTTTCTATTTCGGCACCAAATACTCCGAGCCCATGAAGGCCGTCGTCGCAACGCATGACGGCAAGGAAGTTCCCGTCCACATGGGCTCTTACGGCATTGGCCCGAGCCGCCTGGTTGCGGCCATCATCGAAGCATCCCATGACGATGCCGGTATCATCTGGCCGGAGCCCGTGGCGCCCTACAAGGTCGCCATCCTGAACCTGAAGCAGGGTGCATCCGATACCGATGCCGCCTGCGAGCAAATCTACCGTGAACTCAGTGCGAAGGGGACTGAAGTTCTCTATCATGACCTTGATGAACGGCCTGGGGCAAAATTTGCTACCGCGGACCTGATTGGACTTCCTTATCAGGTCCTGGTCGGTCCGCGCGGTCTCGCCGAGGGCAAGGTTGAGCTCAAAAAGCGTGCTGATGGCGGCCGGGAAAACCTAAGCCCAGCGGCTGCGATAGACCTGCTGTCCAGGTAATCGGTCGCGATTCGCTATTCCGCGGACCCGCGACAAGACGTCCAGAGCAAAAATCCTGTGTGTTGCCAATGGCTTTGCCCTCGCGCCTTTGGCACGAATCCGCCAGAATCTCTATGAACAGTCGAGCGCGGGACCAATCAACGATGAGCGAGCCCCAGGGGACGCGGGCCTTTTCCCCGTTCGAATGGATGCTGTCGCTGCGCTACTTGCGGGCGCGGCGCAAGGAAGGATTCATTTCGGTCATCGCGGGGTTTTCGTTTCTCGGCATCATGCTCGGCGTTGCAACCCTCATCATTGTGATGGCGGTGATGAATGGCTTCCGCAAGGAACTGCTCGACAAAATTCTCGGGCTCAACGGACACCTACTAATCCAGCCACTCGAGAAGCCTCTCACTGACTGGGAGGAGGTGGCCGCGCGCGTTGCCGGCGCTCAGGGTATCCGGCTTGCTGCGCCGATCGTCGAAGGGCAGGCGCTTGCGTCGTCGCCGTTCAATGCGGGCGGCGTCCTGGTGCGCGGCATTCGTCTGATGGATCTGGAAAAGCTTCCCTCCATCGCCAACAACATCAAGCAGGGCTCGCTGAAGGGCTTCGATGACGAGCAGGGCGTTGTGATCGGACGCCGGCTCGCCGATCAGCTTTCGTTGCGATCCGGTGACAACATCACGCTCGTTGCACCGCGCGGTGCTGTCACTCCGATGGGAACAACGCCGCGCATCAAGGTCTACAAGATCGCAGCGGTCTTCGAGATCGGTATGTCGGAATACGACAATGCCATGGTTTTCATGCCGCTGAAGGAGGCGCAGGCCTATTTCAACCGCGTCGGCGACGTGACCGCGATCGAGGTCTATACGAACAATCCAGATCGGGTCGATCGTTATCGGGGCGCGGTGCAGGACGCCGCGCAACGTCCGATCTTCATCATCGACTGGCGTCAGCGCAACGCGACATTCTTCAATGCGCTTCAGGTCGAACGCAACGTGATGTTCCTGATCCTGACTCTCATCGTGCTGGTCGCCGCTTTGAACATCGTTTCGGGCCTGATCATGCTGGTGAAAGATAAGGGCCAGGACATCGCCATCTTGCGTACAATGGGCGCCACTCAGGGCGCGATCATGCGCGTCTTTTTGATCACCGGCGCGTCCATTGGTGTCGTCGGCACCATCGTCGGCTTCATGCTAGGTGTCGTCGTCTGTCTCAATATCGAAAGCATCCGCCAGTTCTTGTCGTGGCTGACGAATACAGAACTGTTTTCGCCCGAGCTTTATTTCCTTTCGCACCTGCCCGCCGACATGGACTCCGGTGAGACGACTGCGGTCGTCATAATGGCGCTGGTGCTTTCACTGCTTGCTACTTTGTACCCGTCATGGCGGGCGGCACGCCTCGATCCGGTGGAGGCGTTGCGCTATGAGTAAAGCCTACACCGCCGCCAGGGTGGAAATGATCGAGCAGCCGGAGCCGCCGCAAGCGCGCCAGGAAGAGGACGTTCCGATCCTGTTCCTGCACAACATCGAACGTCACTACCGCCAGGGCGACGAGACCTTGCACGTGCTCAACGGCATCGAACTCGCACTTTGGGCGGGCCAGTCGGTCGCCTTGGTGGCGCCGTCAGGCGCCGGCAAATCGACACTGCTGCATATCGCTGGTCTGCTTGAGCACCCGGATCACGGTGACGTCTATATTGAAGGGCGCGCGACCGCGATCCTCGCGGATCAAGAGCGAACCCGCATTCGACGCAATGAAATCGGATTCGTCTATCAGTCTCATCATTTACTGCCGGAGTTCTCGGCGCTTGAAAACGTGCTGCTGCCGCAAATGATCCGAGGCCTCAAGCGCGCGGAAGCGAAAACGCGCGCGGTCGAACTCCTTGAATATCTGGGATTGGGCGCTCGCCTAAACCACCGGCCGGCAGAGCTTTCGGGCGGCGAACAGCAGCGCGTGTCGATTGCCCGCGCGGTTGCCAATGCGCCGCGAATTTTGTTGGCCGATGAGCCGACTGGCAACCTCGATGTTCACACCGCCGAACATGTCTTCAGCGCGCTCTCGCAGTTGGTGAGGGCCTCCGGCCTCGCGACCATTATTGCCACGCACAACATGGACCTAGCGGCCCGCATGGACAGACGCGTGACCTTGCGGGACGGCAAAATCACTGAGATGGCCTGACGAGGCATGCACCTTATCTGGGGCAACCTGAAGAGACCCGCCTAATCCATTGAATTCGCACCAAGTTCTCCCGAATGACTTATCGCTTGACTTTAGAACAAACGATGAACTATGTTCTCTCTATGTTCCGGGAGACGAAGTCATGTTCAAAGCTGTGATCCAAGAAGCTGCCGCTCTAGCCTCGCTGGCGCTGTTTATCGGAATGATCGCCATCTGGACCCAGGTGCTGGGAAATCTTTGAGGGCCGCGGGAACGACCTTCCCCCGTCATGCCCGGCCCCAGCGCCGGGCATCCACGTCTTACAGGCCGTCCCTCCCGAGAGACGTGGGTGGCCGACATCCCCCGGCCATGACGCGGGGCGACCGCAAGAAAAGTGGGAATAGCTTCGTAGCCCGAGGTGGACAGCAGGGGGCGACACCCCCACTCTGAGTGCGACAAGGAATCACCCAACCCCGTTCTGACATGGCCGGCCTCGATTTCGTGCACTTGCACGTGCACTCGTCGTTTTCGCTGCTAGAAGGCGCGCTCACGATCGCGCGCCTCGCTGAATTGGCGAAAACCGACCACCAACCGGCGCTCGCATTGACCGACACCGACAATATGTTCGGTGCGCTGGAATTCTCGGAAAAGCTGTCGGGTTCCGGCATTCAGCCGATCATCGGGTGTGCGCTTGCGATCGATTTCGGCGACAGCGACCACGGCCCGCGTAACGTCAATGCGGCCCCGGAACGCTCGCGTATCGTGTTGCT
>Ga0126382_10000459_pt1 | contig 15831 bp, 16 predicted proteins | sample PanSoiMetPlot_30_FD_92548 | JGI IMG/M metagenome (GOLD analysis project Ga0126382, IMG submission 92548) | Tropical forest soil microbial communities from Panama - MetaG Plot_30 | ecosystem: Environmental > Terrestrial > Soil > Tropical forest > Bulk soil | place: Panama | collected 2016-02-17
ATCAACTGTGCCTGTCCCCGCAATGCGGTCTCGCTTCTACCGAAGAAGGAAATGTACTGGCGGAAGAAGAGCAGTGGGCGAAACTGCGGCTGATCGTCGAATTGGCGGAGGAAGTTTGGGGGAAGTAGTCGACGCAAATTTCGATTTGTAATCACCGGGCCGCCGCGAAGCGTGGTGATCTGGCCCACTTAGGGAGGCATTGCGTCCCTAAGCGAGATGGCCGGATCAAGTCCAGTCATGACAAAGGAGAAAGCTCGCCAATGTCGCAGCGCGCCAAGCCCCCCTTCCGCGCCGATCACGTCGGAAGTCTGCTGCGCACTGCGCCGCTGAAGGAAGCGCGTGCGAGGCGAGAGAAAAATGAAATCTCCGCGGATGAGCTCAAGGCGATAGAGGACCGTGAGATCGCAGCAATTATCAAGAAACAGGAAGATATTGGCCTTCAGGCCGTCACTGACGGCGAATTCCGACGCGCGTTTTGGAACTATGATTTTCTCGGCGCGCTGCCCGGCGTGGAAGCCTATCTCGGCGAGCGCAAGATCAAGTTTCAAGGCGTGAACCCGAAGCCGATGATGCTGCGGGTCACGGCCAAACTGGGCAATTTTTCCGGTCATCCGATGCTCGAGCATTTCAGGTTCATAAAAAGGCATGCGCGCGCCGTCCCGAAGATGACTATCCCATCACCATCATCGCTGCATTTTCGATACGGCCGTGACGCCGTGCCGGAATCGATCTACCCCGACATGAACGATTTTTATCGCGATCTCGGCCAGACTTATCGACTGGCTGTACGTGCTTTCGCCGAATCCGGCTGCCGCTATCTGCAACTCGACGAAGTGAACTTTGCTTATCTCTGCGATCCAAATTTGCGCGAGCAAGTGGCCAACCGCGGCGACGACCCGGAACGGCTACCGTTGATTTATGCGGGCATGATCAATGCCGCAATCTCAGGTATCCCGCCCGACATGACCATCGCCATGCATTTGTGCCGCGGCAATTTCCAGTCGACCTTTGTTGCATCGGGCGGCTACGGGCCCGTCGCGGACGCTCTGTTCAACACGGTTAACGTGAACGGCTATTTCATGGAATACGACAACGATCGTGCCGGCGGATTCGAGCCGCTGCGCTTCGTCCCTAAGGACAAAACGGTGGTGCTCGGCCTCGTTACCTCGAAATCGGGGCGGCTTGAATCCAAGGACGATCTCAAGCGCCGCCTCGACGAGGCCGCAAAATACGTGGCATTGGAGCAAGTATGTCTATCGCCGCAATGCGGCTTCGCTTCCACGGAGGAGGGCAATATTCTCGCCGAAGAAGAGCAATGGGCCAAACTCCGGATGATCGTCGAGCTTGCCAAGGAAGTTTGGGGCTAGAGTTAACATTAAACCGTTTGTTTCCGTAAGCGGGAATCCGGAAAAAGCTGGATCCCTCGCGGGGACGAGCGACTGAGGAAGAAGGATGTCGCAACGCACTAAGCCGCCGTTTCGCGCCGATCACGTCGGAAGTCTGCTACGGCCTGCCGTACTGAAGAAAGCACGTGAGCGGCGCGCTAGTGGCGAAATTAGCCCCGCGCAGCTGAAAGAAATCGAAGACCGCGAGATCGAGCGCGTCATCAAGAAGCAGGAAGACGTCGGTCTACAGTCGATCACCGATGGCGAATTCCGCCGCTCTTGGTGGCATCTCGATTTTCTCTGGGGTCTCGATGGCATCGAAAAGCACGTGATGGATACCGGTATAGCCTTTACCGGTGTGACGACACGCAACGAGGGCCTCAGGGTCACCGACAAGCTAGCGTTTTCCGGCCATCCAATGATCGCGCACTTCAAATTCGTAGCAGCTCGGACGAAGCGAAAGCCGAAGATTACGATTCCTTCGCCGTCGGCAGCCTATGGCCGGCCGGTGCCGACGCCCATCGACAGAAAGGTCTATCCGAAACTTGACGCCTTTTTCGATGATCTCGGCCAGGCGTATAGAAAGGCCGTGCGCGCCTTCGCCGATGCCGGCTGCTGCTATCTCCAGCTCGACGAAGTGTTCATCGCCATGCTGTGCGATCCGAAATATAGGCAGGCGATGAACGACCGCGGCGACGACCCGGAACGGCTAGGCGAGTTATACGGCGATCTGGTCAACACCGCGATGTCGGACGTTCCAGCTGATATGACCATCACCATGCACATGTGTCGGGGCAACTATAAATCGACCTACATGGGCGCCGGCGGCTACGAAGCCGTGCAGGAAATTCTCTTCAACAGAATCAAGGTTCACGGTTTCTTTATGGAGTATGACACCGCGCGCGCCGGTAGTTTCGAACCGTTGCGAATGGTACCGAAGGACAGGACCGTTGTGTTGGGCCTGGTCACTTCGAAAAGCGGGAGGCTCGAGCCAAAGGACGAGATCAAGCGCCGCATCGAGGACGCTACCAAATTTGTGCCGCTCGATCAGCTATGCCTGTCGCCACAATGCGGTTTTGCCTCCACCGAGGAAGGCAATGTTCTGGAGGAAGAAGAGCAATGGGCAAAACTTCGGATGATTGTTGAGGTCGCCGAGGAAGTGTGGGGCCGCTAAACCTAACCCGACTATTCCTGCATAAGCGGAAATCCACCCAGATTGGGCTATGCCTTGGCGCCCTCGTTCACGCCGCTGGATTCGCTCGGAAGACGTGTTCAATTGCGATCCGATCTAGCGGCACTTGTCAGGCGCTGCTGGCTGCATAAAGTGGCCTTATGAAAAAGCGCACAGCCGAGCCGGACGAATTTGCCGACGTCCGCGCCGGCGTGCGCGGACTGTGCGCCAAGTTCCCTGGCGAATATTGGCGCGCGCTTGATCGTGAACGGGCTTATCCGACCGAATTTGTCGCCGCGCTTACCAAAGCCGGCTACCTCGCGGCACTAATCCCTGAAGAATATGGCGGCAGCGGCCTCAGTCTGGGTGCTGCCGCCGCGATTTTGGAAGAAGTCCATGCTTCGGGCGGCAACGGCGCAGCCTGCCACGCGCAGATGTACACCATGGGCACAATCCTGCGTCATGGCAGCAAGGTGCAGAAAGAACGCTATCTGCCGCTGATCGCGAGCGGCGAACTCCGCCTACAGGCGTTCGGCGTTACTGAACCGACGTCGGGCACTGATACGCTTTCCCTGCGTACCACGGCGCGCCGGGAGGGCAACGACCATTATGTTATCAATGGCCAGAAAATCTGGACCTCGCGCGCAGAGCATTCCGACCTGATGCTCTTGCTCGCGCGCACCACGGCAAAAGAACAGGCCAAGAAGCGCACCGACGGTTTGTCGGTCTTCCTGGTGGACATGCGGCTCGCGCAGGGTGCCAACATCGCTATCAATCCGATCCGCACGATGATGAACCATGCCACCACGCAGATCTTCTTCGACGATCTGCGGGTGCCTGCGGAGAATCTGATCGGCGAGGAGGGGCAGGGTTTTCGCTATATTCTATCAGGCATGAATGCCGAGCGTATCCTGATTGCGGCCGAATGCATTGGCGATGCCAAATGGTTCATCGCCAAAGCAAGCCAATATGCCAAGGATCGCGTATTGTTCGGCCGCCCGATTGGCCAGAACCAGGGCGTGCAATTTCCCATTGCGCGCGCTTATGCGCAGATGCGCGCCGCCGAACTGATGGTGCATGAGGCCGCGCGCAAATATGACGCGGGTGAGGACATTGGTGCGGAAGCCAATATGGCCAAGCTCCTGGCGGCCGATGCGTCGTGGGCTGCCGCCGACATGTGCGTTCAGACCTACGGCGGATTCGGGTTTGCTGAGGAATACGACGTCGAGCGGAAGTTCCGCGAGACGCGGCTCTATCAGGTCGCTCCAATCTCCACCAATATGATCCTTTCGTATCTGGCCGAGCACGTTCTGGGCCTGCCGCGGTCGTATTAGAATTTGACGGACCTGTTTACCGAAAGCTAGGTCCCCGCTTTCGCAGGGACGAACAAGAGGCACAAAAATGCGCTCACCACGTCCGGTCATTTCCGCGTAAGCGGGAATGCCTCATTCCCGCGGACATTATGACTCTTCCTCTCTCCGGAATTCTGGTTGTCTCGGTCGAGCAAGCGGTGGCGGCGCCGCAATGCACATGCCGTCTCGCCGATGCCGGCGCGCGCGTAATCAAGGTCGAGCGCCCCGAAGGCGATTTCGCGCGCGACTACGATCACATCGTCCATGGCGAGAGTGCCAATTTCGTCTGGCTTAATCGCGGTAAGCAATCGGTTATGCTCGATCTCGCCAGGGCCGAAGACAAAGCATTGCTCGAAGCTATGCTGGCGAAGGCCGACGTGTTTGTGCAGAACCTAAAACCCGGCGCCGTCGGCAAGCTCGGCTTTGGCATTGCACGGCTTCGCAAAGCCTATCCTCGGCTAATTTGCTGCTCGATTTCAGGCTATGGCGAGAGCGGCCCCTACGCGCAGCGCAAGGCCTACGACCTTCTGATCCAGGCCGAATCCGGCGTCTCGTCGGTGACTGGCGGACCGGAAGGGCCCGCGCGCGTTGGCGTGTCGATTGTCGATGTCGCGGCAGGCCTCAATGCCTATGAAGCCATTCTCGAAGCGCTGATCGCGCGTTCCAAAACGAACAAAGGCGCCGAGATTTCCGTCTCTATGTTCGACTCTATGGCCGAATGGATGACGGTGCCGCTGCTGCATGGAGAAGGGGGTGCACCCTTCAAGCGCATCGGCCTCGCGCACGCGGCGATCGCGCCTTACGGTGTGTTCAAGAGCCGCGACGGCGCCGACATCCTGATTGCCATTCAGAACGATCGCGAGTGGCGCGTGCTGGCAGAGAAAGTACTAGGCGATTCTGCGCTGGGCACGGATCTGAAATTCGCCACCAATCCCAAACGCGTTGAAAATCGGTTCGACACCGACGCAAAAGTCGCCACGAATTTCGCTCGCCACGATGTCGGAGCGTTGATGAAGAAACTGGAATCCGCCGACATAGCCTTTGCGCGCGTGAACGACTGGGAGCTGCTATCGAAGCATGCCCACTTGCGGCGGATCACGGTTGACGCACCCAGCGGGCCGGTGAGTATGCCGGCCCCGGCTCCCCTGCACGCGGGCGAAGATCGAACCTATGGGCCGATCCCGGCGCTTGGCGAACACACTGAGATGATCCGGAAAGAATTTTTGAAATAGCGTCAGTCGATCGCGGTCTCGACTTTGGCTTGCCGCGCGCGTCCGATGATCGGCACCATCGGGATCACTGCCAGCGCTCGCGCTGCTGAACAGCGTACTCGGCCTGCAATTGCGCGCTGACCACAGCCACCTGGGCCGCGTCGAGATCAGCCTGTGAACCGGCCTGTGATCTCACAAGCTTGGCCTGGCGGTCAACATCATGCTGTTTGAGCTCAACATTTCTTTTGGCTGGCTCGACAAGTGTTCCTAATGACTTGAGGTTGGTCTTGAGCTTGTCGAAATCGCTGCGGGCGAAGTCGAGCGTGGCTTTCGTCTGTTGGGGTGCGAGAGCGAAGGTCTCGCGATCGAGCGTAAATAATTCATCGCCAGGATTGACGCGCTGACCCTCGCGGATGGCGGCATGCGTGATCTTGCCGGAGATGTCATGCGTAATCAGGACCTTCTGTGCGCCGATGTAAGCGTTGTCGGTCGAGATGTAACGTCCGCTGAAAGATAGATGTCAAGCCCGATGATGACGGCAAGCACTAGCAATCCAACGAGAAGGATCATCCGCAGGCGGTTGCGGCCAAGACGCTTGAGTAGGCTGGTTTTCGACGAGGTATCGGCTTTCGCTTCTGGCGATATCCGAGCTTCGGGTGCCGGCACGATCTTCAAGACTTTCTCACTCATGACTTATCCAGCGGTGACTTGTTGTTGGTTCGTGTTGCGGGCGATGGCCGAGCGCAGATTGTCCTTCACTGCACTGAGCTCCTTGAGCATGCGCTCGATCGAGGTCGGTGAGACCCCGTTGAGCACGGTTTCCATCATGCCCGCGCCGAGATTTGACAGACGGTCGAGCAGAGGCTTCGCCGCCGGCTTCAGATACAAGCGGTTGGCACGGCGATCATTTGGATCGGCACGGCGCTCGATCAGACCGTTGTCGGCCAGCCGATCTAGAAGGCGCGTGAGGGTGATCGGCTGCAAGTCGAGCATGTCGGCGAGAGGCGAATTCGCGATTGAAGCACAATACATCATTTGGCAGAACTGCTAGCCGCGTGGCGCACACGTGACGGGCGATTGGCCCTCGGGCAAAGTCGCGGCCCGAAAACGCTGAGCAAAGGCAGCAGGACATGGAAATCGGCTTTATCGGATTAGGAAACATGGGGCAGCCGATGGCTCGGCGCCTGATCGAGGCCGGGCATAAACTCGTTGTCTACGACACGCGCAACGATGCCGTGGCACCTTTGATTGCCTTGGGAGCGCAGCTCGCGTCATCGCCGGCCGATGTCGCCGACCGAGTCGAAACCGTGATGGCCAGCCTGCCGTCATTGCAGATTTCGGAAAAGGTCGCGATCGGCGAGGGCGGCGTCATCCACGGCAAGCGGATCAAGCGATTCATCGATCTGTCCACCACCGGTTCGCGCATTGCAGCAAAGACCGCAGTGGCTTTAGCAAAGAAAAACATCGTGCAAATCGATTGTCCGGTGAGCGGCGGCGTGGGCGGCGCCGGCAAGGGCACGCTGGCGGTGATGGTTTCGGGTCCCAAGAAAGAAATCGAGATTGTGAAAGAAGCGCTCTCGGTGTTCGGCAAGGTGTTCATCATTGGCGAGAAGCCTGGCATGGCCCAAACCATGAAGCTCGCCAACAATTTCCTCTCCGCCACAGCCATGGCGGCGACATCGGAAGCGGTAGCAATGGGCGTGAAAGCGGGACTCGATGCGGCGGTGATGATCGAAGTTATTAATGCCGGCTCCGGCCGCACCACTGCCTCGGATGGAAAATTTCCGCAGTCGGTGTTGCCGAGAACGTTCAACTACGGCTTCGCTACCGCGCTTATGCTCAAGGACGTCCAGCTGTGTGTTGAGGAAGCCAGAGCATTGGACGTCCCCAATGCTGTGATGAGCGCCGTGCTCGATCAATGGGAAACAACGAATGCCGACTTCGGTGGCGATACCGATTTCACAATGATTGTTAAGATGATCGAGCGCCGTGCCGGAGTCACCGTGGGTTCGGGGAAAAAGGCATGAGCGACGGCATCCACGAAGTCTACGCGGTTTGTTACGCGACCCACGCGCGTAAGCGTTCTGAGAACTACATCTTTGGCGACCCGCACGATGAAATGACGTCGATTGCCTATTATGTCTGGGTTATCAAGGGGCCGCACGGCACCTTCGTGTGCGATACGGGTTTCGACGAGATTGCGGCCAAGGAACGCGCGCGAAAAATCATCCATCCAGTGGGCGAGGGGCTAACGGCGCTCGGCCTGCAGCCAGATAAAGTCGATCACGTGGTCGCTACTCACATGCATTGGGACCATGCCGGCAACTACGACCTGTTTCCCAACGCACGCTATCACATCCAGGATACCGAGATGGCGTATGCCACGGGACGCTGCATGTGCCACCAGATGCTGCGGATCCCGTTCAGCGAAAGGGACGTGCTGGCAATGGTGCGCAAGGTGTTTGCCTATCGAGTCGAGTTTCACGATGGTGTCGAAGAGCTCGCACCCGGCATTACGGTGCATAAGATCGGCGGTCACTCGAAGGGTTTGCAATGCGTGCGGGTCAGGACCAGGCGCGGCTTTGTCGTGGTCGCCTCCGACAGCGCACATCTTTACTCACATATCGATGAAGGCCGCGTGTTTCCGATCACTTACAGTGTCGGCGACACGCTCGAGGGCTACAAGACTTTGACGAAACTCGCCTCCTCGCGCCACCACATTGTGCCGGGCCACGATCCGGATGTTTTGAAACTTTATCCGGCGGTGAAGCGGGGTTTGGAAAACTGGATCGTGCGGCTGGATGTGGAGCCGAAGGTTTGACTGCTGCCGGACACCACGAACCGTTTGGCGAACCCGCCGAAGCTCGCGAAGCGAGCTAGGCTGGGTCGCGGGGACGAACGGAGTTTAAACGAGCCCTAATTCCGCGAATGCATTCTTGTGGTGCTGCGCGCTCTCCGGGGCGAAGCAACAGAAGCTCACGCGTGTGAGGCCGCGTGGCAGCGCGGCTATCTCGGCAGCAACCGTGCCAACCGCGATGCGCGCGGCAAGATCAAGGGGAAAACGATAGACCCCCGTCGAAATGGCCGGATAGGCGAGCGATGTCAGTCGGTTGGCGGCGGCGAGATCGAGGGCCGTCCGATAACAACTCGCCAGCAAGGCCTCTTCGTTCTTGCCGCCACCGCCCCACACCGGCCCGACGGCGTGGATGACATGCTTGGCCCTCAGCCGATAGCCGCGTGTTATCTTGGCAGAGCCTGTGTCGCAGCCGCCAAGGGTGCGGCATTCCGCCAGCAATTCCGGACCCGCGGCGCGATGGATGGCGCCGTCGACACCGCCGCCGCCCAGCAGAGTACGATTCGCCGCATTCACGATCGCGTCGACATCAAGCCTGGTGATGTCGGCGACGACGATCTCGAGGATAGTCTGACCGATCTCGGCAGTGAGTTCCGACATGCGCGCGACTATATCATGCGCTTGCGGTTTCAGGCGCGGCCTCAAAATCGACGCTCGAGCGTACGCCGATATCGTCGTAATGCGCATCGAGGAAGCGGCGCGCGGCCCGCCAGCCGTTGGTGTGCAGCATCTCGAAGAAATCGTAATCAGTGTTAAGCCGTTTGGCGGCGTCCAACGTTTGCGTCGAGCCGGTGAGTGCAACCCGGTGCACGTTGATGCGCCGATATTGTCCCGTGCCTGTGCCACGCGGCAGCTTGCCCTCATCGATCAGTTTACCAACGAACGTGATCCCGCGCAGCTCCGACATCAGCGAGGAATTAAATGTGATCTCGTTTATCCGCGCCATAATCTCATCCTGCGTTTTTGGCACCTGCTTGCGTTGCACGGGATTAATCTGAACCAGCAGCAGATTTTCGGTCTGCGTCGCGCCTATCAGCGGGTAGAGCGCCGGATTACCCACATAGCCGCCATCCCAATAGGACGCACCTTCTATCTCGACGGCGCGAAACAAATGCGGCAAGCAGGCCGAAGCGACGATCATATCTGCGGTCATTTCCTCGCGTCTAAACACATGAAGCTGTCCGGTTTTCACATTGGTAGCGGAGACAAACAGTTGCAGATCCTTGCAGCCCCGCACCGCATTGAAATCAACGAAGCGCTCGATCAAATCCTTTAGCGGATTGATGTTGAGCGGATTGAAATCGTAGGGCGACAAATACCGAGTCAGTGCTTGCATCCAGAGGCCGACGGGCGTGTCTTCGATCGGCCAGAATGAAAATAAGCGATCGACCGCGCGCCGCTGTACCTCAGGCAGATTGCCGCCAAGGCTCGCCGCGCGCCAAAAATCGGCAAGCCGTTTGCGCGCTGCGTCCGGCCCCCCGCGCGCCAGTCCGTCCGCAAGCATGATCGCGTTAACCGCGCCGGCTGAAGCGCCTGAAATGCCTTCGATCGTCAGTCGGTCGTCCTCAAGCAGGTGATCGAGCACGCCCCAGGTGAAGGCGCCCAATGCCCCGCCGCCCTGCAATGCGAGATTGATGCGCTTGCCCGCTTTCGGTTTTTCCGACTTGTCGCCGCCGAACGCGCGCGAGAGAAATTCAATCACTGTGCCACCCAGCCGCCATCGATCGAATAAGCAGAGCCGGTAATGGTTGCCGCGGCGTCGCCGCACAAAAACACCGTAAGCGTGCCTATGCTTTCCGGCTTAGTAAATTCGAGCATGGGCTGTTTCTCGCTCAACAGCGCCGCTTCTCCCTGCTCAAACGATTGGCCGTTTGCCTTCGTGCGAGTCTCAATCTGCTGCTTGATCAATTCCGTGAACACCCAGCCGGGACAAATAGCGTTGCAGGTGATGCCGTTATTGGCTGTTTCAATCGCCACCACCTTGGTGAGGCCAACGAGGCCATGCTTGGCCGAGACATAAGCGACCTTCTGCGCGACCAGGCCATGAGCGGAAGCGATATTAATGATGCGGCCCCACTTGCGCGCTTTCATGCCAGGCACTGCGGCACGGATCGTATGGAACGAGGACAACAAATTTATTGCGATGATCGCGTTCCATTTCTCGATCGGGAAGTCTTCGATATTCGCAACGTGCTGGATGCCGGCATTATTGACGAGCACATCGAGCGTACCGAGTTCCCTTTCGGTCGTGCGGATCATCTCGTCGATTTCCGCGGGCTCGGTCATGTCGGCTGGCGAAAAAAGTGCTTTGACGCCAAATTCCTTTTCGATGCCAGCGCGAATTTTTGCGATCTCGGCATTATCGCCGAAGCCATTGAGCATGATGTTGGCGCCGTCCTCCGCGAGCGCGCGGGCAGTGGCGAGCCCAATGCTGATGTCGAGCCGGTGACGAGTGCAGACTTGCCTTTGAGCATTGCGGGTCCTCGTTGGTAAGGGACGCCCCGATCGCGAATGCGGGCGGAACCTGCCCCTATTTTTGTTGCAGTGCAATATACATGTTCGTGACTTAGGGATTCGAGGGGTATGACGTTAGACTTGCGTCGCAAGGCGGAACCTTTGGCCAGAAAATCACACGCGCACGCGGTATTCCCGAGGCCCGACCACGACCATGAGCGCTGCGCAAACGATGCAATCGCTCATGCCGAGGCGACCTTTGCCGCACGAAAAGAGCGCCTGACGCCGATCCGTCGTCGGGTGTTGGAGGCGCTTTTGACGAGCCATCAGCCGCTCGGCGCCTATGAGCTGATCGACCGTCTGGCTGTGCGTGGCGCCCGGCCGGCACCAATCACGATCTATCGCACACTCGATTTCCTGCGTGAACAGGCTCTCGTACACCGCATCGAAAGCCGGAATGCCTTCATTGCCTGTGTGCATAGTCATGAAAACAACGATCCGGTCGTGTTCCTGATCTGCGAAAAATGTGGCGAGGTTGGCGAGGCTGCTTCGGCTGCTGTTGCAGAAACCATCAAAAGCGCCTCACGTGCAGCTGGCTTTTCACCGAAGACACCGGTTATCGAAATTTCCGGCATCTGCGATAATTGCAAGGCGGCTTGAGGCAGCGTGCTGGTTAAACGGGCCTAGCATTACTGTCATTGCAGGTACTTTCACCTGCGGTATCCTGCTATATTTGTCAGGCACTGGTTCGTGTGGAAAAAGCCGATGAATACAAACGCGCAACGGCACAGAACTGTCGCAGTAAAGGTCGGGGGCGTCACTGTTGGTGGCGGCGCGCCGATTGTCGTGCAGTCGATGACCAATACAGACACTGCCGATGTCGAGTCCACCGCACAGCAGGTTGCTACGCTGGCCGCGGCCGGCTCCGAACTCGTGCGCATCACTGTTGATCGCGACGAGGCGGCTGAGGCGGCGCCGCGCATCAAGGAACGACTCAGCCAGCTTGGCGTCGTGGTGCCGCTGGTCGGCGATTTTCATTACATCGGCCACAAGCTTCTTGCCGATCATCCCGGCTGCGCCGAGGCACTCGACAAGTACCGCATCAATCCCGGCAATGTCGGCTTTAAAGACAAGAAGGACAAGCAATTTGCCGCCATCATTGAGATGGCGCTGCAATACCATAAGCCGGTGCGTATCGGTGCCAATTGGGGTTCGCTGGATCAAGAACTGCTCACACGTCTGATGGACGAGAATGCGCACGCGAAAGCTCCGCGCGATGCTCGCGAAGTTACGCACGAGGCTATGGTGCAGTCGGCGCTGCTGTCAGCCGCGCGCGCAGAAGAAATCGGCCTGCCGAAGAACCGCATCATCCTCTCGGCCAAGGTCTCGGCAGTGCAGGACCTGATCGCAGTCTACGGCGAGCTTGCGCGCCGCAGCGACTACGCGCTGCATCTGGGCCTGACCGAGGCCGGCATGGGCTCGAAGGGCATTGTCGCTTCTGCCGCCGCGATGGGCGTTCTGCTACAACAGGGCATCGGCGACACCATCCGCATCTCGCTTACGCCGGAACCTCAGGGCGACCGCACGCGCGAAGTGCAAGTTGCGCAGGAGCTCTTGCAGACCATGGGGCTGCGCACCTTCGTGCCGCTGGTTGCTGCCTGTCCCGGCTGCGGGCGCACCACCTCGACCACGTTCCAGGAGTTGGCCGCCGACATCCAGGGCTTCATCCGCGATTCGATGCCGGCGTGGAAGACACGCTATCCTGGCGTCGAGGCGCTCAACGTGGCGGTAATGGGCTGTATCGTGAACGGGCCTGGGGAATCCAAGCACGCCGACATTGGGATCTCGCTACCCGGCACCGGTGAGCAGCCGACCGCTCCTGTCTTCGTCGACGGCAAAAAGGCCGCCACATTACGCGGGCCCACGCTCACTGCCGACTTCAAGCAGATGGTGCTCGACTATATCGAGCGGCGGTTTGGCCATGCAGCGCGTGACGCGGCGGAGTAGACAAGCGGGTTGCGCCGGGCGCTGTTCCCGCTACGATCCTCGATGAAAGCAACAGCCGAAGGTGCCTCATGAGCTCGTTGAGCGGCAAAGATGGCCCCCGCTATCGGCACGTCGCCGATCAATCGAAACCCTATGAGACGATTGAGGTCGATAAGCTCACGCCAATCATCGGCGCGGAAATTAAGGGGGTCGATCTTGCAAAACCCCTATCCAATTGGATGGTGGACGAAATTCATCGAGCCTTGGCCGAGAACATTGTCATCTTCTTTCGTGATCAGCACATTGCGCCGCAACAGCATCTCGCCTTCGGCCGGCTGTTCGGCGAGCTGCACATCCATCCAGCTGCACCGCACGAGCCAGGCGAACCGGCGCTGATGAAAATCTACGCCGACAAGAACAGCCCGCGAGCAAATGGCGAAGGCTGGCACAGCGACGTGTCATGCGACCTCGAACCCCCGATGGGCAGCATTCTTTACATCAAGCAATGTCCCCCGCATGGTGGCGATACTTTATTTGCCAGCATGTATGCCGCCTACGACGCACTGTCAGACAGAATGAAGACTTATCTCCATGGACTCACCGCGGTCCACGATGGAGAACCGGTTTATCGTGGTCTTTATGCGAATGCCGGCGTTGCTGACAAGCCGACTTATCCACGCGCCGAACATCCGGTCATACGAACGCATCCGGTCACCGGGAAGAAAGCACTCTATGTGAACCGCGGTTTTACGCACCATATCGTTGACATTCCGCGTGACGAAAGCGATGCCGTACTGTCCTATCTTTATCAGCATGCAGAGAATCCGCTGTTCCAGTGCCGTTTCCGCTGGACCGAAAATGCAATTGCCTTCTGGGACAATCGTTGCGCGCAGCACCGAGCAATGTGGGACTACTGGCCGCATACCCGCTCGGGCACTCGCGTCACGGTAAAAGGCGAGCGTCCTTTCTGATCCGCGCCCGTAGTCCCTACATCCAGCCGCCGCCATCTTTACTCCGGTTCGCGACGCTCGCTTCCTCCAGATCCAATTCGTATTCAATACGGCGGCGCCCTTCGTCGGTGATCTTGCCGTCACGCAGAAGCTGAAAGATGAAATCGCGCTCGGCATCAATCAGCTCTTTTTTGAGCGCAGCGCCCTGGCGCATGTTGTCGAGCCCATCTGCCATGTCACTCGGCAAAATTTGCCTTCGGGTCTGGTTGCGTGTGCGTAAGAGCGCGATGACTTCATCTGGCAACTCACGCTCTTCAATAAATTTCTCCAGCCGTTTCTCTACCTCTTCTAAAGCGGAAACGCGGGCGTTCAATTCAGATTGGATTTCCCCGGCGTGCTCTGCCTGACCGAGAGGGGTTACTCCAATCCAGCGCACCGCCAACGGCAGCATCAAACCCAGGCCAACAAGCGTGATTACGATCACGCCGAAAGTCACAAAAAGAATAAGCCCGCGGTGTGGAAATAGCTGGCCATTGTTGAGCGCGTAAGGAATTGCAAGCGCGGCGGCGAGCGAGACTACGCCGCGGACGCCAGTAAACGCGATTATAAACGGCGCTTGCCATGGCGGCGACGGATCGCGTTGCGCCAGCGACGAGCTGACCCAGCGTGGAATATAGGTCGCCGGGAATACCCAGATGAAACGCGCCGCGATCGCAATCAGCGTCGTCAAAACAGTCGCCATCACCAATTCGCCAATCGGTAAGGATTGTGTCTGCTCCAGCAGCGCACGCACTTCCAAGCCGGTAAGCAGAAATACAAGCCCTTCAATGAGGTAGACCAGCAAATCCCAGAAAAAGATGCCCTGCAGCCGCGTAGCCGAGGAAATCAGGCGCGGCCCGATCCAGCTTACGTAAAGACCGCACGCGACCGTGGCCAGCACACCCGAGCCACCGAGATGTTGGGGCACCCAGAAGGCGACGTAGGGCGTCATCAGGGACAGCGTTATTTCCACACGCGGCTCGTGTGCCCATTGCCGCAGACGCAAGCTCAACCAGCCAATCGCAATGCCGTACAAAATTTCTCCAATAACGATGAGCGCAAAGGTGCCGGCCGCTTCCTGAAACGAGAACGCGCCGGTCACCGCGGCGACGACAGCAAAGCGGTAGAGGATCAACGCAGTCGCGTCGTTGGCCAGCCCTTCTCCTTCCAGCACGACAAGGAGTCGCCGCGGCAACGCGAGCCGCCGCGCGACCGCCAACGGTGCGACCACATCAGGCGGTGCAATGATGGCGCCGAGCACGAAGCCGATGGCCCAATCGAACTTTAGCAGGTAATGCGCAGCTACTGCTACTGCACAGGTGGTGAAGACGACGCATCCGAAGGCAAGCAGTGTTATTGGGCGCAGATTGAAACGGAAGTCGCGCCAGCTCATGGCGACGCCGGCCGAATAGATCAGCGGCGGCAATATCAGCAGCAGCACGACTTCAGGCGCCAGTTCGATTTTCGGCAGACCCGGAACAAAAGCTATGCCAATTCCGGCAATCACCAGCAGGATCGAGGGCGCAACGTTCAACCGCCTTGCGGCGACCGCAACTGCTGCCAGCAGCCCCATCATCAACAGCAGCGTTTGCACGGTCGCAGTCATATGAGATTCGCCACCATGTTTACGGTCAGCGCCAGCACCACGAGATTGAAGAAGAATGACAAGACACCATGCAACGATGCAACACGGCGAATGACTTTGCTGCTAATAGCGACATCGGAGACCTGTGAGGTCATGCCGATAACTAGCGAGAAGTAGAGGAAATCCCGATAGTCCGGCTCGCGGTCATCGGGAAAATGCAGCCCGCCGATCTTACCGTCGCGTCGCTCGCCGTAATATTCATGCGCATAGTGGAAAGAAAATATCGTATGCACGAACGCCCAAGAGAGCAGAATGGTCGTAAACGCCAGGGCTACATGTAATGCGGTATTACCTTGCGTTCCTTGTTTGGCGCCGCCGAGGGCGATCACGACGGCAACTAGGCTGGCGAATGTGGCAACGATTGAGAGCAACAAAATAAAGGCGGCGCCTTCGTCTTGCTCCGACGCGCGGCGGCGAATGTGCGCCACGTCGGCACGCCACATCATGGAAAGCGTCAGGACGAGGTAGACCGCAACACCTAAGTCCCATCCGGCTAGTATGCGCGCTCCCCACTGCAGCGCGAGCGGCGCCACGGCAAAGGCAACAACGATGCCGATGAGGATCGCAATTGCAAGTTTGGTATGCAGTTTGATAATGCGCAGCGGCAGCGACGGCAGTGGAAACGGCGGACGATTGACTTTGGCCATGTCGCGATCCTTGCGCGTCCTCAAGTTCTCCGCTCGGCCACGAAGCGTGCAGCAGCGCGCAAAGTATCGGCCTCTGCACCGAATGGTGCCAGCGCGCCATCGGCCTCCGCTACCAATTCTTTAAGCCGGGCACGCGC
>Ga0126382_10000460_pt1 | contig 15828 bp, 10 predicted proteins | sample PanSoiMetPlot_30_FD_92548 | JGI IMG/M metagenome (GOLD analysis project Ga0126382, IMG submission 92548) | Tropical forest soil microbial communities from Panama - MetaG Plot_30 | ecosystem: Environmental > Terrestrial > Soil > Tropical forest > Bulk soil | place: Panama | collected 2016-02-17
ACCTTCCGTAGGTCGGCAGTCAGACTAGTCTTAGGTCTGCCCTCTGGATTCCCTGATTGACCCGGTTTGAACTGAGTCTTTCTACTCGACCGACATCGAGCGGCCCCGATGAATGCCAGTGGGCTACTGCAGCTCCCTGGAATACCTCTAGCTCTTGCTTCGTACTTGGCTCTCGCGGTCGTGGGTATGATACCGTTTCTGATCTGATATCTCTTGTACGAAGAACGTCTCTTGTCAAAGGAGCTTGGTTACACGGATATCAGAACGAAGTGCGGTTCGCTTATGCTTGGAATTTGGTAACAGGGCCGATGAATAAAAGGTTTGAGACATAACCACTGTTAGACGCCCACAGGATCCTGGGACGAGCCGACCTGTGATGGGTGGCGTGAGATGAGAACTATGGAGGAAGCGCTACGAGAGGGTGACCGAAGGCCCCGGATCGTCGTCGTCGCCGAGGACAATGCTGATCACGCGCTGCTCAGCGCCGAGATCGAGGGACGCTACGGCGACGCTTATAGCGTGCTTGTCGCGACTTCGCCGCGCGAAGCGCTGACGTCCCTCGAGGCTCTGCGGGCGGATGGTCAGAGGGTTGCCGTGGTGCTCGCGAGCCAGTGGATGGGTGAGATGGACGGCTCCGACCTGCTGTCCGTGGCGCGGGCGCTTCATCCGCGGGCCAAGCGGGCGCTCCTCATCTCGCCGGCAGACTGGGGCCACGAGCGGACGGCTGACGCGATCCGTGAGTCGATCGCCAGTGGTTGTATCGACAACTACCTCGCCAAGCCGTTGAAGACCGCCGATGAAGTCTTTCATCGTTCAATTAGCAGCTTCCTCTACGAGTGGACGACTTCGGAGGAGGGTTCGGCATACGAGGTGACCGTCCGTGACCAGCCTGACCTCGGCCAGCCAACTCCACGAAACGAATCCGGCCGGTTCGACGTCGCCATCGTCGGGGCGGGGCCCGCGGGCTTGGCCGCGGCGGTGTACGGCTCGTCCGAAGGCCTCGAGACGATCGTGATCGAGCGCGCGGCGATCGGTGGCCAAGCCGGATCGAGCTCGATGATCCGGAACTACCTGGGATTCGCCCGTGGCATCGGTGGAGCGGAGCTGGCGAGACAGGCGTACGAGCAAGCGTGGGTATTCGGCACGCGGTTCCTGATCGGCCAGGAGGTGACGGGTCTCCGGTGCGGCGATGACACCCACATACTCACGACCGCGGGCGGCCGTGAGATCAGTTCGCGTACCGTCATCCTCGCGACCGGCGTCAGCTACAACCGCCTGGAGATTTCCGCGCTCGAGAGCCTCGTCGGGATGGGCGTCTATTACGGGGCCTCACCGGGCGAGGCTAAATATTTCGCAGGCAAACGCGTGTACCTGGTCGGAGCTGGGAATTCTGCCGGGCAGGCTGTCTTACACCTTTCGAAGTGGGCCGATGAGGCAACCCTTGTCGTACGGGGCGACCGCCTTGAGAAGAGCATGTCCAAGTACCTCGTCGACGAGATCGTGTCGGCCGCCAACGTCAAGGTGCTGCTCGCGACGCGAATCGTCGATGGGTCAGGTGAGGGCCGCCTCGAGACGCTCACCCTGGCTAATGATGCGACGGGAGGTTCCGTCGTCGTCGGTGCCGACGCCCTTTTCGTCCTCATCGGTGCAAGGCCGCTCACCGAATGGCTGCCAGTCGAGGTCGCCCGTGATGCACACGGATTCGTCGTTACCGGATCCGACCTGAGCCACGACGGGCGCCTCGATGACTGGCTGCTGCCTCGTTCTCCGCGCCCCTTCGAAACGAGTGTTCCAGGCGTTTTCGCAGTCGGGGACTTGCGGTCACGCTCGATGAAGCGCGTTGCGTCATCGGTCGGTGAAGGATCGGGCGCAATCAAAGAGATCCACCACTATCTCGCATCACAGGCCAAGTGGTCGGCGCTCCGCCGGAGCCCGAAATGATCGGTTCAGCTAGTAGAGGAGGAAGTGTTATGGCATGGGTTATCCACTGCGATTGCGGTACCTCGATCAGAGGCAACACCGAGGACGAAATCGTCAAGAACGCACAGGAACACGCCAAGGACAAGCATGCGCTGGTCGTGACACGGGAGCAGGCGCTGGCGCTCGCCCAAGAGGACTAGTGGGTCTTCCTGAGACCGAAACGATCGCTTGGCCGTTTACTTCGGTCGTTCCTTCGCGTCGCTGCTCTGCGCCGACGGTGCTGCCGATGATTTTACTGGCTGCTGTCGCGCTCTGAGGTGATCGTCCATATCTAAACGTTGGACGCCGTCTTCGTACCATTTCGGCATGGGTTTGCCCATCAGGTAGTGATCGAAGAACTCCCTCATCCGCACGGTGTAGTCCTTCTGGTTGGCGCGTTTTGCGAGCCCGTGGTTTTCGCCAATGTACTCCAGCAGCACCACCGGTTTCTGCAGCCGCCGTAAAGTGTTGTAGTACTCCACGCCCTGAGTGAAATCGACCGCGCCATCCTTGTCGTTATGCAGGATGATGAGCGGTGTTTTCACATTCCGTGCGAACGCCACTGGAGAATTGCGGGTGTACGCCTCCCAGTTCTCCCATGGTCCGCTGGTAAAGCGGCCCTGGCTGCTCTCGAAGATCTGGCCGTTAGTCACACCGCTGTTCTTGTAGATCAGTCCGTACATGCTGATCATATCCGTGAGCGGCGCGCCGGCGATTGCCGCCGCGAACATATCGGTCTGCGTGATGATGAAAGCCGTTTGATAACCACCCCAGGAATGTCCGTGAATGCCAATATGCTTTGGATCGACCACGCCGGTAGCAATCGCTGCCTTCACCGCAGGTACCATGCACCACACTGCCGACATTCCCGGATCATTGAGCTTGTAGGTGATGTCCGGGTTAAACACAGCATATCCGTTACTGGTGTAAACGGATGGGTTGAAACCGTTCGCCGAGGGCCGCGCATACTGGTAAGCGGTCTGTGACATTTTCTCGTAAAAGTAAACCAGCGTGGGATACGCTTTGCCCTTCTCGTAGTTGGCCGGCAGGTGCAGCGCCCCTTGCAGCTTGTCGCCCTTCTCGCTGGTGTAGTTGACAAGGATTGTGCCGCTTGACCAAAGGAATTTCTCCTGGCCATCCGCAAGGTTCGTGAGACGTTTGCCGTTCATCAGCGTGGCGTCGGTCACATAGTAGTCGGGTGGGTCCTTATAGGTCTGCCGTGTGTAGAGATAAACGTCGGCCTTCTTCGCTTTGATCATTCCACCGTAGGAAGCCTCTTCCCACATCAACCGCTTCACCCCGGGCTTGCCCGGCTCGATCAGCCCGATTCCATCTTTCTTCGTCCATTCACTGTAGGCGTCCAGGTAAAGCGGTTTTGAAAGATCGAAGCCGCGCTGCTCCGGATCGAGTATGGCGGGCCGGCGATAGCGAATCTGGTCGCTTCGCCCGTTAACGGTCAGGTTGACAGCGGCTCCGCCGCTCACAGGAACTTGCCAGATGTCCCAGTTGTCGGAAAGCAAAACATATTTGCCGTCTTTGGACCACCCGACGAAAGGCGTCGGGGGCTTGACGACATTAACGTCATTTTCCGCGTCGATGAAAGAGGTGGATACAGACTTCGTTATGTTCACTGATTTTCCCGAAGTCATGTCGTAAGCGTAATACTGCCCGTCGTCGTAATAAACAAAGTGAGTGCCTGTTGGCGATGAGCCCATGGTCCAGCGCGACTTAGTGAGTGCCAGTTTCCGCTCACCGGTTTGCAGATTGATCACCGAGACGTCGGCGAAGGAACGACCGTCGAGGTGGCTCATCAGTTCGTATGGATCTTCGCTTCGGCCAATGGCATATTTTTGCTCGGCTGCTGGTGTCACCTGACGCACCAGATCGTCGGCCAGGCGAATGAATTTCTTCTCCGCGGGTCGATAGATTGCTAGGTAGCTGTAGTTTTTGTCCTGATTTTCCTGCACCTGCTGCATCGATTGCAGCCGCTTGTCTTTCCAGTGCCAAAGTACCAGATCAACCTTTTCGTCTGACGAAGCGTCGCTTGTCCGGAGGTCGACTCTTTCACCTTCCGGCCTCTCCTTCTTCTTTGGTTTATGGATGCCGAACAGCAAGGCACCCAGATCTTTCGTCCATGAAGGAGTGCGATTGGGACTAACAGTCATGCCCGCAGGAAAGCCGTCGGTAGCGGCCGGATTGAAAACGGTCTTCTGTGCGCCAGCCGGACCAAACTCCTTGAAGCCCAACACGCTGTATAGCTTGTCTTCGTACGCCTTATCCTCAATTCCCTTGAGAGCAGCCAGACCGTTCCCCTCCTCGGTCCATGACAGGCGTGAATAGACAGACTTGTCGTCCGAATCAAGGGAGCGTATAGCGCCGCTCTCCATGTCGCGAATCGCCACGCCGTTTCCGGCTTTGTCTTGCGCATCGATCGTCCACGCCAGGTACCGGCCTTTCTTGTCAAAAGCAAAGTCCGCAACGTTTCCAATATTGATCTCTTGGGCACTGGCCAACTCCCGCAGGATCAGATCAGAGCCCTTCGGCCGTTCTTCCCTGGTTGCGCCCGGACTCACACTTCCTGGAGGCGCACCCACGGCAGCGCTTACTGGAGGCCCACCCGGAGCAGCAGCGCTGGGAGCCTCTGGACCGTACTTATGAAGCGCGATCCAACCCCCAGCCTCCCCTGAGAAAGCGAATCGTCGCACCTTGGCAACTTCGATCTTCTCTCCGCTCGCGAGATTCACGATGCCGACCCGGTTCTGAATCGGTTTACGTTGCTTCTTGAGCCGTGCCGCCTCACTACGAGAAGGATAAACTGTGAACGCCGCGTATTTTCCGTCATTGGAAAGAGCAACCGCTGGTCCCGTGACGGACAAGGTAGAGGGATCCGGCGGACCAAACAGGACGGGAGGCGCGGGCACTTCCCCGATCGAAAACTTGTACTCCTTGTCGCCTTTGGTCTGGCGGAGGACGACCTCGCTGTCCCCCTCGATCGGGCCCACGCGATAACCGAACCACTCACCGTTTTCCGATAGTGCGGTCGCGCTGATGCCTTTCCACGCCATGATGTCCGCCAGTTCGATAGGACGCTGCTGCGTTTGTCCAAGAACGTTGAGAGGGGCTGCCATCAACAATAGGAGCAGGCAAGCCGGGACAGAAGTGATCGAACGAAGTCTTTTCATAGCGGTTCCTTTCTTCAGCGGATTGCAGGTTGCGGTCATGGATTAACTTCGAGTGCCGCCGGGATTATATGTCTGCAGGCGAACCATTTCCTGTTCGGTATCCGAGTTCGCCGACCGTTGTGACTCGACCTGCTTTGCGACTCCGGTTCGTTGCGCAGGGGTTGATCGGGACTGGCTTTCGCTTGACTCAATTGCGAGCGTGAGCCGATTCTGAAACAGCAGCGCTCGGCGAGTTGTTCAGTCTAGCATGGAACGCGCCAGCCCGATAAGCATTCAGCGCTAGAAAACGTAGAATTGTACACTGTGCTCCCAAAGCCGCGATGTGATGCTCAAAACGGTTCTGTGATATAGGAACAGTGGAGGTATCAGTTGCCAGGCACCCTTTTCAAACCAGTGGCAGCGAATCAGGTTCCGTCTGTCGACCGGATCGGATTACAATTACAATCTAAGCGCCGTACAGATTAATGAACTCTCCCCAAGTGAACCTTCTCGAAAAGGAAAACAAAATGTTTCTGACTAAATGCGCATTGGTGATGTTTTGCTTCTCATCGCTCACACCGCAAGCCACGAGTTATAGGGTCGAAACCCGTTATCCGGTTCCGGGTAACGGTGGTTTTGATTACATCGTCATAGACGACGCGGCCCGTCGACTCTATATCTCACACGGTACGCAAGTGGATGTCGTGGATGCTGATAGTGGCAAATTAGTGGGAACAATTCCCGATACGCCAGGAGTCCACGGAATCGCCATTGCTGCGGAGTTTAAACATGGATTCACCAGCAATGGCGCCGAGGGTAAAGTGTCAATGTTCGATCCTGCCACGCTGCAAGTGATCAAAAAGATCGACGTCGGGAAGGGACCGGATGGGATTTACTACGATGCGCGGACCAAGCGTGTCTTCACGAATAACCATGGATCTCATGATGTCAGCGTTATCGATGCGAAAGAGGGGACAGTTGTTGGCACAGTTAAGCTGGGAGGGGACGGCGAACAAGCGGTGATCGGCGCTGATGGGCTGATCTATGTTAACAGCGAAGACACAAACGAAGTCGTGGTCTTTGATCCCAAGGGTCTCGAAGTAAAGAAGCGCTTTCCTATCGTCGTAGCCAAGACTCCGACCGGGCTGGCATACGACCCCAAAACGAACCGGCTATTCATAGGTTGCCGCAACGAGCCAAAGATGGTGGTAATGGAAGCGGGAACAGGCAAAGTGATTGGCAACTTTCCGATCGGCAGGGGTGTTGACTTTGCAGGGTTCGATCCGCAAAGCAAACTTGTTTTCTTTTCTTGCGGCGAGGGAGTATTGAACATCTTTCACGAGAAATCCGCTAACGAATACGAAGATGCGGGTTCCGTCAAAACCCAGCCGAGCGCGAAGACGATGGCTTTTGATCCGAAGACAAAGAAGATATTCCTCTCGGCAGCTGAGTACATCGAGACACCTGCGAGTGATCCGTCCAAGCGCCCGCAGCGACGCGTGAAGCCGGACTCTTTTGTGGTTTTGGTTGTAAGCAAGTAGCGCGAGAGCTTCCTGGAACATTGAGGGCTTTAGGCTGCGCGGGCATAGGGAGAGCCAGCCCTAAGAGATCAAATTCTTCAGCTCGAAACATAATCCATACTGCGCTCATCAAGCTCTTGACAGATGTGGCGACCAATCCAGGACTTCGATTCGGTAGTGGAAGAGACAGGTTGTCGGACAGATCTGAGGAACGCGATGATGTCCCTCCAACTCGGTCTTCAAAACTGGCGAGACCGGAACCATCGGTTGTGTGAAGAAGGTCGCCGAGGCTTCTGGTCGTAAACGAAGATTCAGAAATCTTTTACGTCCACGCCCAACAACATTTGGAATGGACTAGAGTCGCGCAACGTGCTATAAAGCGTTCCGGTAACCTGCAATCTTCCTTATTACCGCATGCCTCATTACCGCATGCCTCGTGATGCTTAGATTTGGTCCCAGCGAGAAAATTACCCCAAATCAAGAACTTCAGGGGTAGATAAATTAACGACTGGATATACTCCCTTCCCTCGATTCGGGGCAGATGGCTTCATCTACTGACGATGAAAGGAGGCAATAATGGAAAACCCACACCCACTGAAAGAGCAAGGAAACCAGAAAGCAACCCTTTCTCCGGGAAATCGGCTCGGCGCTTATGAGATCGTCTCGCACTTAGGCACAGGCGGTATGGGCCAGGTCTTTCGTGCTCGCGATACAAGACTTGGCCGTGACATAGCTATCAAGGTCCTATCGGGCATATTTCCAACGGATCCCGAGCAGCTGGCAAGACTGGACCGCGAGGCACGAGTGCTGGCCACGCTCAATCACCCCAACATCGCGACGATCCACGGCATTGAAGACGTCGAGGGCATTCGAGCAATCGTGCTCGAATTAGTCGAAGGTGAAACCCTGGCCGAACGTGTGAGGCGAGGCCCTGTGTCACTGAGGGAGGCGCTGTCAATCTCCACACAAATCGCTGCGGCCCTTGAGGCGGCGCACGAGAAGGGAATCATCCACCGCGACCTGAAGCCCGCCAACATCAAGATCACACCGTCAGAGGTTGTGAAGGTGCTGGACTTTGGGTTGGCGAGAATGATTCCGGACAAATCGATGATGGAAAGCGAAGCAGAAACTCAAAGCCTGCTGACAGAGCCTGGGTTGATCGTCGGGACAGTCCCTTATATGTCACCTGAGCAGGCACGCGGCCGGGCCATCGATAAACGCACCGATATTTGGGCCTTCGGCTGTGTGCTGTATGAGTTGTTGAGCGGGCAGCGGGCGTTTTCCGGCGAGACGCTATCGGATACGCTTGCGGCCATACTGGAACGCGAGCCGGCTTGGGATCGTCTGCCTCGGGCCACACCGTCCAATGTCGGAAATCTGCTGCGTCGCTGCCTGAACAAGGATCACAAACGGAGACTCCGCGATATCGGGGATGCGCAGTTCGAACTTGAACAGTCGATGACCGCGCAACTTTCCGAGGATCGTACATCGCACAAACCGGCGATGATGACCCGACGTACTGCCATTGGCGCTCTGCTGGGTGCAGCGGCAGGTGGCGCCACCGGCATCGCCGTGAGCCGATACTATCGCGATGGAACGCCGCGCAGTCTGTCGCGGTTCTCGATGGTCATGACAAACGGGGATATCTTTACCGCCAGTTTCAACAAGCGCGTTGCCATATCGCCGGACGGTACCTATCTGGCCTGCAACATAGTCCCGCAGGGGAACCAGGGCAATCTTCTGATCCGCTCGCTACGAGAATTGGACTTCAAGCTGGCTTTCGAAGGTGCTCGTGGCGGTGGGCCGTTCTTCTCGCCCGACGGTAAATGGCTTGCGTTCGCGCCGCTGTTCGAAGGCTCACAAGGATTGCGAAAAGTCGCGCTCAGCGGCGGTGCCCCTGTGAATATCTGCAGCGCGGGGTCTTTTCAGGGGGGCACGTGGGCTGATGACGACGCGATCTACTTCGTGGCGACAGCTCCCGGTGGGCTTCTACGTGTGCCAGCGGGAGGAGGGGAGCCCGTAGAGGCCGTCCCGGTAGAGTTCGATAAGGGCGAGCGTTCGCATAGATTCCCGCACGCGCTCCCCGGCGGGAAGGGAGTGCTGCTCACGATAGCAACCAATGACAGCGAGTCATTCGACGATGCGCATATCGCGGTCTCTTCGCCTCGGAGTGGGATGAGGAAAGTCCTCGTAGAGGGCGGCTTTTGCCCATCATATTCGCGATCCGGTCATCTAGTCTACGCGCGCAATGGCAACCTGTTCGCGATCCGCTTCGATGCCGATGGGCTTGCGGTCATCGGGCAACCGTACCCTGTGCTCGAAGGCGTGTTGATGAGCCGCAACACCGGCGTCGCTAACTTCGATCTCTCAGCAACTGGTGATCTGGCCTACATTCCAGGCAAGGCTGTAGGCGGTGCGCGGACGCTGTTCTGGGTCGATCGCAAAGGTCAGTCGGAGCAGGTGCCGCTACCTGCACGTTCATATCTCCACCCGCGTCTATCACCGGATGCGGGGCGCCTCGCAATCGAGATCGAAGGTTCGAGCCACGACGTCTATCTCTACGATTTTAGGAGTGGGGTGCTGTCTAACATCACAACTGATGGGGTGAGCCACTGGCCGATCTGGTCCCCGGACGGCCAGTGGATAGGTTACCGCTCGGGGCCAATGGGTCACTTCCAACTCTGGCAAGTGCCGGCAGATCGCAGCCGCCCCGCCGAACGCATACAGGCGGAGGGGCCCTCGCAAAATGCCGAATCGTATTCCCCCGATGGGCGGGCGATCGTCTACACGATTAGCGCCCCGGGTGCGCCTGGCAAGATCGCCGTGGTGTCGTTGAAGGGCGATGGGCAAGCACAGCCCCTCGACACTACGAAGTATGCACAAGGATCGGCCAAGTTCTCACCAGATGGCAGGTGGTTGTCTTATTGTTCCAATGAGTCCGGAAAGCCTCAAGTGTACGTCCAGGCTTTTCCCGGACCCGGACCCAAAACCCAGGTCTCGATCGATGGTGGAACGGACCCGGTTTGGAAGCGAACCGGCGGCGAGCTGTTCTATCGCAACGGGGAAAGCATGATGACGGTGGCGGTGGTTACCGAGCCGACGTTTTCCGCAGGGCGTCCACAAGAACTATGGAAAGGATCCTATTCCCATGGAATGAGCAGCTCGTGCGGAGCGCCGGGCCTGACTTCCTCCAACTACGATGTTTCCGCAGACGGACAGAGGTTTTTGATGGTCAGGGATGACGACGTCCAATCAGAAAGGTCGTCGCAGATCGTGCTCGTGCAGGCCTGGGCCGGCGAACTCGGTCGTCTCTCGGCATAGGTCTGGGTAGCTTCGACGGTTGGAACCGACGGGAAAAAATAAACAATCTCCATGTTTCGGTACTCCACAATGTATTCAGTTCCAGCTAAATTCACTGCCGTTTGCCAGGCATCTTTAATGTTACTTAGATCCGACAACGGGTCTTGATGGCATCGGCCGCAGACATACTTCAGCTATTTCTAAACCGCGACGAGCATGGAAGATGTTTAATAGCCATAGCGAGAAAAACGGACTGAGGTTCTATGACATCACCGCCTTGTTGAGAAAATTGACGGAATCTTTGAAATCCCACGATCCAGAGATCGGTGATGAGCGCCTATCGGTGATTGCCTCAGTTTCGATTCGATCAGTAGACCCGATGAGCGACATCGTTTGGCGGTCAATCCCAACCGCGAACATTTGAGCTAATCGAGTGCTATGAGACTACATAGTGACCTCTTCCAGTCACCCCGGGTATCGTAGCCGTTCAATCAACAGTCCACAAAACCTGAAATCGGCCAGGGCTCGACTTCGCCACCTTCGGTGCTGAGGGTGGCTATCGTCGAAAACTACCCCAATTTCCGCGATTATCTGGCTGCGCTGGTCGACGTAGGAGGGATTTGAGCGCTCAAGCGGATAAACAACTTGTCGAGAAATTCAGCGGCGATGTCTAAAGTCCTGGGAACTTGATAAGGCGCCGAATGTTTTCCGTAAGACATGCAGGTCGAAATCACTGAGAGAATTCACGGTGACAATCTGCATCGATTTGGATTCAATGGCACCCGTGCGAACGAGGCTTCATTGACAGCGCCGAGGCAGTAGTAGAAAACGCGTAGACCCGGCACCCTCCTCACGACGCTTTCCGGTTGGCTTTAAAAAAGCCGTTTCTTGTTTGAGCCACTTGCAAGCAATCTCTAACAAGGTGGTAGCGATGAACAGAAGGTTTATGGTTGCGATCATTATTGCGACAGTTCTATTGAGCGCGAGTCAGGCTCCGGCGCAATCACGGATTTTCAGTCAAAAACATTCAGAAAGAAGTCCCAGACCCCACTCGACAAGCGGCCCCAGCGCCCCGGTGCTCGGAGGCGGGACTGTTGGTCAGTTGACAATGTGGACTGGATTCAGCGGCAGTAATTCGCTAATCGGTGATTCGATAATCGCTGAAACGAAGCTCGGTCTAATAGGGATCGGCACAACCACACCAACATCGAAGCTGACTGTGGAGGGAATGATTGAGACGACCCTTGGTGGACTTAAGTTTCCGGATGGTACGGTTCAGACAACCGCAGGAATTGCTCCGACGCAAGTGTTGCGAAGTCTGAATGGACTGATGGGAGATATCTCGCTTCAAGCCGGTGCGAATGTCACGATCACACCGGCGGGTAACACGATTACGATTTCGGCGGCAGGTACGCTGACGGAGGTCACGCACGATAGTACGTTGACTGGGATCGGCAACGCGGCATCGCCGCTCGGCCTCGCCGTACCACTCAGTTTGACCGGTGCGACGAATACGACTCTAGAGGTTGGCAACACAAGCAGCAGAGGCTCGGCCGTAAATGCAACCGGCACTAACATCGGAGTGTTGGCCACCGGCAGCGTCGGAATATTTGGAAGCGGCCATTCGGCCGGCGTCCTAGCGAAAGGTCTTGATGGCACCGCATTCGACGGCGCGAGAGCGGTATTGGCCATTGGAGGTGGAAGTCATGACGGACTGGGTGGAGACGGCGTGAATGCAACCGGTGGGGACAGTGTCAACGACAGAGGAGGCAATGGAATCAACGCGGTCGGTGGCATAAGCGCGGATTCCGGTGGTTCCGGCGGCCACGGGATTGTTGCAGAGGGAGGGATAGGTACCAACGGGGCAACCAACGGGCTGGCAGCATTTCTGATTGGAGACGTGAGAACCTTCTCTGCGTCTAGCGGAGAACGCGGCGATCTCGAACTGGCCGGCAATCTCAACGTCAGCGGTACGAAGAACTTCAAGATTGACCACCCGCTCGATCCCGAGAACAAATACCTCTACCACGCAGCGATCGAAGCGTCGGAAGTGCTCAACGTCTACAGCGGAAACGTTGTGACGGATCAAAGCGGCGACGCTGTTGTGACGTTGCCCGACTGGTTCGAGGCCATCAATCGCGACTTCCGGTATCAACTGACCGTTGTTGGGCAATTCGCGCAGGCAATCATTGCCAGCAAGGTTCAGAACAACCGCTTCTCCATTAAGACCAGCGCGCCAAACGTTGAAGTGTCCTGGCAGGTGACCGGTGTGCGCTCAGACGCCGCGCTGCTCAAACATCCCTTCAAGTCAGAAGAGGACAAACCCGCCAATGAGCGCGGTTACTTTCTGAGCCCCGATGCATACGGCCAACCGGAAGAGCGAGGCATCGCCTGGGCGACGAACCCGCAGCTAATGCGACAACTCAAAGAGCGCCGCGAAGAAATGACGCACAGCGCGCGCGTCAAGCAACAACAATAGCTCAATCGAGCTGAAACCAAATCCGGAATCGATGAAAACAAATTGTGGAGAGAGGACGGGCCTCGGATGCATCCGGATGTTTGAGTGAGTCTTGTAGATGGGTACGCAACAAACTCAGAAGGAGTTGCTTCAATGGACAACAAATTGAATACGAGAAACGGAGCATCCGGATTATCGCGAGACGGTGACATTGGCTCTACGAGACGTACGCGGCGCTGCGACGAGTTCGGGTTCACGCTGATCGAACTGCTGTCGGTTATTGCTATCATCGCAGTCTTGATCGGGCAACTGCTCCCTGCAGTTCAGAAGGTGAGGGAGACGGCTATCAACCAAACAATGCGCCAGGAACTCGGCACTACATTCTGCGATGCATTTCACCTGTTCTTCGGTGAATTTCATGTTTATCCAACCACTCTCGACGATCCGCGTTTGCCGCAATTTCTGCCAGGCTCGCGTTCGCCCGAAGCCCTGGCCGAATCGCTCGAGTTCACGCTGAGCTACAGCGTCACGCCCGGAGATGAGTCCACGTGGAACTTCCAGCTATGCGCGCAGAAAAAATCTTTGACCTCTCTGGTGTGCTGCACCGATAAGAGCTGCACCGTTACGCCAACCCAGGACGCACCAGCGCAGACTGAAACAACGTCAAGCCAGGGCGTATCGACATCCGCTCTTGCGCAGGCCGCGGAAACGGCGACGGCATTGCTGCTGTCGCAGCCTGAAGCGATAACTGCTATTCGACCATTTCTTGCGAACAATGGGACTACAGACCTGGTGTTCGATCGTCTCGACGCGAACGGAGATGGCGTGCTTACGCTGGACGAGATTCTGCGGAACCCGATATGTTCGCCTTTTGCGGGCTTTCTAAGAACGCCCGGGTTCTTCGGACCCGAGGTCGACGCCCGGATAGCTCTCACAAAAACCGACCTCACCGGGTGACCCATCGTTCCTCTTCTCTTACGATTCTCTGCGAATGTTGAGTCAGTTTTACAGCGCGAAGAAGGGTATCGCTCACGGGTTGGTCGCCAAGCTGGACGCGGCTGAGGCGGCAGAAAAGCGAGGAGATCTATCGACGAAGGCCGAGGCTTTAGAGGCGTTTGCAAACGAGGTGCGCGCGCAGACCTGGAAGGCGCTCACGCCGAATCAGGCGTTGGTACTCGTGACTCTGTCGCGGACTCTCTAAGCCCGGCGACGTCCGGCGTCATCGCTGCTCAGTGCCATGACGGCCTGAGAATAAATTCGCGGGAGCAACACGATTTCTTTGTAGACGTTCTTCGGTTTCCTGCTCGTGCAGTAGCACGTCTGACAATCCGTAGGATCAAGCGGATATCCTCCCTCTACTCACGACTGAAATACTGGGTTATCCTCTCCGGGCTCAGCTCGTTATAAGCTCGCTCCAAAGGCGAGAGGGTAGCAGTATTGCACGTGTCTTTCCGCCCTTCATAAACTGTGATCTGCCCTCATCACCTCTGGGTTGCAGATCCCTCCCGCGAAGCCCGCACAACTCGGAGACCCGAAGGCCAGCGTAGTACAAGATCTTCAAAATCAGTTTTATTTCTGGGATTGGGGTTCAAGAGCAAAGATCTGATTGGCTTCAGACTCTTGAAGTGCTGCCCGACTTTGAGGGTGAGATAACAAATTTTGCGGGCAAGCGAAGAACATTTCAATAACGTCTGCGGTATATGTGCATCCCGGCGATTGCGTTGTAAGTGAGGCGTCCGAGATTTTGACCTGAGAGATTCTCGAAAAGTGTACCCAATTGTTAGAGCGGTCTCGTGAACTAAAGTTTAGCAGCAAAAAGTTTCTTTGAATCAAGCGTTTGTAAAGTTTGTAAAAATTCACTTTGCCCGCGTTCCGTTTCCTTCAACTTACGTGTCATCGAATTGCTTTTTTGCAGGATTTTGCACGTTGTTGTGACCCAACTGGTGACCCAATATGGGTCGTAATCACATGCTGACACCAGCGGGCTTGCTGGGCAATCTAAGGATCCTGATGCCTACAGCCTCCTGCTTGAACAATCGATTCGGGAGGCCGGTCCGAAGCGGATCACAGTACCAGAAAACGCAAAGGGTTGATTAAGCGTGACGGCCTTCGCTCAAAGTACAAGGAGACACACATGATTGACCGAAGATCGATTCACAACAACGAAGTTCCTGAGAATGATGCCTTCCTTAATCTGATTTTTCTCAGTTGGGAATCAATCGCCGAGTTCGGCGTGCGATTGCTATCTCCATTCTGGTCGCGGAGTCGTGACGATGGATGAAATAGCAATACTAGGCGGAATTCCTGACGGCGAGTTTGCGCCCGAAGGCGATCTAAAAAATGGCGAAGCTGGTCGTTGGGATGAAATGATTGCAAATCAAGTAAGAGAATACGATCCGCAGAACCAACTCATTCTTCTTGTCCAGCGTTCTAACGGTGCCGAGGAGTTATTGCCAAACCGAACCCTCAGCCTGTGGACAACGCTGCACCCAAATCCGCCGATCAGAACCGCGCTGACGCCAAGCGCGCTACAGTCACAAGGACCAGAGGTGGCTGGAAAAGCTCCAGACCATGCTGGCGCCTCTGGTGCGTCAGGGGACGCCATAGGCCTATTGACGCGCTTGTCATACCCTTTGTAACCGCGCATCGATCGCCATCAGCGTCGATCGCAAAGTATTGAATATCGTTTTCAAGGCTGTGGCTGACAGCGCGAGTATCCCTTTAATAGCCGTGATAGCGCTCCGGATTTCTTCTGCTGCCTCAGGCTTCGACGAGAATTTCTTCCTTGCAGTGGAAAGGTTATTCTTCGGCATAGTGCTTTTGCCGGGACTGCACCACAACGTGGTAAGGAAAGCTCACTCCGCAGTAGTTGTAGCGTTTTGTGATCGATGGTCATTTGAGGGGCTTAGGAATCTCCGGTTCTTTGCGGCAAGCCATCCTCGTCAACCCAGGTGAGCGCTCTCAGCCGTTCTCTCACGGTTTGAAGACAGCGGTCCCCTTCTTCAATGAATGGAAAATGACCGCTATTCTCGAAGATTGCCAGTCGCGACTTGCGGACGCGCAATGCAAGCGCTCGGCTCCTTGAGCAGGTGGTGTAATCCAGTCATGTCGTTGGGTGCCGGTTCTTTGAACTCGTCAGGGCAAGCTTTTCAAGGGTCAGCGAAGGAAGCTCGGTCCTTCACATAAGAAGGTGGTACTTTTGATTGGAACCGATTGAGTAGTGCGGCAATGCTGAAGGTGACTGGGGGTGTCGGAATAATGAGAAAAGGACAAGTACCGAATCACAGACAACCTTAGCCAGGATATCGCCTTTAGATAGCCCTATAACTTCTGACGCGATAGACTGTCCATCACGTAATAGGATCTACAGGTATTGTTTCGCAGGTGACTCCACTCGAGATAGGAGAGCGATATGAACAAAGCAGGTTTG
>Ga0126382_10000461_pt1 | contig 15825 bp, 15 predicted proteins | sample PanSoiMetPlot_30_FD_92548 | JGI IMG/M metagenome (GOLD analysis project Ga0126382, IMG submission 92548) | Tropical forest soil microbial communities from Panama - MetaG Plot_30 | ecosystem: Environmental > Terrestrial > Soil > Tropical forest > Bulk soil | place: Panama | collected 2016-02-17
AAACAGCAGCCGTTCCTCGGCGGTCTTGAAGTCGGTTACGTCGGTGAGCGTGCCGACGAGCCGGACAACCTCGCCATCTGAGCCGACCACCGGGCGCGCCTTCAGCGCGAACCAGAGATAGTTGCCATCGGCGGTTCGCAGCCGGAAATCCTGGGTCAACCGGCCGCGACGCTGCTCGACGACGCTGTCGAGGGATGCGCGGAAGCGATCGCGGTCGAGCGGATGCAGAACCTCAAGCCAGGTCGCCGCCGGTCCTTCAAGCGACCCGCGCTTTACGCCGAGCATGCTCTCGGTTTCCGGGCTCGTGAATACCTTGTCCGCGGAAACGTCCCAGTCCCAGATCAGATCGCCCGCGCCGGTGAGCGCGAGCGCCCGGCGCTCGACGTCGGACACGATGCCGTGCGTGATGCCGCCGGCGAACGCGTGCTGCATCACGGTGAAGCCGATGAGCATCACGATCAGCACCAGGCCGCCGAGCAGCGCCGGACCGATAATGTCATTCGTCACGAGACCGGTGACCGCGAGGCCGGCTGCTGTGGTCCATACGACGAGCAGCAGCCAGGTCGGTATCAGCAGCACCGCACGGTCGAAGCCGTGCGTGGAAAGATAGATGACAAGCGCGAGCCCAAAGACCGCAATGCCCGCAAGCGATATCCGCGCGATGCCGGCGGCAACGGCAGGATCAAACACGGCGACGGCAACAAGCGCTGCCAGTGCCGCGAGCCAGGCGATGGTGATGTGTGCGTAACGAACGTGCCAACGCGACAGATTGAGATAGGCAAAGAGAAAGACCAGTAACGTCGCCGACAGGATAGCCTCGCCACAGGCGCGCCATACGCGCTCGGCGCCCGCCGACATGTCGAATACTTTGCCCCAGAAGCCGAAGTCGATGCCGATATAGATCAGGACGGCCCAACCGAGCGCGGCCGCGGCCGGGAACATGATCGAGCCTTTCACGACAAAAAGGATCGTGAGAAACAGCGCGAGCAGACCGGCGATGCCGATAACGATGCCATAGTACAGCGTGAAGGAATTGACCTTGTCCTTGTACGCGTCGGGCTCCCACAGATAGATCTGTGGAAGTTTGTCGGAGCGTAGTTCGGCGACGAAGGTGATGACCGTGCCCGGGTCGAGGGTGATGCGAAAGATGTCCGCCGTTGAACCTTCCTGACGGACAGGACGATCGCCGGTCGACGGCGTAATGGCCGCGATGCGCGAGAGTCCGAGGTCGGGCCAGAACAGGCCAGAACCGACCATGCGATAGTGCGGCACGACAACGAGGCGATCGATCTGTTCGTCGCTGTTATTTGTCAGCGCGAACACCGCCCAATTGTTGTTGCCTTCGCGCGCGCGCACCTCGATGCGTCGAACGATGCCGTCAGGGCCGGGCGCGGTCGACACCTGGATGCGATCGCCCTCCGTGTGTTGCACCTCTGTCGCGGCAGTCAAATCGATAGCAGCCGCGTCCAGCCGCACATTCACCGCTTCAACGGCGCGCGCGACAGGAACGGTCAACAACACAGCAGTAATGACGACCGCTATTGCGGTCAGCCAACGCATCATAGGCGAAGCAAAACCTCCGGCGGCGGCATCCCCTTGCAGCCCGGGCCCCTGGCCTCGCCGACGGTGAGAATCCGCTAACAATCGCACCCTCTGTTTAAGTCCGACATTACGCCGTTTTCGCGGCTTTTGCCGAAACGGACGGCCAATCAGAATGTTAGCACGATCTTGCCGATATGGGCGCTGGTTTCCATAAGGGCGTGGGCAGCGGACGCAGCATCCAGTGGGAAAGTCTTGAAGATGACGGGTTTGACCTTACCGGCCGCGATGAGGGGCAAAACGTTGGTTTCGACCGCCCGTGCGATTGCGCCTTTATCGGGTATCGACCGCGAACGCAAGGTCGAGCCGGTATGGTGCAGCCGCTTGAGCATGATACGACGAAAATCGACCGTCGCCTTTGGACTTCCCTGAAACGCGATTTGCACGATGCGCCCCTCAACCGCAGCGGCTTCGTAGTTCCGCGCGATGTAGTCCCCGCCCACCATGTCCACTATAACCTCGGCGCCCTTGTCGCCGGTGGCTGTCTTGGTGGCTGCGACAAAATCCTCGGTCTTGTAGTTAACGGCGACATCGGCGCCGAGCTTGCGGCACGCATCACACTTTTCCGGCGAGCCCGCAGTTGTGATCACGCGCGCGCCGAATGCCTTGGCAAGCTGGATAGCCGCGGTACCGATGCCTGACGAGCCGCCGTGGATCAGCAGAGTTTCGCCGCGCTTGAGTCGGCCTCGTTCGAACGTGTTGTGCCAGACCGTGAAAAAAGTCTCCGGTATGGCCGCCGCCTCGATCATCGAAAGATTGCCGACCGGCAAGGCATGACTTTCGTGCGCGAGACAATATTCGGCGTAGCCGCCCCCGACGACCAGCGCCATCACCCGATCACCGAGCTTCCAACGTTTGACGTTCGCGCCCAACGCGACGACCTCGCCGGCAATCTCGAGTCCGGGAATATCCGGCGCGCCCGGCGGCGGTGGGTAGAGGCCCATGCGCTGCATGACATCGGGACGGTTCACCCCCGCAGCCGCGACCTTCACCAGGATTTCTCCTTCACCCGGCGTCGGCACGGGACGCTTTTCCGGCACAAGCATATCGGGGCCACCGGAAGCCTTGATGCCGATCGCTGTCATCTGAGCTGGAAGTGCGGCCATTGGTTCCTCTGTATTTGTGCAATCGGATGTCCTTTTAGGCGGGCCTTATGGATGTGACAACCGCAACTGGCGCAGCTAGATTTGGGACAGGGAGCCTGCAATGCCGACGATTGACGAAGACGACAAACCCAAGAAAAAGGTCGTGCACGAGATGGGCCAGGACCTGACGCTTCTGTCGGTTGAGGAGTTGGGCGCGCGCGTGCAATTGCTCCGCGACGAGATCAACCGGCTGGAAGCCGACATGACGCAAAAGCGCGCATCGCGCGCGGCAGCGGACCAGTTTTTCAAGCGCTGAGTCGATCGGAACGGCAAAGGTAATTGCGCGCCGAGAGGTCTAAAAAATTTTTTGGAATTGCGTCCAACTTCTTAAGCTGTCGTTAAGCTTTCTCGACCATTACTAGGCATTGTCCATCTTCATGTGGACATTGAGTGGCTCCTGTCCACTCTGTTTGACGCCTCCCTGTTATCACCTTGAGCCGCCGGCAACGGCGGCTTCTTTTTTGTGTCAATTTGGATCACATTTGCAATTTGGGCGGCAACTATATCGCGATATTAACCATAGCGCCGTCTTTACAGAGGCGGCCCAAGCGCGCAATGCTTACTCAAACGTATACGGGTTGTGTATCTGCTCCGTTGAGTGAGGGCGTTGCGTATGTCCGAAAAATCATTCAGTGAAACGCAACCGGTGTCATTCGGTGAGCGGCTCGCAAGTTCGCAGGCATTTGCCGAGCTGTTTCGTGACGGCATGGCGCTGGTCGAGGAAACCGCAACCTATCTTGACGGTCCCGGCCGGCAGCAATCGAAAAAACTCGAGCGCGCGGCAGCGCTCGCGTACGCGACCGAAAGCATGCGCCTGACCACCAGGCTGATGCAGCTGGCGTCATGGCTCCTGCTTCACCGCGCGGTCAAAGAAGGCGAGATGTCGCTCGCGCAGGCGAGCAAGGAAAAGACCAAGGTCAAGCTTGCAACGACCGATACGTACGATGCCAGCAACATTGAGCTTCTGCCGGCGACGCTGCGCGGCCTCATCGAGCGATCGCAGAAACTGTACGCAAAGGTTCGGCGCCTCGATGCGACGATATACAATCAAACTGCGGCGGAACGTCAGCCCACGACCGCCAATCCTGTCGAGCGCCAGCTTGGTTTATTGAAAGCGGCTTTCGGCGCAGAGAACGTCTAGCGCCAGTTAGGCGAGAAAGACAAAACCCCCGAGTCATGCGGGGGTTTTCGCGTCTCTATAGAGAGAAGCTTATTTCTTCTCGTCCGTCTTGAGAAAGCCGGAGAACTTTTTCTGGAAGCGCGACAGGCGGCCGCCACGGTCGACGAGCTGCTGTTGGCCGCCGGTCCATGCGGGATGCGACTTCGGGTCAATGTCGAGATGCAGAACGTCACCCTCTTTGCCCCAGGAGGAGCGGGTAGTGAATTCGCTGCCGTCCGTCATCACCACTTTGATGGTGTGGTAGCCAGGATGGATATCTTGTTTCATCGTCAGTTTCCGGGCACGTCAGGCGCGCCAATTTGGGGGATGAATTTGGGGGCTCTATACAGCAGCTGCTTGCGGGCGGCAAGCCGCCGCAATTGACCACCGTTGGCCTCGCGGGGCATTAAGACTGCGCGAAATGAACTGTTAAGCACAGGTTTTGCATGGGGTTTTCCAGCGACGGGCGGGGGCTCGATGTGGAGAGTGCGCCGCGGCCGGAGGAGCGGTCGAGGCTGAAACTCAAACCGCTCACGCGGCTCGCGCCCTATATCGTGGGCTATCGCGGCCGTGCGCTTGCCGCGTTGATCGCGCTCGTCGTCGCTGCGCTGACCACGCTGATCGTGCCGGTCGCAGTACGCCGGATGATCGATTTCGGGTTCTCCGACAAGGCGGTGCAGCTGATCGACAGCTATTTTGCGGTCATGATCGGGGTCGTCGCCGTGCTCGCGATCTCGAGTGCGATGCGTTACTACCTGGTCACGACGTTGGGTGAGCGCATCGTGGCCGATCTGCGGTCGGATGTTTTCGCGCACCTGACGCAATTGTCGTCATCATTTTTCGATACGGCCCGTACCGGTGAAATCGTTTCTCGGCTAAGCGCAGACACGACGCAGATCAAATCGGCGGTCGGTGCCTCGGTTTCGATCGCATTGCGCAATTTGCTGCTCTTCCTGGGTGGTGCGGCCATGATGGTGGTCACCAGCCCACGCTTGTCCCTGTTCGTGCTTGGGGCGATACCGATCATCGTGCTTCCGCTTGTCGGTTTTGGACGCGCGGTCCGAAAACGCGGGCGTGCTGCGCAAGATACGCTTGCCGAAGCGTCGGGCTATGCCGACGAACTCATCGGCGCCGTTCGTACGCTGCAGGCCTTCACTAACGAAAAACTTGCGCAGTCGCAGTTCTCCGCTGCGGTCGAGGGCGCTTTTGCGGCTGCCCGCGACGCCACAAAAGCGCGCGGCGTGCTCACGGCCGTCGTCATCTTTCTGGTGTTTGCCAGCATCGTGGTTGTGTTGTGGGTCGGCGCACAAGACGTGCTTGCCGGTCACATTACGCCAGGTCGCCTCGGGCAGTTTGTTCTCTACGCCGTGTTTGCAGCCGGGGGTCTCAGCGAGCTAAGCCAGGTCTGGGGAGAGATCGCGCAGGCGTCCGGCGCGGCGGAGCGCCTGTTCGAAATCCTCGATGTCGAGCCGCAGATCAAGGCGCCGTCCCGGCCACTTGCCCTGCCAACGCCTGCCCGTGGCGCCGTCGAATTTAAAGACGTGAGTTTCGAATATCCCAGCCGGCACGCACCGGTTCTCAATCATGTGTCGTTTCGCGTCGCGCCGGGTGAGAAGCTCGCCCTGGTCGGCCCATCGGGCGCCGGCAAGAGCACGGTCTTTCAATTGATCCAGCGGTTCTATGATCCTGCCGCAGGAACTGTCAGTTTCGACGGTGTCAGTATCACTGACGTCGATCCGGCTGCGTTGCGCTCGAGCATCGCGCTTGTGCCGCAGGATGCGGTGATCTTCTGCACCAGTGTAAAAGAAAACATTCGATTTGGCCGACCTGACGCAACCGACGGGGAAATCGAGAAGGCGGCGGCGGCGGCGCACGCGTCCGACTTCATCCGCCGACTTCCGGACGGTTATGAGACCCAGGTCGGCGAGCGCGGCGTCACGTTGTCCGGCGGGCAGCGTCAGCGCATCGCAATCGCTCGTGCCATTTTGCGCGAAGCACCGCTCTTGTTGCTCGACGAGGCGACTTCTTCGCTCGACGCCGAAAGCGAAACGCTGGTCCAGCAGGCGCTCAGTGGACTGATGCGCAATCGTACCAGCATCGTGATCGCTCACAGGCTTGCCACGGTTCAGAACTGCGACCGAATCCTCGTGATCGATCGTGGCCGCATCGTAGAAGAGGGCACGCACGCCTCGCTTGCTTCCTCGGGCGGCCTGTACGCCCGCTTGGCGAAACTTCAGTTCGAGATGGCGGACACTTAGGGGCGCCACGCCATGCGGTTGACTGCGATCCCCGACACGGGATTTTTGTCGTCGCCAACGTAGACAAAGCCGTGCTTGGCGTAGAAGCCGATCGCTCGAAAATTGTCCTTGTTGACGAGCAGATCGAGCCCTGCCGGCGACAGACGCTTGGCCTCATCGAGCAGAGTAAGCGCGATATCCGAGCCCCAACGTTCGGGCGCGACCACAATCTGATCGAGGTATTTCGTTTTCGGATCTACCGTGACGAACCCGACCAGGGCATCGCCTTGTTCGGCGAGAATGATCTGCGTGCTCGGCACGAGTTCTTTGCGCCAGCGTTCGCGCCACCATGGGACGCGAGCGTTGAAATCGAGATGCGGATAGTGCTTCGCCCAGGTGCGGCGCCAGAGTTCGATCGCGGCGTCCTCATCGGCGGTCGCATACGGGCGGAGGGTGACGTGAGACATCAGCGACGTATCATTCATCTGTCGGACGAATCCCGGCTACCTGTGTCCTGCCTTGTCATTGTATCAAATACGCCGATGCCGGGCACAAGCCCGGCACGAGGGGAGGGCTACCGCTCTGTGAGCTTGAATTCGATGCGGCGATTGCGCTGGTAGGCCTCTTCTGTCTTGCCGAGGTCGATCGGCTGAAATTCGCCAAAGCCGGCGGCGACCAGACGTTGCGGGGAAACGCCCTTCGAGATGAGATACTGCACCACAGCGATGGCGCGCGCGGCCGACAGATCCCAGTTCGACTTGAACGTGCCACCAACGGAGAGTTGGCGCACGTCGGTGTGGCCGTCGACGCGGAGAACCCAGGCAAGGTCAGGCGGAATCTGCTTCTCCAGTTCGACCAGGGCGCCGGCGACCTTGTCGAGCTCGACCCGGCCCTCCGGCTTCAGATCGGCCCTGGCGGTGTCGAAAAACACTTCGGATTGCAGCACGAAACGGTCGCCCACCACACGCACGTCCGCACGGTTGCCAAGGATCTCACGCAGCTTTCCGAAAAAATCGGAACGATAGCGCTTGAGTTCGTTGACTCTCTCGGCCAGCGCGAGATTGAGCCGCTGGCCAAGCTCGGTGATGCGCGTCTGTGATTCCTTGTCTTTCTTTTCGGCGGCGTCGAGCGTCTGCTCGATTGCGGCAAGTTGTCGGCGCAGCGCGGCAATCTGCTGGTTAAGCACTTCGACCTGCGCCAGCGCGCGGGTGGAGATCTTCTTTTCGCCCTCAAGCTGGCCGGCAAGCTCCGACGCCTTGCCCTGCGCGGCGGCCGCACCAGCGCCCGCGCTGTCGGCAGCGCTCTTTAATCGATCGCGCTCGCTTTCGGCGACCGCGAGCGTGGCGCGCAATTGCGCGAGCTGATCTTCAAGCCCGGCCTTGCCCGATTTCTCCAGTCCCAGCAATTCAGTGAGCTGGGCAATCTGCGCATTGAGGCGATTGAGGGCGGTGTCTTTCCCTGCCACTTCCTGCTGAAGATAGAACTGGACAACCACGAATACGGTCAGCAGGAAAATAATACCAAGGATCAGTGTCGACAGCGCGTCGACGAAACCCGGCCAGTAATTCATGCCGCTTTCACCGCGGCGGACTCGTGCCAACGCCATGGAGTTCAACTCAACGGTTAGCGTGCTCGCGCACCATGACCTCAAGGAGCTTCTTGATCTCGCGCTGCTGCGCAGCCTGCGAGTCCACCCAGTCGCGGATCATCTGCTGTTCAGTACGCATATGGTGGACGAGGCCCTGGATCGCCTCGGCGAGATTAGCCATCGCGGTCGAAGCGGACTTGCCGGCCTCGACCTGATCGACGGCGCCACGCAGGCGCTCGATCGCGGAACGAACCTCGCCGGTCACGCCGGGCACAGCCGCCGGTTCAGCGGCCTCATCGTAGACGGTGGTGGACAGCCAATCCTCGAGTTCCGTGTAGAAGCGGTTCTGCGCCTGGCTCGATTGCAGATCGAGGAAACCGAGCACGAGCGAGCCGGCGAGGCCGAACAGCGAGGAGGAAAAGGAAATACCCATGCCCGAGAGGGGTGCGGCGAGGCCGTCGCGCAGCGAGTCGAACATCGAACCGGCATCGCCACTTGCCTTCAGACCCTGAATGACATTGCCGACCGAACTAACGGTTTCGATTAGGCCCCAAAAAGTGCCGAGCAGGCCGAGGAAAACGAGGAGCCCGGTCATATACCGGGAAATATCGCGCGCCTCGTCGAGGCGAGTGGCAATCGAGTCGAGAATTCCGCGCATCAATTGCGGGGACATGGCCATGCGTCCGACGCGACTGCCAAGGATCGCTGCCATGGGCGCGAGAAGGACCGGCGGCCGGTCGACCGCCAACCCGGGATCGGCAAGGCGGAAATTATTGACCCACGCGATTTCCGGATAGAGACGCAGCACCTGACGCAACGACAGCACAATTCCGATTGCACCGACGCCGAGGATGAGCGCGTTCAGGCCCGGATTGGCCATGAATGCGACTTCGATCTGCTTGTGCAGCACAAACCCGACCAGACCGACCAGGATGACGAATACCAGCATCCTGATCAGAAAGATGCGGGGAGACGACAGCTTGAGAGGATCGAGTTCTTTGGCCATGAGCTTCGAAATTGGAAATACGTCGACACCGCCCTGTCGAATACTATGGCACAGACCCGTGACAGGGAAAAAGCAGTTGTCGTTGGAACTATGAGGACCGATTAAGCCGCTGATTGAGTTGAAATTGCGGTGGACGTCAGCTTTTGCTGGCCTTTTTCAACACGCTCACCAGCTCTTTTTGCACGGCCTCATTACCGGCGACGATGTGCCCCTTGCTGAAAATATTATCATCGCCATCACAATCGGTTACGAACCCGCCGGCTTCGCGCACCAGGATCACGCCGGCCGCCACGTCCCACGCATTGACGTCGCGTTCCCAGTAGCCGTCGAGCCGCCCTGCCGCGACCCACGCCAGATCGAGGGCGGCCGCGCCAAATCGGCGCAGACCAGCAACATGTTCCTGCATGGCGCCGGTTTCTTTGCGCGACCGCCCGATATCGCCGCGGCCATGATGCGGCAGCCCGCAGGCGATGACCGCATCTGCAAGGCGTTTTCGCGCGGCAACCCGGATGCGCTGGTCATTGAGGAACGCGCCTTTGCCGCGCTCGGCAACGAACATCTCGTCCGTTGCCGGGTTGTAGATCAGCCCTGCCACCACTGTGGATTCGCGCTCGAGCGCAATCGAGATGGCGAACTGGGGAATGCCGTGGAGGAAATTCGTGGTGCCATCGAGCGGATCGACGATCCATGTGTGCGTCTTGTCAGCGCCTTCACGGTGGCCACCTTCCTCGCCGAGAAAGCCGTAACCGGGCCTCGCCTTCATCAATTCCGCGTGCAGGGTTTCCTCCGCACGGCGGTCGGCGGCGGACACGAAATTGCCGGGACTCTTCAATGAAACCTGCAATTTTTCCAGTTCGCCAAAGTCGCGTTTGAGAGCGCGCGCGGCCTTGCGCGCGGCGGCGATCATGACGTTAAGCAGGGCGGAGTGCTGCATGGCGCGTGCGGTCTGCCTGTGACGGCACGCGTCGTCAAGGGCGGACGGGCGTTGCGTTCGACAGCCATTTCTTGGCGGCCTTGTCGGCGGCGTCGCGCACATCCGGCGTCTGCTTGCCGGCAAACACGTCGAGATCGGGGTCGCTCGCGCCGGCGGCCTTCGAGATCATGTGCCATTTGAGCGCTTCTGTCGGGTCCGCAGGCAGACCGCGACCGGCCATGAAAATGCGGGCGACGCGATTCTGCGCGACCGCATTGCCGAGATACGCCGCTTTCAGGAATAGCCGTCCGGCCGCTGCCTCGTCTTTCGGTGTGCCGTCCCCGTTGAATTGTGCAATCGCGAACTCGACCATGGCATCGACATTGCCGGCGATGGAGGCCTGCTGCATGAGCCGCATCGCTTTGCTCATGTCTTTCGTCACGCCGCGACCGTTTTTGTACATTGTCGCGAGGGCGTACTGCGCTTCCGGATTACCCCCTTCCGCGGCCACCGTGAACAATTCACCCGCGCGCTTGAAATCCTGCACGAACTGTTCGCCCTGCACATAGAGAAGGCCCAGGTTGTAGGCAGCGCCTGGGTGACCGAGCTTGGCGGCGGACTCGAGAAGCCGCGCCGCCTCCGATAGATCGCGCGCGCCAGCGCGGCCCTGGAAATTGAACATGGCCAGCGCAAACATTGCGTCGCGGTCGCCCTGTGCGGCGGCGAGCTTGTACCACTGCGCGGCCTTTGCATCGTCGCGACCGACGCCAAGCCCCTGCGCGTAGATTTCTCCAAGCAGCGTCATGGCGGCGGGGTCATTCTGCTGAGCGCGCTTGCTCGCCTCATTGAACGCCGTGATGTAGTGGCCGCGCTGGAAGGCGCCGTAGGCGATATCGATGTTGGGCTGACCAGCAGGTGCAGCGACGGTCGGGGCCGGTGTCGCCGGCCACGGCGGTACGTTTTTGGGAGCCTGTGCTCCCGCCGGCATGGCGAGCAAGCTAAGCGCGAGCGCACCGAGCGCAACGAAGCCGCGTGTCCGTGCGCTCATGGTGTCGGCTCCGGCAGGCGAAGATCGCGAGCGACAGCGTTCATCGTTGTCGCGATTGAATCCGGCTCACGCCAGAGAAAATCCCCGAGCGCGACGAAATCGGCACCCGCCGCCACCAGCGGCGCTACATCGTCGACCGACCCCGCGAACCCGACGCACGGGACTTCAAAGACTTCCGCCCACCAGGCGACGCGGTCTTCCACCGCCGCCTTTGCGGGACGTTCGCCTCCGGCCAGCGGCTCTCCGAACATCACATAATCTGCACCCTGTTCGGCAACGAGCATTGCATCGTGCCGCGTGACGAGGCCACCTGCACCGACAATGCGTTCAGGCTTGAGATCGGCGACTGCGTTGCTGAATGCCGCAAGTCCGGTCAGATGGGCTCCATCGGCGCCGGCGCGGGTGACGAGATCCGGGCGGCCGTCGAGCAGAAGCGCGGCATCCTTGCTTTGCACGGCAGGCGCCAATGCCTTCGCACAATTGATCAATGTCCGTTCATCGATCTCGGCCCTACGCAAAAGCACCGCCGCGACATCGCCGGCGTCGAGAGCGGCGGTCAATTGGCGAGTGAACCCCGACGGGTCCGCAAGTTGCGGCGTAACGAGATAGAGCCGCGGCGCCGGACGAGGCGCCGCCTGGTTGGGTCGCGAAGCCATGGTGTTCGCATGCTAGCCCAATCCGGCAGAAAATTGACCTGATTGGGGTACTTGGTCGCGACGAATCTTCGCGGCTGCGACCCCTACGGCATCGGCACAGGGCCCATGTCCTTCGGCACCTTGTAACCCTTCTGAACTGCTGGACGCGCCGCGATCGTCTCGTACCAGCGCTTCACATTCGGATACTGCTTCAGGTCGATCGTCTGCCATTCGAAACGGGAGATCCATGGCCAGATCGCGATGTCTGCGATGGAGTATTGATCGGCGACGAATTGGCGACCATCGAGCCGGGTGTTAAGCACCTTGTAGAGGCGATGCCCTTCCTTGAGATAACGCTCTTCGGCGTAAGGCGCTTTGCCTTTGTTGTATTTCACGAAGTGGTGCACCTGCCCGAGCATGGGACCGGGCCCGCCCATCTGCCACATCAGCCACTCAATGACGCGATAGCGCGCTTCGCCCGACTTCGGCAGCAGCTTGCCGGTCTTGTCCGCGAGATAGATCAGGATCGCGCCCGACTCCATGAGCGCGATATTGGTGTCGCGATCGACGATTGCCGGAATCCGGTTATTGGGTGCGATCTTGAGAAAACCAGGCGCGAACTGCTCGTCCTTGGAAATATCGATCGGATGAACGGTGTAGGGGAGAGCAAGCTCTTCGAGCGCAATGGACACTTTGCGGCCGTTGGGGGTCGTCCACGTATAAAGGTCGATCACGTTTAAGTCCTTACTTGGATACAAATCAGGGGAACGTCGGGGCGGGCAAATGCGTTGGCAGGGCAGGCTTCTTACAGGAGAAGACCCGGCCGGGTCGACAAGGATTTACAGCAGCGATTGCGACTGATCCCGCACGCAACGGGGTAAACGCGAAAGGCCGTGTCTGACACGGCCTTTCGCATATTTCGTTCACGCCGCTTTTTTCTCCATGTCGGCTTTCCACTGACCCAGGGCGGCGAGTCCGTTCATCTTTGCACGATGAGAAAACGCGCGTTGGGCGGCCGCGACATTTTCTATTTTGCCTTTCCAGGTTGTCTGCGGTGCATGCTGGAGCGCGCGGCCGTACGAGAACGTGAGTTTCCAGGGCAGATTGCCGATCTTGTTCATGGCATCGAGATGGGCGGTCGCCTCTTCGTCGCTCTGCCCGCCGGACAGGAAAGCGATCCCGGGGACGGCCGCCGGTACGCACAATTTGAGAACGGTCACGGTTTTCTCGGCGACTTCCTCGACCGAGGCGCGATTGGCGCACTTTTTCCCGGAGATGACCATGTTCGGCTTGAGCACGATGCCTTCGAGCTGCACGCGCGCTTCGAATAATTCACTGAACACCGCATGCAGGACACGTTCGGTCACCGTGAAGCATCTAGCAATGTCGTGATCGCCATCCATCAACACTTCCGGTTCGACGATCGGAACAATCTGCGCCTCCTGGCAGAGCGCAGCATAACGTGCCAGCGCGTGGGCATTGGCCTTGATGCAGTTGGTTGTCGGAATGCCTTTGCCGATATCGATGACGGCGCGCCATTTAGCGAATCGCGCGCCCTGCTCGTAGTACTTCGGTAATCGGTCGGCGAGTTTGTCGAGGCCGATAGTGACGAGTTCGGCCGGGCAGAACGGAAGCGGCTTTGTGCCTTCGTCCACCTTGATGCCGGGAATTGCGCCCGCCTTCTTGATCAGTTCGACCAACGGCGTGCCATCCTTCGCTTTCTGCCAGATGGTCTCGTCATAGAGGATGACTCCGGAAATGTGTTTCATTCCCTCCGCCGAACGGAAAAGCATCTCGCGATAGTCGCGACGACTGTCTTCAGTTGATTCCACGCCTATCGCGTCGAAACGCTTCTTGATCGTGCCGGAGGATTCGTCGGCTGCGAGAATGCCCCTGCCGGGGGCGACCATGGCCTGTGCGACCTTGTTCAATTCATCGAGATTCATGCTTTCCTCCATCGCATCCGCAGCAACCCCCCGGATGGCATTGTTCGACTTCATTTTATCCGCAACACCTCGACCCCGGGCAAGCGCTTACCTTCAAGCCATTCGAGAAATGCACCGCCTGCGGCCGAGACGTAGGTCAGCCGATCGGCGACCCCTGCGACATTGAGTGCGGCGACGGTATCGCCACCTCCCGCAACCGAGACAAGTTTGCCGGCCTCGGTCAGTTCCGCAGCTGCTTCCGCAACTTCGATGGTGCCATTGTCGAACGGTTCCACCTCAAAGGCGCCGAAAGGTCCATTCCACACCAGCGTCTTGGCGCGCGCCAGCACGGAAACGACCTGTTCAATGCTGCGCGGGCCGATATCCAGAATCATGTCGGTGCCGCCGACCTTGTCGGCGTCGAGAACGCGCGACGACGCATTCGCCTCAAGCTTCGGCGCCGTCACCACGTCCACAGGAAGAATGATCTCGCGCTTTTCGGACTTGGCCTTGTGCATGATCTCCCGCGCGGTAGGAACAAGGTCTGGTTCGGCAAGCGACTTGCCGACGTTTTTTCCCTGCGCGAGGAGGAATGTGTTCGCCATGGCGCCGCCGATGATCAGCGCATTCACTTTGTCGAGCAGATTGCCGAGCAAATCCAGCTTGGTGGAAACTTTGGCACCGCCGACGATTGCGCTGAGGGGGCGTTGCGGATTTTCAAGCGCATTGGCCAGCGCTTCGAGCTCAGCCTGCATCGTATGTCCGGCGTAAGCGGGCAATTTGTGACCGAGGCCCTCGGTAGACGCGTGTGCGCGGTGTGCGGCTGAAAAGGCGTCATTCACCCAGATGTCGCCGAGCTTCGCCAGGGCGGAGACAAACGCAGGATCGTTTTTCTCTTCGCCCGCGTGAAAACGCGTGTTTTCCAGACAGAGGATATCGCCGGGCTTCATTGCAGCGACCGCCTGTTCGGCGATTTCGCCGATGCAGTCATCGGCGAACTTCACCGGCCGCTTGATGATGCGCGACACTTCAGCGGCAACCGGCTTCAAGGACTGTTTCGGGTCGCGTCCCTTCGGTCGGCCGAAATGGGAAAGCAGAATGACCTTGCCGCCTTTGTCGGCGATTTCGGTGATCGCCGGCGCCACACGCTCGATGCGTGTTGAATCGGAGACGACGCCATTCTCAACCGGCACATTGAGATCGACGCGCATCAGGACGCATTTGCCTTTTACGTCGACATGGTCGAGCGTTCTGAACGCAGTCATGACCCGCCTGACGCCTGGCCGCTAGAGAAGTTTGCCCATCGCCACGGCGGTGTCCGCCATGCGGTTGGAGAAGCCCCATTCATTGTCGTACCAGGACATCACGCGCACGAGCGTGCCGTTCATGACCTTGGTCTGGTCCATGTGAAACGTGGACGAATGCGGGTCGTGGTTGAAGTCGATCGAGACATTCGGATCGTTGGTATAGGCGAGAATGCCCTTGAGCTGCTGCTCGGAAGCGCGCTTCACCGCGTCGTTGACCTCATCCTTGGACGTCGCCTTCTTCGCAACGATCTTGAGATCGATCACCGAGACATTCGGCGTCGGCACGCGGATGGCGACGCCGTCGAGCCTGCCTTTGAGTTCAGGGAGCACGAGACCAATCGCCTTTGCGGCACCGGTCGAGGTCGGGATCATCGACAGCGCGGCTGCACGCGCGCGGTAGAGATCCTTGTGCATCGTATCGAGCGTCGGCTGGTCGCCCGTGTAGGCGTGGATCGTCGTCATGAATCCGGTTTCGATGCCGACCGCATCGTTTAGCACTTTCGCGACGGGCGCGAGGCAATTGGTCGTGCACGAGCCGTTGGAAACGACCTTGTGGTCCTTGGTCAGCTTGTCGTGATTGACGCCGAAGACGACGGTCAGATCAGCACCATCGGCGGGAGCCGAAACCAGCACGCGCTTGGCGCCAGCGGTCAGATGGGCCGAGGCCTTGTCCTTTGCCGTGAACAGGCCGGTGCACTCGAGCGCGATATCGACGCCGAGGTCTTTCCACGGCAGTTTGGAAGGGTCGCGTTCGGCCGTGACCCTGATGGCTCCGTTGCCGACGCTGATGCTGTCGCCCTTCACCGTTACTTCGCCCGGGAAGCGGCCATGGACGCTGTCGTAGCGCAGCAGGTGCGCGTTGGTCTCGACCGGGCCCAGATCGTTCAAGGCGACGACCTCGATGTCCTTGCGATCGGCCTCGGCGATGGCGCGTAGAATGTTGCGCCCGATACGGCCAAACCCGTTGATGGCGACGCGTACTGTCATGAAAACGCTCCCGGCTTTTCAATTGCCGTGGCCGCGGGCGACCACGACAGACATATAATCACTTGTCAGCTCTTCCCAACCTTCGCCAACGCCGCGTTGGCGACTGCTTCAGCGGTAATTCCAAATTTCTTGTACAGTTCCTTGTAGGGCGCGCTCGCGCCGAACGATTGCATCCCAATGAAGATCCCGTCGGAACCGATAATGGCATCCCAGCCTTGTCGGATCGCGGCCTCTACGCCAACGTTCACGCGAGCATCCCCGATGATGGCGCGACGA
>Ga0126382_10000462_pt1 | contig 15821 bp, 10 predicted proteins | sample PanSoiMetPlot_30_FD_92548 | JGI IMG/M metagenome (GOLD analysis project Ga0126382, IMG submission 92548) | Tropical forest soil microbial communities from Panama - MetaG Plot_30 | ecosystem: Environmental > Terrestrial > Soil > Tropical forest > Bulk soil | place: Panama | collected 2016-02-17
GAGAGGCATCAGATGGGAATGCCACAATTTTCATCCCACCACCCCCTTGGATTCAGAATACTCTCGTTGGAAAGATCAACGTGATTCACATCACGTTTTGCAGGTCGCGATCATTCTATCCAGGAGAACCCTCGCGAATAACTGACAGTGTTAACAGTTATGAAATGTAGAACTGACAGCAGGCGTAACTGAGTGAGTTCAGCTTTTGCTAACGAAGGGCATGTGAAGAGTCCAAATCCAACCCAACGCCAGAAGCCTGTGTGAAATCCTAAATCCCACTGCTGCGGTGGATGGGATCTATGATTCTTGCACAGTCTCGGGGTGGAATTTCGAGGGAAATTAATTAACTAGAACGCTTCACCGATTCCGATGCTGAGGGCACCACCGTGCTTACCCCAACCATAATCAACACGGAAGTTTATAGGGTTAGTTTTAGTCAACTTGAACCGCAGGCCACCGCCCCCACCAGGCAGCATATCGCTGATCGTTATGTCCGTGAACTTCTCTCCCACACCACCGACCCCTCCAAACGCAACGATACCGAACCTTCCAAGGAACCCTTCTTTGGGAATCGTGAGCCTATATTCGGCCTGGGTCGCGAACATCCTTCGATCCTGATAACGCCCTGCCGAATAACCACGGAGATCGTTTTGAAACCCAAAAAGGCATAGATCATAAATCGGCACTCGATCGCCGGCCGCCGCGCAACCCATTGCACGAAAGGCCAGCACCTGTTTTTCTTTCAAAGTATGATACTTGTTAAAGCCGACCTTGTAATACTGATAAGTGAACTTGCTGCCAATTGCCTCGCCGAAAAGGTCGATCCCAGCGTCCAGATAAATACCGTTCGTCGGATAAAACGTATTGTTTCGAGTATCAAACTGAAAACGCGGTCCCAGGGCAACAGTCCGCTGTCGGAACAGGTCCTCTCTTATTGCATTGATGATGCTCGCAAGCCCCGGCGGCGGATTGGTTTCCGTATCAGGCGGTAGATCCGAGTTTTGTCGATCAACCGATAGCTTCAAGTTTCGATATTGGAAACGTATTCCCGCGTAGAGATGTTTGCGAAACTGGATCAGGGATTCAGTAAAAAACGCAGTCCCTTTTGTGTTAAGCGGCAGGAATGTTTGGGTCTCACCGGCCGCCCTTCCGACACCGTAAAAGTCGGCGTTTATACTGGCATGTCCTCCCGCTAGTGCGACCCGGTACTTGTCCTCTTTTAAATACAGCTTTCCGCCTACCGCCAACCCCCGACTCCCGTTGTTGGTGAACAAACCACCGACACCGACAAGTGAAGGCGGGGACACCTTGTCCTGTTTATTCAGCGGCGCAACATACCCTACGGCCCACTCGAGTCCCGCACCAATTGCGGGGCTGCGCACGGGGATCGGCGCAAAGATCCATTCACCTTTATTTTCGTCAGCCTGCAGGGGAGGAGCCTGCGTCTTAACAGCATCAGATTTTTGATTCGCGTCAGTGTTAGTTGATTGTTGACCGTTGGCTATGTCGCCTATTCCCCAGATTGCTGAAAGGACAAGAATGCACTGTTGGACTGAAGCGATGAACCCCGTAGGTAGCGATCTTGTTCGATGGGTTCTGAAACGCACTTCTTTCATGATATTTCCTCGATCCTCGCTTTGCCGAACAAGCTTTCACAAATGGGGTTCATTTCTTAAACGCACTCTCTGACAAAAGGGCAGTCTCTGACCCGCAAAAACCCCTGGATCGTTGGGAGATTCTAACGAAACTAAGACAACTGGAGAACTGTCAATTTTTACAGTCAAGCCGTGATAGAATAAGCTTCTGGTTGGCCTTCATAACGGAGAACCTGACAGTTGGGTCCTACTTCAAGTTGCTCAGTTCTATCTACGTTCTTTTTGCTTTAGTACCTGTCATTTGTAGCAGTACTCAAGCAGTGAAACCGAGAATACAATATCAATGTGTGTACCCTTATCTGAACCCAAAGCTATTCAGGCGTAAAGTGGTGATTAAGACAGATGAATTTTAGAAATCCAAGGAGACTCAAAACAATGTCGCGAATCGAGAGAGAACCTGGCCCACGTCGATTAGTGCCTGTTTCGATAGCGCTCGTGGCGCTTTGTATACCGTCAATGCTGCGCGCGCAGCAGACGGAGAGTAAGCCGGCGTTAGCGTCCTGGAAAGATGGAACAGCCAAGACGGCTATCCTCGAGTTTGTCCGCCAGGTAACCGATAAATCGGGCCCGAAGTATGTCAAACCCGAGGAACGTGTTGCAGCCTTCGATGACGACGGCACGATTTGGACTGAATGGCCGCGACACATCAACCAGGTTCAAATGGTCTTCGCGCGGCAGCGCGTTAAACAGTTGGCTGGTAGTCATAAGGACTGGAGATATACCCAGCCTTTCAAGGCAATCCTGGAAGATGACGACAAGGCGCTCGCGGTGGCGCTGCAGGACTTTTGGAACAAGCTGGATCTGCTGAGAGAAACCCACGGAGGAATGACTGTCGATGAATTCGGGGAGACCGTGCGAAATTTCCTGGCAAATGCAAAGCATCCCAAGTACAAAGTCCCGTTCACGCAGGTCGCTTACCCGCCGATGGTAGAATTGATCGCATTTCTTCGCGCAAATGATTTCAAAGTCTACATTGTGACCGGCGGCGGAGCCGACTTCATACGCGAACTGTCAGAGGGCGTCTTTGGCGTGCCCCGTGAATGCGTCATCGGATCGACGCCGGAATACGAATATAAAGAATCGGCTCAAGGAGGATATCTTGTACGCAAGTCAAATGTAGACGTTCTCAACGAAAACGCCGGAAAAGCTGAGAACCTGCAGCTCCATGTCGGGCGAAGGCCGATATTGGTGGCCGGAAACACCGATGGGGACCTTGCGATGATGGGATTCGCTGCAGGCGGTAAAAACCTCTTTCTCAATCTGCTTATTCGCCACGACGACACGGAAAGGGAGTTTGCGTACGACGACAACACGGCAAAAGCAGTTGAATACGCGAGAACACGAGGCTGGACGATGGTTAGCATGAAGAATGACTTTAAGACTGTGTTCTCATTCAAAGAAGCACCATAAGAAAATTACGGAATAGTTCCATCTTAGCCGATCCTACCCGACTTCCACCGTCAGTTCGGTGGGGTCACCGCTGTAAGTTATTCCCGCTACACACTGCGTTTATTGACAGTGTCTTTGTCTCAACAAAGAAATAGTATGTAGCTCGCTGGCGATTTTGAGCCCACGGAAGCGCTAATTCGGAAATATACTTAAGCGATTGAGACACGGGTGGTGCAGGATCGAAACTATCGGTCCTGTAATGGGAAGGAGTTGACCAATGTACAGGAGGTATCGCACTTTAAAGGTTCCAAAAATAGGCCCCCAACTTGCCTACTCGTATCCAACACAAAACGATTGGTTTTCAGAAATTCTCGGGAAACTATGCAATCATCTCATATTGGCCTTCGGATTGATTCTTCTATTGATGTTGATGCTTTCGATAGCCTGTGATCAGGTCTTTAATAATCCGGATGCGATCGGTTTAGGCGGTGACGTAGGCGGATCAGCAAACTAAGGCGTGGGTGAAATGTACGAACCGACGCTATCGCGCTTTCGAAGATCAATCCCCATCCGCGCGTGCCGACTGATAAGGCAAATGAGTCGAGTACTCCAACGCATCCTTCATCAGCGGGATGGTCGCTTCAATTTGAGTCCCCTGTGACGGCCCCGAATCGATCGATATGCTTCCTCCGACAAGACGAAGCCGCTCTCGCATGCCGACAAGCCCGAGTCCCTTCTTTAGTTCCGGCGAATCGATGTCAAAGCCAACGCCAGAATCAGAAACCAGGAGCTTAACCTCGGACTCATTTCCAAGGAGCTCAACCCGAGCTTTCTGCGCACCGCTATGTTTGATCACGTTGCTTAGGCACTCCTGGGCAATTCGATACAGGCACAGCGAAGTCTCTTTTGAAAGGTGCGCCGGCACTTCGCCGCGAGTGAAATCAACTTCCAACTTGTGACGTCGACGCAATTCCTGGCAAAGACCCTCGAGCGCAGCCACCAGACCCAGGTGACGGAGTTTCGACGGATGAAGATCATATGACATCCGATGAATCTCTCTCGAAGTATCGCTCACTTGACTTATCACATCGTTCAATTGTGTGCGAAGCTGGTCGGTCGTATCCGGAGGGCTTAGGCTAATTTGTTCCAAAGTGACTGACATCAGCGCCATCCTCTGATTCACATCATCGTGTAGTTCTCTTGCAATTCGAGCGCACTCATCTTCGCGCGCCCGGATCAGTTGGCCGCTCAGGTTTGCAAGAACCTCTTCGGCCGCCTTCAGCTCGGTGATATCGATGCACGAACCGATGAACCCGAGAAATGTTCCGTCAGATACGAACCGAGGGGTTCCGGAGTCGAGCATCCACCGAAACTCCCCGTCTTTTCGTCGCAGCCTGTACTCAACTCTGAACGCTTCGTGAAGCTGAAAGGCAGCGTTGCGAGTCTCGAGGCAGCGTTCGAGATCTTCCGGATGCACGTTTCGTAGCCATCCAGTATCTAGTTCGTCTTCTATTCCACGTCCGGTGAATTTAAGCCATTGTTGATTTACGTAGGTACGAAACTTATCAGCTCCGGAAACCCAGATCATGACCGGTGCCGTATCGGCCATGTTTCGGAATCGCTCTTCGCTCTCGCGCAATGCCCCGATTGCCTGTTGTTGCTCGATTTCGGCTCGTTTTCGTCTTGAACGGTTGATGACCATAGCGGCAATCAGCGACGATTGCGCGAAGAACACCAAAACAATTCCGATGAAGAGCCACTTGTACTCATCCCAAATCGAAGGTGTGCGAAACTTCACGATGCTTCCAGACGGAAGACTGTTTTCGCTGATTCCCCATCGCTTCAGCTCACGCCAGTCGAATACCGGTTCAATTGGAATAGTGCCGACCGGAATGTCCTGGGCCCGAGCGCCGCCTAAGATCTGTAACGTAATTTTGGCAGCCATCGCCCCCATTGTGTCGATTGTCCGAACGTACCCGCCGACGACTCCTTCGCCTACTTGCCAACTGGATAGCCCATAGATCGGGACTTGTGCTGATTTGACGATCGACCCAAGGACTTCGCGTGTTTCTATTAGCTTGCCACTTTCATCCATCTCCTGCTGCCAACCATAAAGAATAATTGAGTGTTCAGGGAGATTCTTAATTCTAGTGTTCAATTCATCGATCGAGAGGTCAGTCAGATAATCAATTGTCACGCGGCCTTCATAGCCGACCAAGTCCTGCCGGCACGCATTCTCAAATATCTTGTCGTGCAGTAACGATCCACTGACCACAAATATGTGCCTGGTATCAGGCTTAACTTGAAGCGCGAGGGCGACGTTCTCCTTATAGGCGTTGCGAGTAATAAGCCCGGTCATTCCGGGCCCGGCTGCGAGCTGATTGGCATCAGGTGGTTTGTTAACCACAAAAACAATAGGAGCCTTTGGGAAGAGATCGTCGCGGTACCTAAGCAGGAAATTCAAGGGCACGTCAGAAAAAGTAACAACTACATCGATAGGCTGGCTTGAGTATTTCTGTCGCAGATAATCACGGAATACCAATAATTGAGCATCGCCGGGAAAACGATCTGTATCCAGCAACTCGGCATAGTATTCCGTCCATGCCGGCGCCGATCGAAAAACTGGTTCAAAACTTTGTTCGAACAAAACGTTGCTCGGGACTAGCTTGCTTTGCCAGTAAAGAACCAGGATTCGCTTAGGAGATGCTGCTTGCTGAGCGCGCGCGGGTGCAGGCACGAACAGAATTACAATGAAAAGGGAAACAATACTTGCGAAGGTCAGCTTGAATTTGCTGCTGGTTGTACTTATTCCGACCGTCATCAATTCACCCCCAGCCGGAAATATGCGGGTCCTCCACGTAGTAACGAAATTATTCGTTCTGTCTGGAAAGCTAGAGATTTAAGAACGCGAAGAACGAATGAATTCGTTACTACGTGATTAAGTCCTGAGATATAAGAACGCAAAAGAACGAATAAATTCGTTAGAACGTGATCAAGTTAGAGATTCAAGAACGCGAAGAACGAATGAATTCGTTACTACGTGATTAAGTTACGGTGTTCAGTCTCTAATCTCCTGTAGTTGCTACTACGCTCTTGGGTTGTAAATGTCCTTCGCGGACTCCGTTCCATGCTAAGGGAACCGAGACGTCGATTCTTGTTCCCTCCTGGATGCGCGAGTCTATCGACACTGTTCCGCCTACGAGACGCAGGCGCTCTCGCATACTGAGAAGCCCGAGGCCTTTCTTACTGTTGGCTGACTCCACGTCGAAGCCCTTCCCGAAATCCTCGACTCGTAAGAGTAAATCTTGGCCGGTGCAGTACAAATCAACGGACGCCTCTTTCGCACCGCTGTATTTGATGACGTTATTCAGTGCCTCCTGGACAACCCGGTACAGGCATATCGAGATCTCCTTCTGAAGGGTCATCGGGACGTCGGCGTGCGTAAACTCGATTCGAAGTCCATACCCGGCGGATAGTTCCTTACACAGGCTTCTTAATGCGGTCACCAGCCCAAGCTGATCGAGCTTCGAAGGATGGAGATCGTGGGACATCCTGTGGATCTCCGTGGAGAGCTCCTTGGTCTGATTCATTATCTCCCGAGCAATCTCACGAAGCTCAGCTTTTGATTCTGGCGGGTCCTGTCTCAGCTGGTCCAATCCCAGTGAAATAAGCGCCATGCCCTGACTGACGTCATCGTGGAGCTCCCGGGCGATACGGGCGCATTCATCTTCGCGCGCCTGTATCAACTGCCCGCTCAAATTCATTAACGCCTCTTCGGCTGTTTTGCGTTCCGTTATATCAAGAAGAGTTACCAAAACAAGATCGTAACCGTCGGGCTTATCCGGGAACGTGATCGTTGTGAACATATGTCGACGCTCACCCCGGATCGTACAAAAAACAGTTTCTGCCTCGAGATATTGCCTCCGTTCATCCAGTGAGATCATTATTTCAATGAACAGTTGCTTCGATTCCGGAACCATGATCTTTGGCAACGAGGAGATCAACTCGTCTTTCGTCCGAGCTCCAAACAAATTCAGGGTTTGCTCATTGACGTTACGGACTTTCACAAGTTGAAGAGCTCGAACCACCGTGCTCGGATGTTCGCTTAGATACGAGCGCAAATCCGTGATGCCCTGTTCCTTTAACTGGTTAAGTAGCGCCCTAACGTCAGTGAAATCATCCTCCCAAATGGAAACGCCGGTCGTTTCGAAGATGCCACGGTATTGTTCTTCGCTCTCGCGGAGAGCTCGCTCGACCCTTTTACGCACCGTGCGATTTATTACTAATCCGGCGATCAGCATTGACTGAAGGAGCACGACCGAGATCACTCCGATCAGATACCATTTATATTGATCCCAGAATGAAACATTTCGGAACTTTATTATGCTGCCGGCGGGCAAAGCGGCTTCGCTGATCCCCCAGCGTTTAAGCTCGCGCCAATCAAACATGGGCGCTACTGGGCTCTTCTCGATCTGGATATCCTGGGCGCGCTCACCGTTTGCGATACGCAATGCGATTTCCGCGGCCCTGCTCGCAGTAGACTCAGGGCTACGAACGTATCCGCCAACGGCGCCTTTGCCCACGTGCCAACTAGCCTGTCCATATATTGGTACTGTCGCCGAACTTGTAACTGCGGAAAAAAAGTCAAAGCTTTCTAAGACCTTACCGTCGTCATCGCTTCCCTGCTGCCATACGTAAAGGACAATTGAATGCCTCGGCAAGCTCTTCATTTCCGAGATCAATCCGCTTAACGACAGATCGGTCAGATACGTAATCTTTACTCTGCCTTCATAGTCCTGAAGTTCCTGTCGGGCAGGTATTTCATGTCTTTTGTCGTGCTCCAGCGACCCGCTAACGACGAACACATTCTCAGTATCCGGATGTAGCTTCAATATGAGATCGACGTTCTCTTTGTAGGACTGGTGATTAACAATCCCAGTCATTCCAGACCCGGCTTTGAGTTCTTGCTCGGGAGGAGACTGGGCGGCGAGGAAAACAATCGGGGTATTTGCAAAAAGCTCATTGCGGTACCTGCGGAAGAACTCTACTGGCGCATCCGCTCCAGCAATAATTACATCTATTGGCCGCTGAGCATACTTTCGCTGCAGATAATCACGTAGGGTTATCGCCTGATCCTCTCCCGGGAATCGATTTGTCTCAAGGTATTCAGAGTAGTATTCAATGCTGCCCGGAGGTTCCGAGTTCAGTACTGACTGAATGCTCTGGTCGCTCACCGCGTTGCCGGGAAAGTCTTTGTTGTACCAATAAAGGACCAGGATTCTTTTGGGAGCCTTATCTTGCTGAGATCTAACTTCCGAAGGGATCAGCAATACTGCACTGACTACAAGTAGCACCGCAGCGAAGGCTCGATTGAATGTTCTCATATCTGTCATCGGAGGCTAGCCTCCGGCCATCGAATCGTGACAAAGGAACCTATGAGTCCCTCTGGTTTCTTTCTGCCAGATCTATCTCAAAATACGAGTCTCAACCCGAACTGTATTTGTCGCGACGAACCCGTTTCACCGGTCGGAAAGCGCGTGGCGGTGATCCGGCCAAAAGTCGGCGTACCCACCACATTCCCGGGCGGTCCAAAGTTAGCATGGTTGAACAGGTCGAAGAACTCCGCCCTAAACTGCATACGAATTCTCTCGCTCAGCCTGGTGTTCTTTATGACTGAAAAATCGGTATTGTTAAATCCAGGCCCAATGACAACATTGCGACCAAGATTACCGAATCTCGGAACCGCAGTAAAGACCGACGTATCAAACCATCGCTCTACGCTTCCGATAACCGTTATTGGGCCGGTGACGTCAGGACGAAGCGTCCCCGGCACGCCGTTGACTGTATTGATGCTCGTTACGATGTTAACCGGGCTTCCGCTCTGTGACTGCACGATCACAGCGGATTGCCAACCTTCTACAAACTGATTGCCGCGAAACGGCAAGTCATATATAGCGCTGACAACGAAGCGATGGCGCACGTCGAAGTCCGACAGACCACGTTCTCCTCGGATGTTGTAGCTATCCTGCGCAATGATACCCCCTGTGCTGAACGAGTTGTAGTCCAGAGACTTGGAGAAGGTATATGAGGCGTTAAACTGCAGTCCATGGGTGAGTCGTTGGGTTGCCGCCACCCATAGCGCATTGTAGCTGGAGTTCCCCGTACCATCGACCTCAGTTATGTTACCCACCGATGTGCCAGGTAGTATTGGGCTCGACTGTGACAAGTTCGGAAACGGTCGTGCTCCATTCACCGGCTGGTTGATATTGCGCCGAAGAATAAGATTCGATCCCTTTGAACCGAAATAACCGGCCATCCCAGCCAGCTTGGGGGTCAACTCGCGTTGCAGATTCAGATTCCACGACTGCATATAAGCATTATTGAATCCGTGATCTATTGACTGCGGGGCAAGACCTGCAGCGCCGGCCAGATCAATGGCATTGTCGAGCCGAATGGTGCCGGTGAACGTGAGCGGGATCGCCAGCGGCGGATTCGCTGCAGTCGGAACCACAATGCTCGTCATTGGCTGGTCCGTCAATAAAGCGTACGCCGCTCGCACTGACGTCTTTCCATCGCCCAACGGATCCCAGGCAAACCCCACCCGGGGCTGAAAGTTTTTATTGTTCTGTTTGTACACACCATCGATGTCTGTTCCAACACGAACAAGCGAAGCGGTCGCAGGATCAAAAACGATAAACCGATCGTAGCGCTCGCTGGGCGTTATATTCCATTCGTAACGAAACCCAAGCTCCAGCGTCACGTTCGGGCGCACCTTATAATTGTCCTGCACAAAGAACCCGAGCGCGCCTTCTGCAATACTGCTCGATTGGTTGCCGAGCGTTTGGCTAAAGGAACTAGCGGCTCCCGCAATGAACGAAGCAAGAGTCGGAAAAGTGAATAGCCCAGTTCCTTGTCGGAAGTTGTTGTTCAGGAATTGTCGGAACTCGCCGCCAAACTTGAGAGAGTGTGAGCGCCACAGGTAACTCAGCGTATCTGAAACGACAAAGGTCGTGTCGCCGCGCCCGGATGGCTGGGCGGACGGTCCACCAAAACTGAGAGCTCCGCCAGCAACGCTGATCTGGGGCAGGCCGATGGACTCATTGATCCCGTTCTTGATTCCGAAATCCGCCGGATTCAGCATCGTCGTCGGGTTGTTCGTAGAACGCCATCGGTTGAAGCCAAACCGCGCCTCGTTAACAAGCGCAGGGCCAAAAATGTGCGTCTCGTTTAGCGTAAAGATATGACGGAGCACGCGGACTGAGTTGCCGAAACCTGGTACGGTTGTGCCTGAAACCGTAGGCTCGCGTGCGTCGGTATGATAGACATCGTAATAACCATGCAGGCGGTCTTTATTCGTCAGATTATATCCAATGTCTGCCGACCACTGATCGGCGTTAACCGGAGCATTTCCGGACCCCACAAAGCGCGAATTCCCGGATGAATCAACCGTATTCGCGCGCGGAATCAACTCGATCAATTTCGAAATAACAGGATCGTTAACCGAAGCGCGCTGCGAATCGCTTAGAACCAGACTGTTGAGGTCGAGCCCCTGTCGCTGACGCAGACCTTCATACGAGGCGAAGAAAAGCAGTTTGTCCTTTATGATCGGTCCACCAACGCTCCCGCCGAACTGGTTTCGTTTGAACGGCGGCGGCTCGCCCGAAGTAAAGTTAAAGAAGTTTCGCGCATCGAGCGCATCGTTTCGAATAAACTCGAACACTTCACCGTGGAAGTCGTTTGCGCCCGAACGCGTGGCTATGTTGACTACCGCTCCGGAGCTCTGCCCATACTCCGCGCTGAAGGTTGAGTTATCGACCTTGAACTCCTGTATCGTGTTGATTGAAGGCTGAAAACTTATCGTGCTGAACGTCAGATTGTTGAGCGTGACACCGTTGACGAAGTAATTGACGGTCTCCTCCCGATTACCGCCTGTGTTGATTGCTAATGAACCCAAGCCGCGCATTGGAGAAGCCGAGAACGCACCACGTGGCGGTGTTACTGAACCCGGTACCAGGAGCCCGATGTCCAGGAAGTAGCGTCCGTTCAGCGGGATTTCCTGTACCATTCGCCGGTCGATTATGTGGCCAACCGATGTTGTTGTCCTCTCTATCGATTGAGATGTGGGACTAATCGTCACTTCCTGGGTGAGGTCTCCGATGACCAATTGGAAATCCTGGACGGGGGACCTGCCAACCTCAACCGTCTGGTCCTCTACGATCTGTGTTTGGAAGCCTTGTGCCTGGACCTGGATTCGATAGATACCGATTGGCACTGAGGCAATCTGGTAATTGCCTTCGCTATCGGTCTGCGCAACCCTCTCCAAGCCAGTTGCTCGTTGCAGCGCGACGATTTTCGCTCCGCCTACAGCCGCACCGGCCGAATCTACCACTCGGCCTTGAATAGTTGAAATTGATTGCGGGTACGCGTGGCTGTTCGCAGTGAGAAGTACAGAGATCGAGCAGACAAGCGTCCAAACCCTAAAAGAACATGACCGCATTAGCTCTTGTCGGTTTCCCTTTCGCTATTAAGTGTGGGCACCCGGGTTGGATGGACAACTCAACTGAGCATACTTGGGCCGTATCCTGTCATTTCGGCTCTCAGTTTGACGGCAAGGCAACCCAATCCTCGGTCTCTTCTTGGCAATTCTCAAGCCAAAATAAGATCAGTTGAACCTAAGTCTTTGGTGAGAACGTCAAGCGGGCTACTTAATCGATCCACCACACCACCAAATTGTTTTTTTCTTTCTTAGATTATCCACTGGATTTTGGAGACTCTGCTTATCGGATTTTGAACCCGACTGATCCGCCACCAGGAATTCAGCGAGGACTTTATCCCAGTTAGACAGGTATGCCGAGAGGAAAAGCGCAATTTCTGAGAAGCACGGGAGAGAAGGCTATCCCAGAGTTTCAACCTTCTAACAAGATCCTGGGAGATGTTCCGACATTAACATCCCCGGTAGTCACTTTTAGTTACCATTCACGCGCCGATAATCGAATTCTTAATCGCGTACTGGATAAGCTCCGCGCCAGTCTTGAGGTTAAGCTGTTCCATCATCGTGTACTTATGGAAAGCGACCGTACGCGGCGTCAAATTCAAGATTGCGGCCACTTCTTTCATAGAACGACCTTCAGCCAGCAACTGGAGCACTTCCTTTTGTCGCAGAGTAAGTTTGTGAGTCGGCTTTTTGCGCTTGAGATTCTGTACAAACGAACCGACCATCCCCTCAGTGATCAGCGGCGTGACATACGAACGTCCCGTTAAGGCCTCTCGAATTGCAAATGCCAGTTCGGATGCGGCGCTGCTCTTTAGGAGATAGCCGGATGCTCCCAGTTTAAATGCTTCCGCCGCAAGATCGGGATCCTGGTTCATTGTCAGGTATATCAGCTTAACCGCTGGTATTTCTTGTTTGAGCTTTTGTCCTGCGCTGATGCCATTCATCAACGGCATGCCGATATCGAGCACAATCACATCCGGGTGGAGGTCCTTTACATTGTCGACAAGAGTTCGGCCGTCTAAGAACGTACCGACGACTTCGAATTCCGGCTCCAAAAAGCTCTTAAAAGCTCCCAGAAGAAGCGAATGATCATCTGCCAGAACTATGCGTGGGCGTTTCATGCTCCTGCTCCCTTCCTAATCCCAGGAATAAGGGCCATCACCGGGCGCCTGCTTAATCTGACTACACCGCCCAATCTCTTCGGATACTTTGTTACTGTCCGAACCCTAACGAGCTGTGTTATTGCCATACTCGTCAATGATCTCGACAATCGAGCATGCCAGTCCAAGCCCGCGGCGGGAAGCTGAAGCAGTGCTCGAAATTTAGCAAGAAGGAAGTGGCCGAACTCTCCTGGGATAAGCAAGGGTCGTACCATTCTCTTGTGATCATTGTTTTGGTCCGTTCCGGTTGGAAGTCTCTGACAAGCTCGCCCATCCCCCAGTGTTAGGAATGCGCATCTGCTGCGACTTCCACTAAAACCGTGCCTGTCGCGGTCAAGTCGGTGAATGATGCTCAGTTTGTCGGCCGGCCGGGCTTCAGGCCTAGCGACAATCGAACGGTGCGGCGGTAGTTTACGGTCTATCGGGCAGTTGAGGTACTGTCAATTCTGACAGGCACCTAAGCGAAAGAATTACAGGTATAAGGTCGTTACTTCAGGTGACGGGAAAACTGATAGAAAAAGAGCAGTTAAGAAGGCGGAGCGTGTAATGCAAGCCGTAATGCGTAAAAGAAATTACACAGCGCCTAGCAAGCTGTCTTCTCCAGGCGCGATTGAAATAGTAGGAGAGACAAAGCGTCGGCCAGCCATCACCTCCCGAATCGCGAGACAGAGATCGCTGGCCAGCCGCGACTTGATGACATACCCGTGTGCGCCAATTGCCAGCGCAGCTTCAACGTATTCCGGTTCGTCGTGGACGGTAAGAAAGACTATTTTAGCCTTAGAGGCACGCTGCCGTAAGCGAGTCGCGGCCTCAATTCCGTTCAAAACCGGCATTGATATGTCTAGAACGACGACGTCTGGGCTGATTCTAGACTCGGCATCAAGCATTTCCTCGCCATCCCCAACCGCGTCAACCATGTATTCAGCTTTCAGGGTTCCCACCACCTTCTCACGCATTGCTTCGTGGTCCTCTGCTACCAGTAATCGAATCATCTCTCTCAAATCCCTTTCAACCATAGCTAAACACCAGCCGAATGAGAGCTTCCACACACGGCCGATGAGGTTCGATTCACAAGACGTCTACGAGGTGGCTTTCGCGAGTGACCTGCAGGAACGAGAAGGGGTACAGAAGGAGGAGCGTACAACTCTGGTCGATGCAAATGCGACCCACTCCCATTCCGTAGAACACCGTTGACTCGCGAGACCCAGGGAGTGCATACGACGTCCTTCAGTTGAGGACGTCAGGAATCAAACTTGCGAAGAGACGGCAGCAGCAAAACCACCAATTCTCTTCCCCCTGGGTACTCGGATCGCGCGAGCGACGATGAGTAAGGAGGCATTCGTCCCTGCAATTTTGGAGTATATGTGTGAACTCCATGCAACACAACTGTAATTAGTTACAGTTTTGTGGTTTTAGCAAGAAAATTTGAAGACTTTTCAGACTTTGTGGAACACTCCCGAACAAAATCCCAGGTCGAAATAGTCTTCGGTTTCGGCATCACGGGTTCTGTCTGAGAGCTCAACTTCGCAGTACGCGAGCTACGTACGTGTTCTGTTTGGGAAATGAGATTCATCGTAAGCCCCGAAAAAATAGCTCACGAGTAAATCTCTCCGCGAGTGCGCGATCACCCTTAACCGTTGAAAATCTTCGCATTCCACCTGTCAAAATAGACAGTATTCTCTTATATTTCGTGGAATCTACTAGCCTGAGGGGCCTCTACCAAATCAATGGCGTAAGACCAGCGCCAACTACCCGCGCCGTTCACGTGTTTGGGTCGGTGGAGGCGAAATCTGCTTCCAAACCGTCGAACGTTGCCGCCAATCAGAATAGCGCTCACAACAAGTTCCCGATGATCATTAATCTCAGATCCTGAGCTGACGCGACTCTCGCCCATAAGCACAGACCTAATTTGCGGGTCTCCGAATATCTCGGATTAACCATCTGATATTTCCAGGATGCTTCTCTGTCACATGCATAAACAAGCCATTGTTCAAAACATTGGATCGACGAAGAGGTTCTCGTCTACCGACCGCACACCAGGTGCGTGGCTCACTGTCCCGTAAATCGCTCGCTTCTCAGCCCACGACCTAACGCGCCCGGATAGTTTCACGTGCCCGTCGATTACTTCGACCTTCAGGTGCTGGGCCTCTCGCTCGGCTCGGCGCTCGAGAGCTTCTTCAATCGCTTTGCGCACGGCTACGGAACTGATCGGCTCGGGTTTCACTTCAATCTCCTTAGTCACGCCACGAACACCAGCAAGTCTTCGAATAACACGTTCGACATCTTCTCGCTCTCGCAATAGTCTTACCTCCCCTTCGAGAGTAACGAACCCGTTCGAAACGGTGGATTGAATTCTCTGCTCGTCAACCCAGACATCCCACTCGAGCGAATTGCGCACGGCCTGGGCGATCTCAGCATCGGTTCGTGAAAGGCTTCCTGGAACTCGCACCTGTATATCGTTGGCGACATCTAGCACACCACGGACTCGATGAGCGCTCTCTTGCGCAGCTAGTTTCTTTGCGTAACTGTCCACCGTTCCAGTCAGGGTAACGAGACTGTCTTCTACGGTGACGCCCACCTCTGTTTCCGCAACCCTGGTATCCCATTTCAATTCGCGCCAGACAGCCTGCTGAATTTCGGAATCAGTTCTAGTTTGCATCTTCGCCGACATAAAGCCTCCGCTGCGCAACCTCAGTTCGAGGTAGCAATACTATTTCTTCGACCGTTTGAGACTACTCAGCGTTCGTCATCCACCATGGAGTTGATTGAGTACCGGTAGTCCCTGGATCCGTTCTTTCCGCATGATATTGAGTGCGATTTGAATGTCTTTTGGAGACCCGGCGAAAAGGTTTCCAAACATTGCATCCTTCACCGTGATCTCATTGGCATTCTTTTCTTGTGTTCCTAACGCAATGGCAATATCCGAATCAGTAATGATTCCGATCGCGCTATTATTTTCAGCCAAGACCGGTAACACGCCGCAATTGTTTTCCCACATAAGCGCCGCCGCCTGTGCCAACGTCGTTTCTGGCCGGCAGTGCTTAATTACTTCAGTGACCGTCATGGTGACTCTCCATACGTTAGATAAAGGCACGAGCGGACTCAGTAAATCGATTGAGCGCC
>Ga0126382_10000463_pt1 | contig 15816 bp, 7 predicted proteins | sample PanSoiMetPlot_30_FD_92548 | JGI IMG/M metagenome (GOLD analysis project Ga0126382, IMG submission 92548) | Tropical forest soil microbial communities from Panama - MetaG Plot_30 | ecosystem: Environmental > Terrestrial > Soil > Tropical forest > Bulk soil | place: Panama | collected 2016-02-17
CGAGTCAGCCTTCATTTTTTCCATCACGTGGCCCCGATGAATTTTCACCGTGTGTTCTCCGGTCCCCAGCTCCCCAGCAATTTGTTTATTGAGCAGGCCCGAAATCACCAACTCCATTACCTCGCGCTCGCGGGCGGTCAGAGTCTCGTAACGTTTTCGCAGTTCCTCTGTCTCCCGACGTTTTTCGCGCGATTTCTTATCTACATCGAGCGCAAGCTGAACCGCATCGAGAAGTTCCTGAGGCCTAAAAGGCTTCGTCAGGAATTCGGCGGCACCAGATTTCATTGCGCGAACCGTCATCGGCACATCACCGTGTCCGGTGATGAAGATGATTGGAATGGTAACTCCTGCTTCAGCGAGCTCACGTTGACAATCCAAGCCGCTCATGCCCGGAAGTCTGACGTCGAGAACCAGGCAACTCGTGCAGTCGGCGCGTTTGCTTTCGAGAAACTGCTGTGGTGACTCGAACGCCTCAGACTTCAACGCTACCGACGACAAAAGGTCCTGAATCGATCGGCGCACATTCGCGTCGTCGTCGACGATGAACACAACGGGTGAGTCTTCCCTGGTCACTATTTCGCCTCCGGTTCACCTGGTAAAGTGAAGTGGAAAGTTGCGCCACGTGCCGGGTTCACAGTCGCCCAAAGCTGGCCGCCATGCGACTCGATGATCGTGCTGCTGATCGCCAACCCCATACCGGTTCCCCCCGACTTTGTCGTGACGAATGCATTGAAGATTTCTTCCAGCTTGTCCGCTGGTATCCCCACTCCGGTGTCGCTTACCGATACCATAACACCTCCGCCGTCGGGTCTCGTACTTATCTGCAGCTCATCGCCTCGCTCGCCCCGGTCGAGCGCATACAGCGGTACAGGATGAACTCCCCGTCCTGACGAAGTGTGTCCAGCCGATACTGCGAAATGTCCATCACACCATCAAAACTCCAGCTTCAACCCGATTTGCATAATGCGAGAATTCACGCTCATAGCGCTGATTTTTCCGAACGTGCTCGGACTCGAGACATCACTCACGGGATTGGCAAAATTGGGGTGATTGAAAACGTTGAAGATCTCCCAGCGCAAATCCATGCTGACCTTGTCCCCGAGTCTCGTGTGTTTGATGAAAGCCACGTCAAAGTTTCGCTCGTCCGGCCCGCAAAGAATATTCCTTCCTAAATTCCCAAAGATTGTCCCGCCGCCAGTAACCGGATACTTTCCATCGATCAAACCCCCGTCAGGAATGAATGGGGCAGGAACAAATACACTGGTGTTGAAGTACTGATCTATACGGCTGCTGACGCTCCCGCCCCGAAGCGCGTCTTCCAGTGTTTTCCCCGCAACCAAACTGCCAGTGGTGAAGGAGGTTGACGGTCCGAAAAGCGTGCCTGCAGCACTGTCAAAAATACTGAAAGGCAGCCCGGATTGGAGCGTTACAACGCCCGAAATCGCCCAGCCCTGGGCCAATTTGTTAAGAAAGAATCTAGTATGGCTATCAGGCTGTGGAAGTTCCCATGTGTAGTTAAGCACGAGCCTGTGCCTGCGATCGAAATCCGAAAGACCTCGCTGGGCGGCTGGATCGTTCTGATCATTGAATACCTGCTCGCCAAAAATCGGGTTACCGTAAAATCCGAGAGCAGCAGTACCGAGACTATCGGCGGCTGAGTCAATGGATTTTGAAAAGGTATAAGCCGCCAGAAACTGGATGTTGTGGCTCAATCGCTTGTTGACAGTTGCCTGCAGAGAGTTATAGCTGGAGTTTCCGCTGCTCTCGACGCGAAACAAAAGTGGAGCCACCCCCAGAAAAGGAACTCGTTCGGCGGCATTGGCGACCGAGTTGGTAGCCAACCCATTTACAGGGTTAGCGGGACTGGCCAGGGCGGGTTGATTGTTGCTCCGCGACGCGACGAGGTGTCTGCCTTTGGCGCCGGCGTAGGCGAGCGAGAATAGATAGTTGTTGCGCTGGTACTGAATCTCCAGACCATAGTGCTGAATCGTCGCCTCCTTAAAATCAGGATCCATCATTATCGGGAGTAGAGGGGCGCGGTCCCCTGTGTATGGCGGACCGGGCAGCATGCCGCCGATGAAGTTAGGGAAGGACGAGGCCGGCGGCAGTATGGGAAAGGGATATTTCAGGCTGGATGCTGCGTTGGCAGCGCCGATCAAATCCTTCACGTATTGGAAGGGGGGATTGAAGGCGAGGGCGTTGCTGGCTCCAAAGAAGCTGATGCGGTTAGCGTAAATTCCATAGCCACTTCTGACAACAATATCGCGCGATGAAAAGGGCTGCCAGGCCAAGCCGATGCGTGGTTCGGGATGCAGTTGAACCGGGTCATTGACCAGCGTTGAATTTTTGCGCGGATATCCTTCAGGCGCAGACCCGCTGTAATTATCGGGCAGTACGAATCCCGATGTGGCGGGGTTTGTAAATCCACCCGGTGGTGGTGGAACATAGAACTCAGGGTAGAAGTTGCCCAGCCGCCCCAGAACTTCACTCTGCTGACCGTTCGCCTCGAGACGCAGCCCTAAATTGACCGTGAGAGTCGGCGAGATCTTCCAGTCGTCGACCGCGAAAAAATGGGCGGCGGTCGAGCGCAGTCCTACGTGCAGAACTGTTGCAGCGTTCAATTGCAGGAATACGTTGGACAGCGGTGTGCCATTGCCACCTTCACTTACTGGCCCGCCCGGCAAACCAAGCAGAAAATCAGGAAAGGAAAGCAATGTTAGCGTTCCGTCCGTGGCGTCGGGGCTTTCATTGAATTGATTACGGAATATCTCAGATCCAAAACGAAGATTGTGCTCACCTCGCGATAACGATAGGGTGTCGGAAAAATAGAAATTGTTATTCGCCGTCTTATTCTTATCGTTTATCGCATTCCCAAGCTGGAAAGCACCCAGTATCTGGATGTGCGGCAGACTTCTCACCTGGGGGTCGCCGATACGATTTATCCCTACTGCTTGAGCCGTCAGCGGGCTCGGGGCAGAGCTTCGACTGGCGATGCGGGAGAAGCCGGCGCGGAATTGATTGACGGCGTGCGGGGAGAAGGTGTGAGTGTGCGCAATGGACAGATTCCGGTTGCCGAAGGTCCGAAGCGCCGGGAAGCCAGACACAGTGGCGCCCGAGAACGGCACATCTTGATCCGAGTTTGAAAAGAAAAACTTCGCCGATAATTGATCAGCGTTGCTCAGGTTCAGGTCGACGTTGGTGTTGAACTGGTCTTCGTCGTAGCGTCCTGGCAAAACGGCAGTGTAATTGATACCACCACCCGCGATCTGCGGGTTCGGTATCACAAATGATCCATCGGGGTTCTTCTCGTTCAGCAAATTGAGAGCTACTGGATTGATGTTTGATCCATCCCGCGCGATCGCCACTCCCCCGAACAGTCCTGTTTGACCACCGAAGATCGCTCCCAAAGAGGCGGGCGTACGCACAAGCGGAATTGGAGGCAGAGTCTGTGAGCGTACGCTGCTGGCGAGTGAGGCCGCATTCACGTCCCTTGTGGCTTGATAAGAAACGAAGAAAAAGGCCCGCTTCCTGGACCAGGGCAAGGGCCCGCCGAGAGTGCCACCGAGTTGGTGCCGGCGAAATTCGCCTCTGGGTACTCCTGTCGCATTCGCAAAAAAATTGTTCGCGTTCAAGGCTTCGTTGCGGCCGAAGTAGTAGGCATTCCCGTGGAGCTCAGCTGTGCCCGATTTGGTCTCTACGATGACGTTTGCTCCGCCTCCTCTGCCATATTGAGCGTCGTAGAGTGAATTCTGAACTTTGAACTCCTGGATCGTATCCGGCGCGGGTATCGCCAGGCCGCCACCGCTGTTAGGAGTCGCCTCGGTCATATTGGCGCCGTAGCTGTTTGCATCCACGCCGTTCAACATGAAGTTGTTGTCACCGCTGCGGGCGCCGTTCGCGCGAATCTCCTGGCTCCCGGCTCCCAGCTGTGTCGCATCCACGACATCCGTATTCGTCCCAGCCGTCAGACCGAGAATCTGTGTGTAGTTGCGGTTCACGAGTGGCAAGGTCACAATCGTTCCTCGATCGATTACTCTTCCGAATGTGGCGTTCTCGGTTTGGAGCAGCGGAGATTTGACCTCGATTGCCTCTGTGATGCCCCGTACCGCAAGTTTTATGGGAATCCGCCTCACTTCGCTAATCTGAATCATCACCTCGTGCACCACAAGCGGCGCAAAGCCCACCGCCTCCACCGTAAGCTCATAATCGCCCGCCGGCAGCAGGGAAAAACGATATGATCCATCCTGATCGGTCACGGCGGTGAGCGTCTTGTCCGTTCCGTAGTTTCGAAAGGTGATCTTTGCGTTCTGCAGGACGGCACCGCTGGGATCGGTAACCGTGCCGGTCAACGCTCCTGTCGACGCAGATTGAGCGCAAACATCCAACGAGCTCACGAAAAGGAGATAGCAGAGGACCAAGCTCAGGACGGCTGAGGCGTGAATAAGCAAATGGAGCCTTATATGCACAACCCACCTCCGTTCCACCGTTCGCGCGATTGCCGGCAAGATCATCTCACACCACTGTTCGTCCCGATGAGAATTGTAGAGGTCGCGCAGGTGCGTCTACAGTGACCGACTATGCCTCCGGTGTAGTTGGTAAGGTGAAGTGGAACGTCGCCCCACGGCCTGGGTTTACCGTCGGCCACAGCCTGCCGCCGTGCGATTCCATGATTGTGCTGCTGATCGCCAGCCCCATACCCGTACCACCGGCCTTTGTCGTGAAGAATGCATTGAAGATTTCTTCCATCTTGTCAGCGGGTATTCCCGGGCCCGTGTCACTCACCGACACCATCACGTCTCCACCCTCGCGTCGTGTGCTGATCTTGAGCTCGCCTCCTCGCTCGCTCATCGCCTCCATCCCGTTCAGCATTAGATTCATCAACACCTGTTGCAACTGCACCCGGTCGGCGGTCACCGAAGGGAGATCCGCCGTCAGCTCGGTACGCACCGCCACCGAGTGATGGTCGGCCTCGCTGCGCAGCAACACCAACATCTCGCGCACGATGTCGTTGACCGAGACCATCTCTCGTTGCGGCAAGACGTCTTTCCTGTAGAAGGACCTCAAGTGGGTGATGATCTCTGAGGCACGCCTTCCATCCTCCTCGATGCGCATTGCCGCCTCTCGGGCCCTCTGAACTTCCGGTTGATCCCGGTTCAGCCAACGAAGGCAGGCGCCGGCACTGGCGGTGACCGCGGCGATGGGTTGGTTGATCTCGTGGGCGATCGAGGCGGTCAGTGCACTCAATGTCGTGACACGCGCCATGTGGGCTAGTTCGGAGCGGGCTCTGTTCAGGGCCTCTTCGGCCGTCCTGCTTTCGGTTACATCCTGAATCGCGCCTACGAACACATGCCGGTCGGCGATCCGTTCAACCCGATGACCGACGGCGTGCACGTGCCTCAGCTCACCGCTCGGCGTGATGATGCGAAACGGGACATCGAAATCCGCGCCCTCTGCGGCGTGTCCGATCGTGGCCTCGACCGCTGGGACGTCCTCAGGATGGATGGCGGACTGTATCATTTGCATCGTCACCTTGATTCCGGATTCGAATCCGAAGATACGATAGATTTCTGAGGACCATGTGTGTTCGTCGGCCTGCACATCCCAGGTAAAGCTTCCGGTGTGACTCAATCTCTGGGCTTCGGTCAACTGGGCAAAAGCTTGGTCGACCTGCGCCTCCGCTCGTTTTCGATCGTCGATGTCAGTGTTTATCCCATACCATTTGACGATGGTTCCCGATTCGTCGCGCAGGGTGTTAGCGCGAAATAGGAACCACCGATACTCGCCGTCGGAGCGACGGAAGCGTGCTTCAGTCTCTCCTGATTCTCCGGTACGCATGATCGATTGCCAGTAATCCGCGAGGTCGTTCAAGTCGTCCGGGTGGATTGCTGAGGTCCATCCCCAGCCCGACGCCTGTTCAGGAGAGAGACCCGTGTAATCGAGCCAGCGTTGATTGATGAAGTCTACGCTGCCGTCTGGATGGGCAGACCATACCAACGTGGGCATCGTATTGATGATCAAGTTCAAATTGCGCTCGTTCGACTGCAGAGCCTCTTCAGCCTTTTTGCGATCATCGATGTCCGTAACAAGGGAATTCCAGTGGAGGATTCGTCCTTCCGCATTGCGCACGGGAATTATACGGGCTAGAAACCAGCGGTATACGCCATCGAACCGACGGAGGCGATACTCGTGATCAGTTGGCTGGCCACTTGAGACCATGTTGATGAGAACTTCGGCCGTATGAGCGAGATCGTCAGGGTGAACGATGTCGTTCATCCTCCACTGGGCTGTCTCCTCCAGCGTCTTGCCGAGATACTCCAGAAATGGGCGGTTGAAGATCTCAGGGGTGCCGTCCGGCCAAGCGCGACCAATAAAGCCCGGCATGTTGTCCAACAGCGAACGCGCGTCAAGTTCTCTCTCTCGCAGGGCCTCTTCAGCCTTTTTGCGATCATCGATGTCCGTAACAAGCGAATTCCAGTGGAGAATTCGTCCTTCCGCATTGCGCACGGGAACGGTGCGCGCCTGAAACCAGCGGTATACGCCATCGAACCTACGGAGGCGATACTCGATATCAAATGGCTGGCCACTTGAGATCCCGTTGCCGAAAACTTCGGTAGTGCGAGCCAGATCGTCAGGGTGAACAATGTCGTTCACCCTCCACTGGCTTATCTCATCCTCGACCCTGCCGAGGTACCGCAGAAAAGGTCGATTGAAGATCTCGAGTTCGCCATCCGGTGAAAGGCGGCAAAGTAGGCCCGGCGTATTGTCCAACCACGAGCGCGCGTCAAGTTCTCTCGCTCGCAGCTCTTCTTCTGCCCGCTTGCGATCTTCAATATCTATACAGGTCCCATACCATTTGACGATGTTGCCAGATTCATCCCTCAGCGGATTGGCGCGAATCAGGAACCATCGATAGGAGCTGTCGAAACCGCGAATCCGCGCTTCCGTGTCGATTGGAATGCCCGAAGCCAGACACGATTGCCACTCCTCGACCAGTCTCTCACGGTCATCCGGATGAATCGCTTCCGCCCACCCCCAGCCCTGCGCTTGTTCCGGGGTCATCCCCGCGTAATCGAGCCACACCTGATTGAGGAAATCGCAGTAACCGTCCGGACGCGTAGTCCATGCTGTCGTGGGAATCGTATTGATGATGGCGGCAAGATTACGCTCGCTTGCCCGCAGAGCCTCTTCAGCCTTTTTTCGATCATCAATATCAGTGCTTGTGCCGTACCACCTCGCGATCTTGCCAGCTTCGTCGCGGAACGGCTCGGCGCGGATGAGAAACCAGCGGTAAACACCATCATGGCGGCGAAGACGCGCCTCGATCTCGTCTGATTTCCCTGAAGTCAACACCTTCATCCATCTTTCCATTAACGGCGGCAGGTCCTCCGGATGAAATGCGGCTTGCCAGCCCCAACCATGCGACTGTTCCTCGGAGAGACCTGTATACTCATGCCAGCCTTTACTGAGGAACTCGTTCGGACCATCCGGCAGATTGCACCACGTGAGTGCAGGGATGGTATCAATCACCTGCCGAAGGTTGGATTCAGACTTTTGGATTTGGTCAAGCGCATCTTTGAGGGCTTCCTCCGCCCGCTTGCGCTCGGTCCCTTGCGCGATCATGTCGGCAACCGATGCGAGCGTGTCGAGAATGGATTCCGAAAGTTGGCGACGCGCGAACATCGCAACCACTCCGATCAGCCGATCCTCGACAACCAGCGGGTACCCGGCGAAGGCAACCATTCCGTTATGGTGTGCCCAACTCTTATCATTCACGCGTGGATCGTTCAGAACGTCATTGGTCAAATGCGCCTTCTTCTCGCGGGCAATCAATCCGACCTTCAGGTCTCCGACGGGGATCCGGCTGTATGACCCATCCAAACGCGTGTACATCCCGGCGCTCGCCTGCAGCTCCAGCATGCTTTCATCCTTGTTCAGCATCCAGATTCGGGCGAAGGCCGCGTCGAGATGACGAACGATAGCCTCGGTGCATCCGCGCAGAATCTCTCCCAAGTGGGTTGGCCTGGTAAAGGCAGCGCTCACGTCAGCCCGAACAGCCGCTTGGCGTGCCAGCGCGTCCTCCGCCCGTTTTCGGTCCTCGATGTCGAATGCTGCCACATACCATCGATCGACTCTTCCCTGCTCATCGAGCAGAGGATTGTAGCGGACCAGGAACCAACGATACTTGCCGTCCTTACGCAGCACGCGTTGCTCATTTTCGAACGGTACCGGGCGGAGAAGTGCCTCCGCGCGCTCCTCGCGCAGCCGCTCTACATCGTCCGGGTGGAAGACGCGAGCGCGATAGTCCTCTTTCCGCACATCTTCCAGAGTGAGACCGGTGTAACCCAACACCGCTTGATTCACATATAGCACTGATCCATCGGCGCGCAACACGTGGATAAAGGTGGGAATTACGTTGGTAATCAGACTCAAATTACGTTCGCTCGTTTGCAGAGCCTCTTCAGACTTTTTGCGATCATCGACCAGCGCATCAGTGATGGTTTGCAGTAACGTCCCCATATCGAAGTAAATGCGGCCCGCAGTGATCTGACGTTTCGCTGAATCGTACTCATAAACCCCGCAACCGGGGAGGCTTACTCGAGCGCCAGTCGCCGCATGACCCGCGAAGGGTCCCTTGTGTTGGGCTTCAAAACTGAATTCAACGGTGACCACACCTGGTCCGAAAATCATGTTCGTCACGATGTGGCGGTTTCCCGGAAATGCAGTAATAAATGGCCGAGCGAACTGACCGAGGACCGCTTCCTTCCCCTCCATGAGCAAGCCCGGAATCTGAAGCACCACATTTTCCGCGTAGTAGGACATAATGCGATCCTCGTCCGTTCCTCCCCACGCGTCGTAGTACTCTTTGATAAACGATTCGACGTCAACAACCGTCCAGGGTGCAGTAGAAGCTGCCATGGAACCTCCTTAGGTTGTCATATTCTACACAGCCGACAACGAGTGCGCACCGTTCCGATAGGTGCGTGTCGTTACGGTTAACGCTAATTGCCGCTACCGTCTCCTAAGGGAAGAGATCAACAAGAGACCGGCTTGGGACAGAGCCAATGATCCCTCTCTCACCGTTGGCGATTCATAAGCCGGAAGTTCAGTTCCTTCTTCGTGGGTAGTGACGTCCCCAGTATATTAGACGGCGAGGCGCCCAAAGATTTGCCGCGTAAATATCGCACGTGGCCGTCGGTGCTATTGCTTGAAACGACGCTTGTCGATATTCAGTGTCCTGATCTTGGATTCCAGGGTCGAAGAAGGGACTCCCAACCGCATGGCCGCACCGAATGGTCCCGATACTCGGCCTTTGCTCTTCATTAAAGCGGCTTCTATGACATCTTTCTCTTGAGTCGCCAGCGTCCGGTGAGGCGTTGCGGGTGCGAGCGGAGGGGTGGTGACGGATCGTGCCGGCTGTTGTCCCGAGAGCCACCGCTTGTCAATGCGCAGCGCGTCAGATTCGGAGACGATGACTGCCCGCTCAACTACATTTTGAAGCTCTCGGACGTTGCCCGGCCAGTGATACCCCTGCAGCAGGCTCAATGTCTTCTTGCCGATCTTGCTGATCCTCTTGCCGGCACGCTTGGCGATCCGGTGAGTAAAGTACTCGACCAGAAGCGGAATATCCTCTAGACGTTCGCGCAGCGGTGGCACCACCAGCGGAAACACGTTCAGCCGGTAATACAGATCAGTTCGAAACGTCTTGTCGTCGATAGCATCTTCCAGATCCCGGTTGGTCGCTGCAATCACGCGGACGTTCACCCGAATCGGCCGGTCGCCGCCTACACGCTCAAACTCACGCTCTTGCAAAACGCGTAACAGGGTCACCTGGGTCTCAGCGGGCAGTTCCCCGATCTCGTCCAGGAAAATCGTCCCACCTTCCGCCAACTCGAAGCGGCCGAGTCGCCTCTGTGTGGCTCCGGTGAACGCGCCTTTTTCGTGGCCAAACAACTCAGAAGCAATCAGTGCCGGAGGAATAGCCGCGCAATTGACGCTAACAAAGGGTCGAGACGATCGCTGCGATCGTTTGTGGATCGCGCGTGCGACTAATTCCTTTCCAGTGCCGGTCTCACCCGTTATGAGAACCGTTGAATCTGTCGGAGCGACTTTCGACACTTCGTATAGCACCGAGCGCAGCGGCGCGGAAACGCCGACGATCTCCTCGAACATTGACGTCGTGCCGATCTCCTCACGGAGGACGATGTTCTCATTCCTGATCTCCTCTTCCGCCCGTTTGCGATCTTCGATGTCAGTAGCTGTGCTGTACCATCGTATTATCTGCCCTCGTTCATCTTTAACCGGATTTCGACGGATTAGAAAATGACGAAACTCCCCGTCGTGCCTCATCAACCGAACTTCGAATTCATACGGTGCGCCCTGGAGAAATCGGTTCCCCCTTTCGCCCAGAAAGTGTTCGCGATCATCTGGATGAACGAAATTTATTCGAGAGCTGTCTCTCCATTGGTCGAGGGTGATGCCGAAATACTCGAGCGCAACGTGATTGGCGTAGAGTAGGCTTCCACCAGGCCCAAATACACCGATGTGCTGAGGCGCGAGTTCCACAATCTGCCGAAGCTCTGTCTCTTGTGCGCGGATTTTGTCTTCCGCAGTCTTGCGCTCTTCGATATCAATACCAGTGCCGTACCACTTGATGATTTTTCCAGATTCGTCTCGCAGTGGCACATTGCGCTGCAGGAACCAGCGGTATTCACCATCAGCCCGCCTCACCCGTGATTCGGCCTCGAAGGGCTCTCCGGTCGCTAGTGCTTCGCGCCACTTATCCAAGAACCCTTCGATGTCTTCGGGATGGATTGCCTCGGTCCAACGCCAGTCCTTGAGATCTGTTAGAGAAAGCCCTCCATATTCCAGCCAGCCCCGACTGAGGAAGTCGAGAGCGCCGTCTGGCGAAGCGGTGTGAATAAACGCTGGAGTCGTATCTACCAGATCACGATACTTGCGTTCGCTGGCGCGTAGCTCCTCCTCAGCCCGCTTACGCTCGGTGTTGTCGATCACGGTACCGGTGTACTCAATGAGCTCGCCGGACTGGCTGAAAACAGGATGACCTATGCTGTGAATGTCCCTCACAACGCCACCCGGATGCACAATTCGATAATCCACTTCTTCATCTAACTTGGTATGCCTGGCCCTCCTGGTAGATTCCCGGAACGCCGGTTGATCGTCGGGATGAATTCGCTCGATGAGTTCTTCGATTCGGGGCACACCATCCCGTGGATCAAAACCCAGAACGCGGTAGCATTCCTCCGACCAATACCTGACGTCGGTGTCGGGACTCCAGGCCCAACTGCCGGTTTGGCTTAGTCTCTGCGCCTCCGCGAGATAAGCCTCGCTGCGGCGCAGCGAGGCTTCAGCCTGCTTCTGGTCGGTGATGTCCGTGACCGCGCCCACGAATTCGGAGGGCCGTCCTTCATCTTGTGATGGGCGGCCCACAACTCGGAGGTATTTAATAGATCCATCGGACATCAACAGCCGATGTTCCAGAGCGAACTCGCTCCTCTCACTCGAAGCACGCTCTATGACTTGCTGGACAGCTTGCCTGTCATCCGGATGGGTCCGCTGCACAATCAGATCCGTGGTGATCTTTGTTTTCGGATCAAGCTCAAATATTCGAAAGGTTTCATCAGACCAATAGATCTCTCCGCTTAGAACATCCCAGCCGAAACTGCCTGTGTGACTCAATCTCTGCGCTTCGGATAAATACGCTTCACTTCTCCGCAGCTCCACTTCTGCCCATTTGCGATCCTCGATTTCCAGACTCGATCCGTACCACTTGACGATTTTCCCAGTTTCGTCGCGCAGTGGTACCTTGCGGTGGAACATCCAGCGGTATTCTCCATTGGCGCTGCGGAGGCGCGTTTCGTGTTCGAAGGTTTCTCCGGTCGTGAGGCAGGCTCGCCACTTGGCCACAATCCCCTCGACGTCTTCAGGGTGAACGAAAGCCTGCCACTTCCACCCGGTCACCTCGTCCAGAGTGGCGCCCAGGTATTCCAGCCAGGACGTATTGAAGTAGTCGTGGTAGCCGTCAGGCCTGGCAGTGTGAATCAGAGCGGGGATCGAATCGACGTCAAAACCGATCTCGCTGCGGATTTTGCCTTTCAAATTCGCGGTTTGGCTCAATATTGCTGCTGTCATCATAACTCCTCCTTCTCACGGCACCATCTCGTTTCCCCGGCCGTGATGGGTAGCAGGTTTCTGATTTCTCCTTTGGTAAGAATCTAGTGGAATACTGCCACCGACGAGCAACCGCCGTCTTGAACAAACTTGTTGTGTTTGGAATGTTTCCGATAAATCGTGATCCGAGTCACAATTGGTTTGTGATCTGGAGCACAATCTGGCGTCTCGAGCGCGCCGGGGTTAAAGGAGGTTCTGGAGAGACGTTTCCCTGGTCAGCGCCTTACGTCGCTAAGTTGCTTTTTCGCATAGAGTTACCTCATGCGGATGGCGTTCCCTTCCGTCCAGCGGACCTGGCGCGGGGACATTCCAGCCCACCGCCGGAAGTGGCGGGCGAGATGGCTTTGGTCAGAAAAACCAGTCGCCAGGGCTATTTCCGACAACGGAGCATTTGTCTCCCGCAGCATGTGTTCCACCTGTTCCAATCGCCGACGCAACAGATACGTGTGCGGCGTCACCCCCATCGACTGGTGGAATGCCCGAGCAAAATGGTCGGTGGAAAGCCCGGTCAGAGCGGCTAGTCCATCGAGCCGGATCTTTTGATCGAGATGCCCCTCGATATAGTCGCAGACGCGGCGTGTCACAGCTGGCGACAACCCGCCACGGCTGGGTTCCGGCGCCGTGGCCATGAGCAAATCCCCTAAAGTACTAATTCTTGCCCGGGAGTGAGCCACTGCTTCCGCCCAGCTGCGCGCGACCTTAGACCTGCTCAGAGGCGGCGTAAGCAATGTCGTCCACCAGCGTTCGTCGCCACGAGCACTCATCAGGCGTACTGGAATGTCGCGGTCTGCCGTACGGCTGAAGACTGAGTGATCAAACGCGAAGGCAGCAGACAACGGAATTCCGTCCGCAAGGCTTTTGTCGTCCAGATCGAACAACTTTCGAGCGGCCTGGTCGGCGCCAATGACGGATTGCTGGTCGTCAATCGCCAGGAGCAGGGATGATTCAAAATCGTCTGAAGGGGCACCCGCCAGGATCCAGTAATGCTGAAAGTGCTCGCGAAAGATGCGTTCCTCAATGGCTCGCGCGGAGACGACCACCATTTGGAGCAGCAAGGGAAATGGCTGATCGTCAGATTGAGGGTGCACTTTGGAAACGTCCAGCACCCCCAGCAAACCTCCTTGAGGATCGAAGATCGGCGCGCCCGCGCAACTCAACCGGGTGTGACGGCTGCGAAAATGCTCGGCACAGTGCACGAGAACCGGCCGGCGATCCGTGATGCAGGTGCCGATACCGTTTGTGCCTTCGACCCGCTCCGACCAGACGCCGCCAAGCCATATACCCCAGCGCTTGAACTCGTCATTCTTGCTGTCGTCGCCACGATGGTGGATGGCGACTCCTTCGCTGTTGCACAAGAGAACTACGTAAGACTGCGGGCGCACAATCGCATAAAGGCGATCTATTTCTTCCTGGGCCTGGAGTAGAAAGCTATGCAGGGGCTCGCGAGAGATCCGGAGCTCACGCTCTGTGAGCAAGTGCGGCTTTGAGCTGCTCCGTGGGTCGACGTGAAAATCAAGCAGACTCCTTCGCCAGGAATCGTCTATCGCTTCGGGTTGGGTGTTTTCGCTCCCGCCGTCAGTCACCAACTCAAGGCGCTCCTCGTGTGACAGATCCACGATGGAACGATCGGCACGCAGCTGAGCGCCTGTGTTCATTTATCTCTCAACTCTCTATGGGTACAAAAACTGCCGGCTCCAATTAGACGAATATCCGTACCGGGCTGCGGAGGACGCGATCATATGGCGAGTGCATTCCCTTGATCTCGCCGGCGGCTGCGCCCGATTGGATTAGTCTTTCGAATGTAGCGAGCATGCATCCTGGTCGAATCGGTGGCCCGTCATATGCGTCGATCCACGGAACACATCCAGTTGGCGGGTGTCCATCATTTTTGCACATTATACCCGCGTCGGCGAGCCGCCGCCTCATATTGTAGTGGGTTGACGGGATCTCGCCACAAAGTCACGAAGTCTCAAAGGTGCAGAAAGATTGTCTTAGGAAACTTGGTGCCTTTGAGTCTTGTGGCGGAGTTTTTCGAGGCCAACAGGGAAGGATCTGGCCTCGTGAATTCTTGTGAAGGGTCGTGAGACCATCACATGGTCTACCTAAGACATCGCGCCCGCGCTCGTAAGCGGGTCGGGCGGCAGTGGCACGAACTCCTCATTGTCAAGATCAGGCAGCTTCATCAGCCCAGCGCGCCAATCTGCCTTCGCCTGAGCGATGCGTTCTCTCGATGACGACACGAAATTCCACTCGATAAAGCGCTCGCCTACCGGGGCGCCGCCCAGCAACATCAGAACGCTCGATTCGGTAGCTTTCACCACCGCCTCCGCGTTGTTGCTGAACACCGCCATCTGCGTCGCCGCGATCGCGCGCCCATCCGCTTCAGCCCTTCCCGAAACGAGAAAGACCGCACGCTCCACATATTCGCGCGGTAGCGCGATCCTCGCGCCCGCCTCGAGCTCTACGTGCATATAGAACAAAGGCGAATGTGTCTTCACTGCTGCGCGCAAACCAAACGCCTCGCCCGCAAGCAGCCGCAGCCAGACTCCACCGTCACGATAAACTGGCAAATCAACGCCTTCGTGATGCGCGAAGGCCGGCGCGGTTTCTTCCTCGCCGTTCGGCAACGCCACCCAGGACTGAATCGCGTGTATCGGCCCGCCTTCACGACGAGCCCGCTCGAAGCGTTCGGAATGCGTGATGCCACTTCCGGCAATCATCCAGTTCATTTCGCCTGGACGGATCGCCTGCTCAACGCCAGTGGAGTCGCGGTGCATGATCTCCCCTGCAAACAAATAGGTCACGGTGGAGAGACCTATGTGCGGGTGTGGGAGCACATCTGCTGAACGCGCAAGGCCTCTGGGAAGATCGACCGGTCCCATATGATCGAAGAAAATGAACGGCCCGACCATGCGCCGCCTTGTGAATGGCAAAACGCGGCCGACCTGGAATGTGCCGATGCTGCGCCGTCTTTGATCAATTATCGATTCGATCATTGCTTTACTGCCTTCAGGAGGCTCTCGATACCCGCGTGAGGTCCACATGCGCAACCGAAGATCGATGTGCCCGCGACCAAAACGTTAGCGCCTGCTTCGACAGCCTTCGGCGCGGTTTCAGTATCAATTCCTCCATCAACCTCAATGTCGCACGCCCTGTTTCTCTCGTCCAATTGTGTCCTCACCTGTTTTACTTTTTTCAGCGTCTGATCGATAAAACGCTGGCCACCAAAGCCTGGATTGACTGTCATGACCAGGACCAGGTCCAAATCCTCCAAAACTTCTTCCAGCATCACGGCTGGGGTGGAAGGGTTGAGGCCAGCGCCTGCCTTCTTGCCAAGTCGCTTGATCAGTTGAATCGTGCGGTTGAGGTGAGGCGAGGTCTCCTGATGAACGATGACCTGGTCTGCTCCCGCCTTTACGAACGCTTCAATATACCGATCGGGTTGCTGGATCATTAAATGAGTTTCCACGGGGAGTGATGTTCCGCGGCGCACCGCTTCAACAATCGGTACTCCAAGGCTGATATTAGGAACGAAATGTCCATCCATGATGTCAACATGAATGCGTTCGGCTCCTGCCTTCTCGACCGCCTTTATCTGCTCGCCCAGGCGCAAGAAGTCGGCTGACA
>Ga0126382_10000464_pt1 | contig 15815 bp, 13 predicted proteins | sample PanSoiMetPlot_30_FD_92548 | JGI IMG/M metagenome (GOLD analysis project Ga0126382, IMG submission 92548) | Tropical forest soil microbial communities from Panama - MetaG Plot_30 | ecosystem: Environmental > Terrestrial > Soil > Tropical forest > Bulk soil | place: Panama | collected 2016-02-17
CTGCGCATCTGCGCGCCCGCGCATAGGACGGATTGCGCGTCGGTGGCTCGCGCGCTCCGCCAAGAAACCCTTGCAGCCGAAATCAGAGTATGCTGCATTGCACAATCGCAAGCTGGGCGGATAGCCGAGCGAGGCGACAGCATGAGCGGGCCGGCCGACGGCACCACGCGCGAGCGCGACAAGCCTTGGATCTTTCGTACCTATGCCGGCCACTCCACCGCCGCGGCATCGAACGCGCTCTACCGCAAGAATCTCGCCAAGGGCCAGACCGGCCTCTCCGTCGCCTTCGATCTGCCGACTCAGACCGGCTACGACAGCGACCACCCGCTCGCCAAAGGCGAGGTCGGCAAGGTGGGCGTGCCGATCTCGCATCTCGGCGACATGCGCGCGCTGTTCGAGGCGATCCCGCTCGGTGAGATGAACACCTCGATGACGATCAATGCAACGGCGGCTTGGCTGCTGGCGCTCTACGTCGCGCTCGCCGACGAGCAGGGTGTTCCACGCGAGAAACTGCAAGGAACGACGCAGAACGACATCATCAAGGAATATCTTTCGCGCGGCACCCACGTGTTCCCGCCCGCACCCTCCATGCGGCTGACCAAGGACACGATCCTGTTCACGACGCGGGAGATGCCGAAGTGGAACCCGATGAACGTGTGCTCCTACCACCTGCAGGAGGCCGGCGCGACGCCGGTGCAGGAGCTCGCCTTCGCGCTCGCCACTGCGATCGCCGTGCTCGACACCGTCAAGGCGTCCGGCGCGGTCGCGCCCGGCGCCTTCGGCGAAGTTGTCGGCCGCATCTCGTTCTTCGTCAATGCCGGCCTGCGCTTCGTCACCGAGATGTGCAAGATGCGGGCGTTCTCGGAGCTGTGGGACGAGATCACCGCCGAGCGCTACGGCGTGAACGATCCCAAGCAGCGGCTGTTTCGCTATGGCGTGCAGGTGAATTCGCTCGGCCTCACCGAGCAGCAGCCGGAAAACAACGTCACCCGCATCCTCATCGAAATGCTGGCCGTGACGCTGTCGAAGAACGCCCGCGCCCGCGCCGTGCAGCTGCCGGCCTGGAACGAGGCGCTCGGGCTGCCGCGGCCATGGGACCAGCAATGGTCGCTGCGCATGCAGCAGATCCTCGCCTACGAGACCGACCTGCTCGAATACGGCGACATCTTCGACGGCTCACCCGCGATCGCCGCCAAGGTCGACGCGCTTAAGCGTGAGGCGAAGGAGGAGCTTGCCCACATCGAGGCGCTGGGCGGCGCGGTCGCGGCCATCGAGCAAGGCTACATGAAGCAGCAGCTCGTGGAATCCAACACGCGCCGGGTCGAGGCGATCGAGCGCCACGAGCAGACCGTCGTCGGTGTCAATCGCTTCGTGGAAACCGAATCCTCGCCGCTCGCCGGCTCGGCCGACGCCATCGTCACCGTGTCGCCGCAGGCCGAAGCCGACCAGATCGCGCGCCTCACCGCCTGGCGCGACTCCCGTGACCAGAAGGCGGTGACGGCCGCGCTCAAGGAGCTGCGCGCCGCCGCAAAGGAAAACCGCAACGTCATGCCAGCCTCGATCGCCTGCGCCAAGGCCGGCGTCACGACCGGCGAATGGGGCTTCGCGCTGCGCGAAAGCTTCGGCGAGTACCGCGCTCCGACCGGCGTCGGCCGCGCGCCGCGCAACGAGACGGCAGGCCTCGACGATATCCGCGCCGATGTCGACCGGGTGTCGCGCAAACTCGGACGCCGGCTGAAATTCGTGGTCGGCAAGCCCGGCCTCGACGGCCATTCCAACGGCGCCGAGCAGATCGCGGTGCGCGCGCGCGATGCCGGCATGGACGTGGTCTACGAAGGCATCCGCCTCACCCCGGCGGAGATCGTCGAGGCCGCGCGTGCACAAGGTGCGCATGTCGTGGGCCTCTCGATCCTCTCCGGCTCGCATGTGCCGCTGGTGCAGGACATTGTCGCCCGCATGAGGTCCGCCGGGCTCGACGACGTCCCCGTCGTGGTCGGCGGCATCATCCCGCCTGAGGATGCGCAGGCGCTGCAAAAGGCCGGCGTCGCCGCGGTCTACACGCCGAAGGATTTCGATTTGAACCGCATCATGGCGGACATCGTCCGCATCGTCGATCGGACCGCGGCGTAGCGATCCAGGCCGGGCGCTTGCCTTTATTCACAGGTCGAAAGTTTCTGCCGCGTGGCCGCGCTGCAACGGTGCTCAAAAGCAGCAAGCATTTCAAACTCATAATCGTGGCCCGCAGGCGATCCGCCGACGCCAATTCAAGTCGCGCACGACCCGCCGCGCTTGACTCCGTCGCACGCCGAAACGAGCGTTGCAGCAGGCAATCGCCGCGATCGCCGCAGCCATGCGGTGGTCGCGATTCCGGGGGCTGCCCAATGAAAAATCTGATCTCCACCGGCATCTGCGCGCTCGCCCTGGCGGCCGCCCTGCAACCTGCTGCCGCAGCGGACATCCCCGTGGCGCCGGTCTATCGGCCGGCGCCGGCGGTGGTGATCTTCAGCTGGAGCGGCTTCTATTTCGGCCTGCACGGCGGCGGCGGCTGGGGCAGCAAGGACGCGACCACCGGACCCTATCCGTTTGGAGCCGCGCTCATCACGCCGGCCGACACCACCGTGGATGTCAGTGGATGGCTCGCCGGCGGCCAGTTCGGCGGCAACTACCAGGTCGGCATGTGGGTGTTCGGCGTCGAGGTGGCAGGCAGCTGGGCCAATCTGACGGGTGATACCGTCTGCTCCGCCACGTCCACGACCGGCGGCATCGCCACCGCGGTCAGCGCCACCTGCAGCGCCAAGGTCAACGCGCTCGGCACCGTCTCGGGCCGGCTGGGCGTGGCTTTCGATCGGACCCTCGTCTACGCCAAGGGCGGCGCCGCGTGGACAAACGACAAGTACGATATCACGTCGACCAACGTGCTGCTGCCGACCTTCAATGCCAACGAGAGCCGCTGGGGCTGGATGGCCGGCGGCGGCGTAGAGTTCGCTTTCACCGACAATTGGTCGGTGATGGCCGAGTACAATTACATGGACCTCGGCACCCGCTCGCTTCGCTTCACCGACACGACCGGCCTTGTCCGTTTCGACTCGGACATCCAGCAGCGAGTTCACGTCGCGAAGGTCGGCGTCAATTACCGACTCGGCGGCAATACGGTCGTGGTCAGGTACTGATTCCCCCGCAGCGACGTCGAGGAAGCCTGGTCGCGAGGTATCGTAGGATGCGCATCGCTGCGCTCCGATCCTACGGCCGCGTCGCCAGCGACCCCAGTACCTGCGTGAGTCCGCTGGGCGACAGCGGCTTGGTGAGATAGCCGTCCATCCCGGCGGCACGGCCGACCTCCTCATCGACGGCGTTGGCGCGGCCGGACACGCCGATGATCGACACGCGGCCGGCCGGGCCGGCGAGCGCGCGGATGCGCCGCGTCGCCTCCACGCCGTCGATGTCCGGCAAGGTCACGTCCATCAGCACCACGTCGTAGCTGCCCTGCGCAACCGCATCGACCGCGGCGGCACCGGTGCCGACGAAATCCGCGCGGTGGCCGAGCTCGCTGAGGATGGTGTTGAGCACCACGCGGCCATAGGGGTTGTCCTCGGCGCACAGCACGTTGAGCGCGCGCACCGGCGCGGCGCGCGCGGCGCCGCCCTCGGCGCTTGCCCGGCCCGACGCCTCGGTGACCTTGTCCATGCTTACCGTCAGGCGGAAGCGGCTGCCGCCGCCCGGCGCACTCGCGACCTCGAGATCGCCGCCCATTGCCTTGGCGATGCGCTTGACGAAGGCAAGCCCCAGCCCCGCTCCGCCGTAGCGGCGTGCAACGCGCTCATTGGCCTGGCTGAACGGCCGGAACAGCCGCTTGATCTCGGCGGTGTCGAGTCCGATGCCGCTGTCGGCCACGGTGAAGACGAGCCGTATCTTGCCGCGCGCCGCTGCTTCGCTGCTCACCGCCAAACTGACGCTGCCGCGCTCGGTGAATTTCACGGCGTTGTCGATCAGGTTCTCCAGCGCCGCCCGCAGCCGCAGCGGATCACCGATCACCGCCTCGGGCAGGTCCGCGGCGATCTCCGCCGCGGCCGCGAGCCCCTTGGCCTCGGCGCGCCCCGCCAGCGAGGCGGCGACCGCGTCGGCGAGGCGGCGCGGCCGGATGAGCTCGCGCCGCAACACCAGGCCCTTGGCGTCGGCGCGTGCGGCGTCGACGATGAGCGACGTCAGCAGGGCGAGGTGCTCGGCCGTGCTCTTGATCGCGGTCGCCCAGCCGCGCTCGCGCTCGCCGAGCTCGGAGGTGGCCAACAGCTCGCCCAGCGCCAGGATGCCGGTCAGCGGCGTCCTGATCTCATGCGCGATGTCGGCAAGCGTCGCCTCGATCGTCGCCTCGATCGGGCGCGCCTGCGGCGCAACGGCCCGCCGCCGCGCCTTGCGCTTGGCGCGATGCTTGCGGGCGGATGTCCTCGTCTTCGGCATCGGGCCCCCAGGGCACATTGCCATGTGGACACATGGCCGGCCACAACAGGACTCACGCTAACCCCAGCATCCTGCGGATATCGGCAGCACTGGCGCCGTCGTCGCGCAAGGCACGCAGGGCCGTCGCACGGGTCGATTTCGAGAGCTTTCGACCCGCCGGATCGAGAATCAGGCGATGGTGATGGTAGCAGGGTCCAGGCAGGTCGAAGAGCGCCTGCAGCAGCCGGTGGACGCTGGTGGCAGCGAACAGATCCTGCCCGCGCACCACATGGGTCACCCCTTGCAACGCGTCGTCGATGACGACGGACAGGTGGTAGCTCGTCGGCGTCTCCTTGCGCGCCAGCACCACGTCGCCCCACGCCTGCGGGGCGGTCGCGACCGTGCCGGTTTCGCCGCCCGGCCCGGCGCCGCTCTCGGTCCAGGTCAGCGGTCCGCTGCGCGCCACCGCCCCCGCCGTGTCGAGGCGCAGCGCGTAGGGCTCGCCCGCCGCAATCCGCCGCCGGCGCTCGGCCTCGGGCAGCGCGCGCGCGTCGCCGGGATAGAGCGGCGCGCCGTCGGGATCGCGCGGCCAGGGACCGTGCCGCTCCCGCTCCGCCACCAGCCGCGCGATCTCGCCGCGGCTCTCGAAGCTCGGATAGACCAGCGGGCCGAGCCGCGTGAGCGCCGCGCGGTACTCGTCGAGATGCGCGCTCTGGCGCCGCACCGGCTCCTCCCACACGATGCCGAGCCAGGCGAGATCATCGTAGATCGCCTGCTCGTATTCCGGTCGGCAGCGCGCGGTGTCGATGTCCTCGATGCGCAGCAGGAAACGCCCGCCGGCCGCGCGCGCCATCTCGAAATTGAGGAGCGCGGACAGCGCGTGGCCGAGATGCAGGTGGCCGTTCGGGCTCGGCGCGAAGCGGAAGATGGGCACGGTCATGCGCGGGACGAAGCCACCACGAGAAACCAGAAAAGGGGTTGCGTTAGCATGGCATTTGTAGATGCTGCGCGCCGGTCATGTCTTTTTTCATCCACACCGAAGCCGATCTCGATCACGCCATCGCGCGCCTGATCGACGCCGACCCGCGCTTCGGCGCGGTCCTCTCGCGGGCAGGCCGGCCGCCGCTGCGGCGGCGCGCCGACGGCTTCGCCGGGCTCGCCTCGATCGTCGTGTCGCAGCAACTGTCGCGCGCCAGCGCGACCGCGATCTGGGGCCGCCTGACGGCCGCATTCGATCCCCTCGATCACGCCGCCATGCTGCGCGCACGGCCGGCCAAGCTTGGCCGCATCGGCCTGTCCGTGGCGAAGATTCGCACGCTCAAGGCGATCGCGAAAGCCATCGACCACGGCGCGCTCGACCTGCCGTCGCTGGTCGAGATACCCGCCGACGAGGCGCACGCAACCTTGACCGCCGTGCACGGCATCGGCCCCTGGACCGCCGACATTTATCTCCTGTTCTGTCTCGGCCACGCCGACACCTGGCCGGCCGGCGACCTCGCCCTGCAGGAGGCGGCGCGTCACCTGCTGGCATTGAAGGCCCGCCCGACGCCCAAGGAAATGGGCCCGCTCGCGGAATCCTGGCGCCCATGGCGCGGCGCAGCCGCTTGCATGCTGTGGTCCTACTACCGCATCACCAAGCAGCGCGATGGCGCCCCGATCCAGGGGACGATCGTGACACCAGAGACCAAATTGCCAGAGACGAAACAGCGGAGGCGCAATGGCTGAGCTCGACGGACCACGACTCGAGCCGCGCTCCGGTCCGGCGCGGCAGCTCGTGGTGTTCCTGCACGGCTACGGCGCCGACGGCAACGACCTCATCGACATCGGCCGCGCCTGGCAAGGTCTGCTGCCGAACGCGGCCTTCGTCTCGCCGCATGCACCGGAGCCCTGCGGCCAGGCGCCGGTCGGCCGGCAGTGGTTCCCCCTCACCTTCCGCGATCCCAACGAGCGCTGGGTCGGCGTCAACAAGGCGGCGCCTCTGCTTGAGAGCTTCCTCGACGCCGAGCTCAAGCGCCGCAACCTGCCGCCCTCGGCGCTGGCGCTGGTCGGCTTCAGCCAGGGCACCATGATGTCGCTGCATGTGGGACTGCGGCGCGCGGTGCCGCCGTTCGCGATCGTCGGTTATTCCGGGCTGCTGGTGGTGCCGCCTGACGCCAATCCGGACAAGTTCGCGGCCGAGATCAAGTCGCGGCCGCCGGTGCTGCTGATCCACGGCGATCAGGACGACCTCATTCCCGTGCAGGCGCTGTTCCACGCGACCAACGGGCTCGGCTCGCTCGAGGTGCCGGTCGAGTGGCACATCTCCAACGGCGTCGGCCACGGCATCGACCAGGAAGGCCTGCGCCATGGCGGCGAATTTCTCGCGCGCCGGGTGCCGCGCTGAAACTCGCCATGGATGCTGAAACCTTTGCCCTGGTGGTCGGCGGCGGACCAGTCGGCCTGACGACCGCGATCGAACTCGCCTGGCGCTCGGTGCCGACCATTCTGGTGACCGACAAGCTCGACACCGCGCAGCACCCCAAATGCAACAACACCAATGCGCGCTCGATGGAGCATTTCCGCCGGCTCGGCATTGCCAACGAGTTGCGCTCCGAGGGCCTGCCGTCCGATGTCGCCCGCGCCTCGGCCTACGTGACGCGCTTTTGCGGCCACGAGTTCGGCCGCATGCCGCGTCCCTATTCGGATTGGCCGACGCCGGAAATCCCCAACAACGTCTCGCAGCCTGTTCTCGAGCGGGCGCTGCGGCGCTGCGCGGAACGACAACCGAATTCGCAGATCCATTTCGGGCAACGCCTCGAGAACTTCTCCGTCCACGACGATCACGTGCTCGCCGAGATCGAGGATACGCAATCCGGCGAGCGCCGCCGGATCAAGGCGCGCTATCTCATCGGCGTGGACGGCGCGAGCAGCACGGTGCGCCGCGCGCTCGGCTTCGCCATGCTCGGCGAGGACGGCAGCACCCACCGCGCCTTCATGGGCGGCACCATGCTGTCCTTCTACATCCGCTCGCCCAGGCTGATGGCGGCAAGCGGGCGGCCGCCGACCAACATGACCTGGATCCTCAATCCAGACATGCGCGGCATGATGTATTCCCAGGACGGCCGCGAGACCTGGGTCGTGCACTACCAGGTGGCGCCCGGCGCCGACTGGCACGCGATCGATGCCGAGACCGTCATCGCGGCGATGATCGGCGCCGACGTGCCGTTCGAGGTCATCTCCGGCGGGCCGTGGACCGGCGGCCTCGCGCTGGTGTCCGAGCATTACCAGTCCGGGCCGGTCTTTCTCGCGGGCGACGCCGCGCATCTGTTCACGCCGCTCGGCGGGCTCGGCATGAACACCGGCATCGGCGACGTGATGAATCTCTGCTGGAAGCTCGCCGCCGTGCATCAGGGCTGGGCCGGACCGAAGCTGGTCGAGAGCTACGAGATCGAGCGCCGCCCCATGGGCGTGCGCAATTCGCAACTGGGCGTGCGCTGCACCCGCGTGATGGACGGCTGGGCGCTGCCGCCGGATATCGAAGCGGATGGCGCCGCGGCGGACGCCACGCGGCGCGCCTTCGGCGCCCGGATCATGGAGGAGGATCGCGCGCAATATCTCACCGTCGGCATCCAGCTCGGCGAGCGCTACGAGACCTCGCCGATCGTATGTCTCGAACGCGACGAGCCTCCGCCCGACCACTGGGACAGCTACACGCCGCTCGACCGCGCCGGTGCGCGCGCGCCGCATTTCTGGCTGGCGCCGGAGCGCGCGGCCTACGACGACTTCGGCAAGGGATTCACGCTGCTCGATTTCGGCTCGCCGGACGGTGCGCCTGCGATCGAAGCCGCCGCGAAGGCGCGCGGCGTGCCGCTGACGACGCTGCGGCTGAAACCGCCCGACAGTCTCTATCGCAACAAGCTCGTGCTGATCCGCCCGGACCAGCATATCGCCTGGCACGGCGACACCGTGCCGGACGCGGCGGCGGTCATCGACCGCGTCCGCGGCGCGTAGCGCCGTCAATCCAGCTTGATTCCCGCGGTATCGGAAATGCCCTGCCACTTCTGGAATTCCGCGGCGATGAGCGCGCCGAATTGCTCCGGCGTCTCGATGCTCGCCTTGGCGCCGAGCTTCTTCAGGCTCTCCTGCAACGCCTCGGTCTTGAGGCTGTCGTTGATCACGGTGTTGAGCCTCGCGATCACCGCAGGCGGCGTGCCCGCCGGCGCCACGACGCCGAAGAACGCCGTCACCACGTAGTCGGGCACGCCGGCCTCGATCATCGTCGGCACGTCCGGGAAGTCCGCCGATCGCGTCGCGCTGGTGACAGCGAGCGGTCGCAGCTTGCCGTCCGCGACCAGAGCGCGCACGCCGGTGACCGCGTCGAACGCGAGGTCGACCTGGCCGCCGAGCAGCGCGGTGTGGAACTCGGCGCTGCTCTTGTACTGGACCGCAACGAAATCGATCCCGGCCTTCGCCTTGAAAAGTTCACCGGCAAGGTGGGTCAGGTTGCCGGCGCCGGCGGCGCCGTGGTTGAGTTTGCCGGGATTGGCCTTGGCATGGGCGACAAGCTCAGCCACCGATTTCCACGGCGCGTCCGCGCGCACCACCAGCAGCATGTAGGAATCGAGCACCTTGGCCACCGCGGCGAACTGCTTGACCGGATCGTAGCCGGCGCTGCGCGAGACCGCGGGGATGTTGGCGAGCGTGGCGGTATTGCCGAGCAGCAGGGTGTAGCCGTCTGCTTCCGCGCCGGCCACCGCCTTGGCCGCGATGGCGCCGCCCGCGCCGCCCCGGTTGTCCACGACCACGCTCTGCCCGAGCGCGGCTGACATGCGTTCCGCGATCAGCCGCGCCACGATGTCGGTCGGGCCGCCCGGACCGGCGGGAACCACCAGCTTGATGACCTTGCTGGGATAGGCCTGAGCCTGCGCCGAATCAGGTGCAGGCAGCGCGGCGACGACGCCCGCCAGCAGGGCACAAAGAATGCGCGGCATCTCGGGTTCCCTCATCTGCACTGCGGACCGGTATTGAAGCGCGGGCGGCGGCGGCCGCCAAGGTGCTCTGGCCTCGTTCCTTCGGCCCCTTCATAACCCCCGGACCGGGCTTCACAATCCTGTCACGCTCCCCTATAGACTAGGGCTCGGTGCTGCGGCGCCGCGGGGAAAGGAGACGAGGTGCAACCCGTGAACGTGCATGTCTCAGCGACAGGCTTTCCGGCCCTCGTGCTCAACGCGGATTTCCGTCCGCTCAGCTACTATCCGCTGTCGCTGTGGTCGTGGCAGGACGCCATCAAGGCGGTCTTCCTCGAGCGGGTGAACATCGTCGCGCAATATGACCGCGCGGTGCACAGCCCCAGCCTGGAGATGAAGCTCCCGAGCGTAGTCTCGCTCAAGACCTACGTGAAGCCCGCGACCCAGCCGGCCTTCACCCGGTTCAACGTGTTCCTGCGCGACAAGTTCGCCTGCCAGTATTGCGGCTCGCGCGATGACCTCACCTTCGATCACCTGTTGCCGCGCTCGCGCGGCGGCCACACCACCTGGATCAACGTGGTCGCGGCCTGCTCGCCCTGCAATCTCAGGAAGGGCAATCTGACGATGGACGAGGCCAAGATGTGGCCGTCGCAGATGCCGTTCCAGCCGAGCGTGAACCACCTGCACCGCAACGGCCGGCGCTTCCCGCCGAACTATCTGCACGACAGCTGGCTCGACTATCTCTACTGGGACACCGAGCTCGATCCATAGGCGTCACGCTCTTCCAGCCTCTGGAAGACTGGATCCCGCTTTCGCGCGGATGACAACCTTGCATCGGGCTTGATTGAACCGAAGCCGATCGTACGCCATTGTCGGGGCGGCAATGGCACCAGCTCAAGACCAGATCTCCCTCCGGGCCGTGTTCGGCGCGCTGTTTCTGGCGCTGTGGCTCGCCGCGCTCGACCAGACCATCGTCTCCACCGCGCTGCCGACCATGGCCAGCGAGGTCGGCGGGCTTGCTTATCTGTCCTGGGTGGTGACGGCCTATCTGCTCACCAGCACGGTAGTCGGCCCGCTCTATGGCAAGTTCGGCGACCTCTACGGCCGCAAGATCGTGCTGCAGGTGGCGATCGCCATCTTCCTGGTGGGCTCCGCGCTCTGCGGCATCGCGCAGAACATGCTGCAGCTCATTCTCTTCCGCGCGCTCGCGGGCATCGGCGGCGGCGGGCTGATCGTGGTCATCATCGCCGTGATCGGCGACCTCATCCCGCCGCGCGACCGCGGGCGCTACCAGGGATTCTTCGGCGCGGTGTTCGGCGTCGCCACCATCATCGGGCCGCTGGTCGGCGGCTTCTTCGTCGATCATCTGAGCTGGCGCTGGATCTTCTTCATCAACCTGCCGACCGGCATCCTGGCGATGGTCGTGATCGCCGCCGTGCTGCCGTCGGCGCCGCCCCGCCGCCGGCCCGCGATCGACTATGCCGGCGCCACGCTACTCACGTGCGCACTGAGCGCCATCATCCTGTTGACCGGGCTCGGCGGCACCACTTTCCCCTGGACCTCGCCGGTTTCGCTCGGCCTGATCGCCGTGACCGTGATCGCCACCGCGGGCTTCATCTTCGTCGAGCAGCGGGCGCGCGAGCCGATCCTGCCGATGAGCCTGTTCACCAGCAGCAACTTCGCGGTCGCCTGCGGCGTCGGGCTGATCGTCGGGCTCTCGCTGTTCGGCGCGGTCACGTTCCTGCCGATCTACCTGCAGGTGGTCAAAGGCGTGAGCCCGTCGGCCTCGGGCCTGATGCTGATGCCGATGATGCTCGGCATGCTGGCCACGTCCGTCGCAAGCGGCCGCCTGATCAGCCGCTTCGGTCGCTACAAGCTCTATCCGATCATCGGCACCGGCAGCATGACCTTTGGCCTTGCCGGGCTCGCGCTGCTCACGGTCGACAGCAACGTCTGGATGACCTCTCTGGACGCGCTGTGGCTCGGACTCGGCATGGGTATGGTGATGCAGGTGCTGGTGCTGGCGGTGCAGAACAGCGTGGACTACGAGCGGCTCGGCGTCGCCACCTCGGGCACGATGCTGTTCCGTTCGCTCGGCGGCGCGCTCGGCGTCGCGCTGTTCGGGGCGATCTTCGCCAACCTCTTGCACGCGCACCTTGCCGGGCCCGGCATGGATTTCCTCGCCACCGCCATCCCCTCGGCCATCAAGGGCCTGCCGGAGAACCTGCACGAGGAATACATCGCCGCGGTCATGGCGTCGCTGCGCCCGGTGTTCATCGCCGCGGCCTGCATCTCCGCGCTCGGATTCGCGCTGACCTGGCTGCTGCGCGAGATCCCGCTGCGCAAGGGCGCCGCGGCGGAAGGCCTGGGCGAGACCTTCGCGATGCCGCGCGATGCGACCTCGCTGGAAGAGCTCGAGCGCATCGTCACGCTGTTGCTGGCGCGCGAGAACCGCTGGCGCGTCTATGCCGACCTGGCGCGGCGCGCCGGCCTCGACCTGCCGGCGCCCGAGCTCTGGATGCTGGCGCGGCTGGGCGAGCGCGAGCCGATGACGCTCGATGCGCTGAGCAAGGAGCTCAAGGTGCCGGCGCAGGCGCTGCAGGGTCCGCTCGACGTTCTGTGCGAGCGCGGGATCGTGGTGAAGGCCACGAGCGGATTTCTGCAGTTGACGCCGGCCGGAGTCGCCATGCGCGACCGCGCGCTCGATGCGCGGCGCAAGGGCCTCGCCGACATGCTCAAGCGCTGGCAGCCCGAGCAGCACCCCGACGTGCTGGCGCTGATCGACCGCATGGCGCAGGCGCTGACCAGCGACCTGCCGGCGCCGGAGGCGACATAGTCGCGGACGATTACTCCGCGGCTTCGGCCGGCGGCTGGTCGTGCACCGGCATGGTGACGCCGGCGAGATCCGGCAGGCCGAAATGCAGAAGCTCAGTCTCCTCGCTCGCGGCGAACGTCACCGTCTCGCCGGCATCGAGATAGATCGTGGTGAGCGTGCGGATCGGCTGGTCGCCGACGGTGCCGGCGCCGTGCGTCACCACATAGATGCCCTTTCCTCGAGCAGTATAGGTCGTGCCCGCGTCCAGCCGCAGGAAGCTCGATTCGCTGCGCCGCTCCGTGAACACGCCGAGCAGCTTCTCGGCCACGCCCGGCGCGCCGGCGACCGGCACCCATTCGTAGTTGGCGGGGTCCATGAAGATCGGCTGCGGGTAGCGCGGCTTCGGATAGACCATCGGCCGTTCGTTCACGTGCTCCCAGATCGCCTGGTAGCCGTCCATATTGCGCTTGCCGTCGACGTCGGCGCGGCGGCGGAACACGCCGTCCTTGAACTCGCCCTGCTCCTTGAGCTCGCGCATGCCGGCCTGCACCTCGGCCTGCGAGAGATAACCGCTGCCGCTGGCGCCGCCGAACTGCAGCACGATGGTCTTGCAGGAGATGCTGGGGTCCTGGCTCTGCGGGCCGTAATAGACCGCCTCGGGGAAATAGCCGACCATCCCCGCGGTGAGCTTGCCATCGCGGCCGTAGTCGAGCACGCCTTCGAGCTGATAGCGGATCTGCTCGAAATTGTGCCGGTGGCGCGGCGAGTTGAAATCGCCGCCCATCTGGCCGAACGAGACCTGGAAATTGTCGAGCGCGCCGGGCTCGCCTTCCACCATGATGCGGCCGTGGAATATGCCGCCGCGATGCTCGAGGGCGCGCTTCAACGGGATCTCGTCGGTCTGCACGATCTTCATCGTTTCCTCCTTCGCCTGCGGCGTATTTGAGCATTTTCCGGAAAAGTGGGCACCGGTTTTCCGCAAGAAAATGCGACCACTAAGAAAACTCTTTCGCGTGGCAGGACTTTTGGTCTGCGACAGAATACGCTGGCGGCCCCTGATTTGTCAGTGTCCGGAACCGAGCCATGCGGAAATTTTTGGGTGCGGTTGCAGCGGCGGCAATGCTCGTGCTGGCCGGCCAATCGAGCGCCCAACCGGAGGCGAATTACCCCGTCCGCGCCGTGAAAATCATCGTGTCCGCGCCGCCCGGCGGCGGCGTCGACATCATCGCGCGCGTGATCGCCGATCGCCTCGCCAAGATGTTGGGCCAGCCGTTCGTGGTGGAGAACCGTCCCGGCGCCGGCGGTAATCTCGGCGCCGAGACGGTGGCGCAGGCCGAGCCCGACGGCTACACGATCCTGGCAGCGCAGCCGTCGCCGCTCACCACCAACATCGTTCTGTACAAGAAGCTCAACTTCGACCCGACCGCGTTCGAGCCGCTGGCGATCATGTCGACCATCCCGAACACGCTGGTGGTGCGGTCGGAATTCCCCGCCAACACGGTGCAGGAGCTGATCACCTACGCCAAGGCCAATCCCGGCAAGGTGAACTTCGGCTCGCAGGGCGTCGGCACCACGCCGCATCTCACCGGCGAATTGTTCGCACGCGTCACCGGCACGCAACTCGCGCACGTGCCCTATCGCGGCACCGCGCAGGCGGTGAACGACCTGATCGGCGGGCATGTCGACCTCTTGTTCTTCCAGATCGACGCCGTACGCGAGCAGTACCAGGCGAAGAAGGCGAAGATGCTGGCGGTGACGACGCCCGAGCGCGTCTCCTCGGTGCCCGAGGTGCCGACCATGGACGAGGCCGGCGTCAAGGGCTTCCGCTCCGACACCTGGAACGCGCTCGCCGCGCCGCCCAGGACGCCGCCGGCGATCGTCGCCAAGCTCAACGCCGCCATCAACGAGGTGCTGAAGAACCCCGATACGGTGCAGCAGATGAGCCGCATGAACATGACGCCGGTCGGCGGCACACCCGATGAGATCAAGGCCTTCATCAAGGAAGAGACCGAGCGCTGGGGCGACGTGATCCGGGCCGCTAAGATCAGCGCGGATTGAGCTGCCGAGCGAGTGACATCCTCGATCCGCCTCATCCTGAGGAGCGCGCAATCCGAACCCGTTTCCCGTCGGCGTGTTCTCATTTAGCCCAACAAAAAAACCTCGCTTCAGTATTGCCAGCCCACCGCGCCATTCGTCATGATGGGGCCAGTAGCGGACGCCCAGTCACACAGCTCATTTCTGGAACTCGGAGCGGCCGTATGTTGTGGATTCGCGCAATTGCTGCGACCGCGGCCGCGCTGATCTCCCTCGCGGCTTCATCGCTTGCCCAGGACTGGCCCAATCGTTCCGTGCGCATCGTGTTGCCGTATGCTGCCGGCGGCGCTTCCGATGTCGTCGGGACTATCATTACCGAGAACCTCAACAAACGGTTCAATGATCGCTTCCTGCTGGACAATCAGCCTGGCCGCGGTGGGCTGACCGGATCTGTCGCGGTCGCGCGTGCGGCGCCGGACGGCTACACGTTCCTGCTCTCCAGCCTGTCCACACATGTTTTCTCGCCGCTGGCGGCGCGGAGTTACAATCCGGTCACAGATTTCACGAACGTAGCGTTCATCGGTGGCTCGCCGGTCGTGCTCGCGGTCCATCCATCGCTCAATGTGCACAGCTTGAACGAGCTGACGGCAATGTTGCGAAGGCGGCGGGAACCTTGGAGCTTTGCATCATACGGGGTTGGGACGCTGGGACAGGTATTCGGTGAATACTGGGCGCGAAAGGAGGGATTCAGGCTGGCACATAAGCGCCAGGATGGCCCACCCACGGACGATCTGATTGCCGGTCGCATACCCATCGGGGCGATTAACGCGACGTTCGCACTAGCACCGTCGCGCCGCGGGGAATTGATCCTGCTCGCGGTATCATCGGCGCGCCGCCTGCCGGAGCTTGATGGGGTGCCGACCTTCCAGGAACTTGGCCATCCCGATCTGGTCGCGACGCACTGGTATGGACTTTCGGCGCCCAAGCGACTTCCAGCGGGTATTACGAACCGCATGAGCGAGGCAATCGCCGCCGTCATTGATGATCCGATGGTGCAAAAGCGGTTTACGACAGTCGGCTTCGAGCTCGACAAGAAGTCGCCGGCGGAGTTCTCGGCATTTGTAAGGGCTGAGGTGATCAAGTGGGCGCCCGTATTGCGGGGCTCGATCGAACCGAAGCAACCGCGAAAGCAACCAGGCCGGTCCGGCACTCCAATTTGACCAGGCCGGTGGTGAGGGCTCCGCACGCGGCGCCGGCAGCGGCTGATGCCGGCTCTCGATGACGTCTTCACTTGTCAAACAGCCCAGTTTCTTCCCGCGGCGCATTTGCGCCCGGGTTGTGATCTTGTACCCACCTCCGAGGGGTGGGCGGAGCGCCGACAGGCGCACGGATGCAGCGGCATCCGTCGGGGCCCGCACGTGACGCGGCGGGCCAGGCGCGTGCGAGGCGCCTTGCGTCCAATAACGTAGGACGCTCGCCTCTCGGCGCTCCACCGTGGCGATTTACGGCCGGGGGCCGCGCTTCCGTCTGCAGCATTTCCTCCGCAGCCCGTGCAGCGATGCTCCTCGCAGCCAGGTCGTAGTGCC
>Ga0126382_10000465_pt1 | contig 15751 bp, 14 predicted proteins | sample PanSoiMetPlot_30_FD_92548 | JGI IMG/M metagenome (GOLD analysis project Ga0126382, IMG submission 92548) | Tropical forest soil microbial communities from Panama - MetaG Plot_30 | ecosystem: Environmental > Terrestrial > Soil > Tropical forest > Bulk soil | place: Panama | collected 2016-02-17
ATGCCGACGCTGGAACAGCATCGGAATGCGCCGCAGCCCGCGCTCCACGAGCGTATCGGCAAAGGCGCCACGCATGACTATGTCGCGCGCCTGATCTATCTCGCCGAACAGGCTGGCACGCAAATACGATGCGACGGCGTTTCATCGGGCGCGGTCTCGTCACCTCCGAGACGCGGAATGCGGCCGAGGTGATCGAGAAATTCGCGGAATACATCCAGGTGATTATACCGCCTCCGAGGCTCGAGGCGGTTCAGTCGCGAAATTCTCCGAATATTTCATTGAAGCACGCAAGCTCGCGCACGAAATCGTCAAACCGCCGGCTCGCAGCAGTCAGCTCGCGCAAGGCAAACCGAGCGCGCTCGCGGATAGCGCCCATAACAGCAGAGCGAGGTGCGCGAGATCGCCCCGTTCGGCGAAGGTACGGATGAGGTCTGACATGCTGCGCAGCCGAGGTTTTCATGGTGCTCAATGCATTGCGAGCGCATAAACAGGAATTAATTCGGCTGTCTTGGGACGATTCTGCTACGATCTTTCGTTACGATAACGGCGTTGGCCACACGGGGGCTGTATGCAGCGACGCGAATTCATCGCGCTTGTCGGCAGCGCAACCTTTGCGTGGCCGCGCATTGCGCGGTCACAGCAATCGGTGCCCGTCGTCGGTTTCCTGAATGGTGCGGCGCCTGAGCTCTACACGAAATTCCTGAGTGAGTTTCGACGTGGCTTGAACGAGATGGGCTTTGTCGAAGGCCAGAATGTTGCCGTTGAATATCGCTGGGCCGAAAACCACTACGAACGCCTGCCGGAGCTTGCTGCGGAACTGGTTCGCCGTCAGGTGACCGTCATCGCCGCAACCGGCACGCCTGCAGCGCTGGCCGCAAAGGCAACCAACACAAAGATTCCGATTATCTTCACTACGGCCAGCGATCCCGTCGCGCTTGGCTGGGTTGCGAGCCTGGCACGGCCCGCCGGCAACATGACGGGGGCTACTCAATTGAACATGGAGTTGGGGCCGAAGCGGCTTGAGTTAATGCGCCAGTTGTTGCCTGACGCAGCGAGCATCGCGCTGGTGGTCAATCCCACCAATCCGCGCGTGGCTGAGGTGCAGACACGCGATGCGCAGGACGCAGCGCGCTCACTTGGGTTGCAACTGCAGATATTGCAGGCGAGCACGGCGGACGAATTCGACAAAATCGTTGCTGGACTGTCCAAGCGGTCCGTCGGACTCGTGATCGCCGGCGGCGACTCGTTTTTCCTCAGCGAAAGCACAATCCTGGCCGCGATCACTGTGCGGCACGCCGTACCAGCTGCTTTTCTCGGTCGAGAGTTCACAGCAGCCGGAGGCTTGATCAGCTACGGCGGCAGCGTAGCCGATTCCTACCACCTCGCCGGCATCTACACTGGCCGAATCCTCACCGGCGAAAAACCAGGCGACCTGCCGGTGTATCGATCCTCAAAGGTCGAGATGTTCATCAATCTCAAGAGCGCTAAGGCCTTGGGACTCACAATCCCACCGGGGCTCGTGATCGCTGCCGACGAGGTCTTCGAGTAATCCGCTCCACAATTCACAGCGCGCATCTGGGCATTTGGCAAAGCACGCGCGCTTGTGATTTTATAATCGCGATGATGAGTTCTTCCGATCCAGACGGCCCATATTTCCTGCCGCTGCGCGGCGGCCCGCATCGGCCGCGCGCTGCGGAAGCACCGACACCCGGCCGCACGGTCCGCGGCATGGGCGCGCTGACGCTGACGCGCGCCGGCAAAAGCCGCGATGGCGAGTGGTCGACCGATGACTACGACGTGTTCGAAGGACATCATCTTATTGGTCGTATCCTTCTCTCGACCCAAGGACCGCAAGGCATGCCATGGTTCTGGGAAATCATGGTGCGGCCCGAGAGCACGCAGAATCGGGGCTACGCCGTGAGCTGCGAGCAGGCAATGAAGGAACTCAAGGCACGCTGGGCCAACCCCGCCAAGTTCTAGCAGCCTGTCGGACAAAAAAATGACGCCCGGCTGCGGGGACAGGCAGCGGGCGCCATCCGGATCGACTGAAATAAGATCCGCCACCCTCCTCAACGCGAAGACGCAGTCTGCTTCTCCAGTGACTGTGCGGCCTGCAAATGTTTTTGCAGGACCGGCAGCGTCTCTTTGGCCAGGCGGCCAGCCGCATCGTTCTTGGTCGCCTCCTGCCGATATTCTTTGATGTCTTCTTGATGATCCTTCACCATCGACTTCGCGAAGGACCTGTCGAAGGAAGCACCGGAAAGAATCTTGAGCTTGGCATAGGTCGCTTTTGCACCGATGCCCGAACCCGTCGGCGGGGTCACCCCAAGTTCGCCGGCCACCTGCTCGGCTTTGGTTTTGTGGTCGCCGTGGTCTTTCACGAGCATTGCGCCGTATTGCTTGATAGCGTCGCTCTGCCCCTTTTTCTGGGCCAGGTTGCCGAAGTCGACCTCGGCAATGTCACCCTGGATGGCTGATGAAATAAACTTCTGGCTCGCTTTATCGACCGGTTTCGATTTTGCCAGCGCGCCCGTCGCGGCCAATGCACCTGCCAGCGCGACTGCAACCATCGCGGTTGTCCTGCTCATAATAGCACCCAAAGTTCCATTCGCCTGCGTCGTGTATGGCGAGGCTTCCGCAATAAAAACGGCCGGCGTCCAATGTTTGTTCCTAGTTGGACTGTTGGAACACATCTCCGCCTTCAATCGGCCGTAGCCCGCGGCAAAGCGTTTTTCGTTAACGCTGAGCGTGTCCACCGCGATGGCTGCGCTTCCAGCGGGCTCTGACCGTAGTGGTCGTCGAGGGGATTGAAAAACGTGAGATGGAGAATCGGCGGCAGGGCCGCAGACTTTCAGTTCACATTTGACCCGAGTTTAGTCCGGCGCGACTGCGCTTGCTGACAGGAATGGCACGTTCAACCCCGTGCGCAAAAAAAACGCGCCGGGATATCCCGGCGCGAAAAACCAGACACAGGCCTGAGACAGTCAGGCCTTGGTCACCACATAGGCTATTGCGAAAAGAACAATGACAGCGAGCGTGCCGATCAGGAGCACGTAGCGCACGTTATGACCCGTGACGCCGGCGCGCGCTTCGGTCGTGCTTTCCACAATACGATCGTTTTCTATGTGCGGCATCGGTCACTCCGTTGGCAGCAGCGCCGCAACAACAACGCGGCGTGCCCCGCGGCTGTTCCGCAGCGGCCGCGACAACGAGTGCAAATGTGGAGCGTGCCGAAGGTCTATCCCGGCAGCGTCACGCTATCAAGACTTTTTTCCTAGGAGTTTTTCTTAGATCTTTGCAACGTGATCAGGTTTTTGTCTTGGGATCGTCGAGCTTCGGCGGCGGCTCGTACACAATATTCGTTCGCGCTGTTGCGCCTCGCCTGTTCTGCCAGACGCAGAAATGCCCAGCCCAAGTTTTCAAGCTCGGTCCGCTTTTCCGGATCACTCTCGCACTCGGCCTTGGCCAGCAACTCGGCCGCACGAAACAGGTAATCATCCCCCGAGGACATTTGCGGTCCATTATGTCTTTTTACGCACGATACGAAGTTGCAATGCAACATTTCCAGAATCGTTCCTGAAATGCTGAAAAGATTTGCAACACACAGTTCACATTTCCAAATGGTAGGATTGTAGGTCGATGCTAAGGATCTCACCGCAGTGCAACGAGCGCTGCATTAATTTCCAGTCATATGTTTTCCGACACTCGACTTCGCACATGCGCAAGCCCACATTCGAGTTACCCCCGGCCAAGGCCTGTCAGGCGCCGGTGGCTGAGAGACCCGTGGTGCTCCCGCCTGAACTTTCAGGGAGCCGTCATGCCGCAATCACATATCTTCGATCCGTCATTTCCGGACATCGAGCGACCGAGTTGTCCCAAGTGCGGTACGGCAATGTGGTTATCGCACATTGCGCCCGATCGACCCTCGCACGACAGGCGCACGTTCGAGTGCCCGGCGTGCGATTATTCGGTCGATGTCATTATCGAGTACGACGACGTCTGTGCCCGTCCCAAGTCGCACGGCGCGCATGGAACCCGGCCGCCAAATCGACTAGTCTCCCCGCCGGGCGAAAACGTGCGGGGGTTGGGCTTGGCCGAAAAGCGAACCAAAAATTCCGGGGTGATGATCGTCGCTTTTGCGGCGGTTGCCGCTTGGCAAATTTACGACATGGCCACGGCGACTGAATCGCCGAGCCGTGCGCTCATGATTCTGCAATATGTGCTACTCGCGGGGCTACTCGTAGGGCTCGCCGGCTCGCTTCTCAATTTCCTACGCTCGCAATAGAGAGATCGTCGTTCGGGGGGACGCCAAGCCGCGCCGGTCTCAACGTGGAATGTCGGAGTGACAGGCGCGCGTGGGTTGGTCCCACAGCCAGCCGCACTTGGTACAGCCGCCAAGGCTGAGCCCGAGCAAAATAAAGGATATAATGACGGCCGCGCGTTTCGGGAGGTGTCCAAACATGGCAGCTAGCATAACCGAATGAAGCGGAGTCGGCGAGAGCCGCCCCTACGGTCCCGGATACCTATTTTCATTCGTTTGAACGATGATTCTTCTCATGCAATCGGATGACAGCAATGCGTCGGACACTCTTCATCCGATGGACGAAAGCCCTATATGAAGTTCCGCATATGAATGGCAGTTTAGAGTGAGTGGGCGAAGCGATTTGTTCGCCCACCGCTGCCTATCGAAAGGCAACCGACTTCATGTCCATCCGTCCCGTCAAACGCATTGTGCAATCGCAGCCCACCATCGAGGGCGCCGGCGTCAAGCTGCGGCGCGCCTTCGGCTTCGGCGATACGGGGGAGACCGATCCGTTTCTGCTGCTCGACGATTTTCGTAATGATCGACCCGCCGATTATCTGGCGGGATTCCCGTGGCACCCTCACCGCGGCATCGAAACTATCACCTATGTGCTCTCCGGCACCGTGGAGCACGGCGACAGCCTTGGAAATCGCGGCACGCTCGGCTCAGGCGATGTGCAATGGATGACCGCCGGACGCGGGATCATGCATCAGGAGATGCCGCTCGGCGACGCGCAGGGTCGCATGCACGGGTTTCAGCTCTGGGCGAACTTGCCTTCGTCGCTGAAGATGACGGCACCGCGCTACCAAGACATCAAGGCAAACGAAATTCCGAAAGTCGTTGACGACGACGGCACGCGCGTGCGCGTCGTGTGCGGCGACTTCTGGGGCAAAAAGGGGCCGGTCGACGGCGTCGCCGCCGATCCGCGCTATCTCGACATCTTCGTGCCCCCCGGCAAGCGCAAGATTCTCAAGGTTGAAGTTGAGCGTCACGCCTTCGCTTATGTGTTCGAGGGCAGCGGCATATTCGCCGCGGCTTCGCAGCCGATCGGTGTGCTCAAAGAAATGCAGGTCGACGGAAATGAAATCCTCATCCGCGAGAAGGCCGGAGACCGCTCGCTTGTCCTCTTCGATTCAGGTGACGAAATCGCCGTACAGGCGGGCGATCAAGGCGTTCGCTTCCTGCTCGTGTCCGGCAAGCCGATCGAGGAGCCGGTCGCCTGGTATGGACCGATCGTGATGAACACGCAATCCGAGCTTCAGCAAGCCGTGTCCGAACTGCGCAACGGCACCTTCATCAAGGATCGGCCGTCAGGGCCTTCTGCCCGTTAAGCACCAGCGATCGTGGAACTTTTCCCTTTGCCCAGCGTTTGGGTACTTGGCGAAGGGGGATAGGATGCGCCATTGGCGCGATGATACAGCCGGGATCCCAATGGAAGCCGTGACACGTGTGCTCGACATGCGCACGCGGGTGGAAGAGTTTGAGTGGGCAGTTACACCCCTGGGACCGGCAACAAACTGGCCCCAATCCCTGAAATGGAGCGTTGAGCTCGTCCTTGCGTCTGGCTTCCCGATGTCCGTTCGGTGGGGGCCGGACCTGATCATGATCTACAACGATGCCTATGTCACCCTGCTCGGTGATCGCCACCCGGGCGCCCTGGGACAGCCGCTGCGCGAAATCTGGCCGGAAATTTACGGCGAACTCGGTGCGCTCAATCAGGCGATCCTGCGCGGTGAGCGCGACTGCTTCTTCGCCGAGGATCATACGTGGCGGATCCACCGATACGGCATTCCCGAAGACGCGCGGTTCACCATCAGCTACAGCCCGATTCCGGATGCATCCGCGCCCAACGGTGTCGGCGGCGTGCTTGCCACCGCCTTCGAGACCACCGAGCGAGTACGAAACGAAAAAGCATTGCACGTACTCACGGACCGGCTTGAATCGGAAGTCGAGCACCGCACCCGTGAACGCGATCGCATCTGGAAGGTGTCCGAGGATCTGCTCGGCGTTGCGAACTTCGACGGCTTCATCCTCAGCGCCAACCCCGCATGGACAAATCTGCTCGGCTGGAGCGAAGACGAAATCAAATCGCTGCATGTCAACGAGCTGCGCCATCCCGACGATGCAGCAGCAGCCATTGCCGCGCGGAGACAGCTCGCGCGAGGCACGCAAAACGTGCGCATCGAAAACCGTTTCCGTCACCGCGATGGATCGTGGCGATGGATCGCTTGGACAATGACCACAGATGACGGGCTCATCTACGTATCGGGCCGCCATATTTCCGCCGAGAAAAAATCGGCTGAGGACCTGAGGCAAAGCGACCAGCAATTCCGTGCGTTGGTGGCCGGCGTCACCGACTATGCTTTGTACATGCTCAGTCCGATCGGCGTGGTGTCAAGCTGGAACGCGGGCGCCGAACGGATCAAAGGCTATACGGCCGACGAAATCATCGGTCAGAATTTTTCGCAATTCTATACACCCGAAGATCGCAAGGCCGGACTGCCGAACCGCACGCTGGCGATCGCCGCAGCAACGGGTCGATTCGAGGCCGAAGCGTGGCGCATGCGTAAGGACGGGTCCTTGTTCTGGGCCAACGTCGTCGTCGACGCGATCCGCGACGAGTTCGGCAAACTTGTCGGCTTTGCCAAGATCACGCGCGACATCACGGAAAAGCGCAATGCGCAGGAAGCGCTCGAACGCGCGCAAGAACAGCTCGCGCAGGCGCAGAAAATGGAAGCGCTCGGTCAATTGACCGGCGGCGTCGCGCACGACTTCAACAACCTGTTGATGGTCGTAAGCGGTCAGGCGCAATCGCTTCTGCGCAGGACGACCGACCAGAAGAATATTCGTTCGCTTCAAGCGATCCTCACCGCTGCCTCGCGCGGTGAAGCGCTGACGCGGCAATTGCTGACCTTTTCGCGTCGCCAGACGCAAAATCCACGGACCGTGCATCTCGGCCAGACTGTCACAGCGTTTCATGACGTGCTTGCGAGTTCGGCGCGCGGCAAGATCGATCTGCGCATAGATATCCCGCAAGACGTCTGGCCTGTCTCGATCGACATTCCCGAATTCGAACTGGCGCTGGTCAACCTAGTGGTCAACGCGCGCGATGCCATGCCCCAAGGCGGCTCAATTACAGTGTCGGCGGAAAACGTGACGCTGCGCGGCACCGAAACCGCCGATTCTCTCAAGGGGGAATTTGCGGCGCTGACGACCAACGATACCGGGGCTGGCATCCCGCCCGAAGTACTGCCGAAGATCTTTGAACCGTTTTTCACGACGAAAAGTCCCGACAAGGGGACGGGCCTTGGACTCTCGCAAGCGTACGGATTCGTGCAGCAATCGGGTGGAGGAATCGCTGTCCGCAGCCAGGTCGGCCGGGGAACGCGGGTCACGCTTTATTTGCCGCGCAGCCATGCCGCCGTCACGGCTGTCATTCCCGAAACGACCACCCAGTCGTATGGCGAAGGCCAGACCATCCTTGTTGTCGAGGACAATCCGGATGTGAAGACGGTGGCCACCACGCTGCTGGAGCAGCTCAACTACCACACCGTGGCTGTCGATAACGCAAAATCCGCACTCGATTTTCTGGCGGCCGGAAAATCCGTGGACATGGTGTTCTCCGACGTGATGCTGCCCGGCGATCTCGACGGTCTTGGACTGGCCAAAACGATCGGCAAACGCTACCCGCAAATCCCGGTCCTGCTTACGAGCGGCTACGCGAAGGCGCTCAGCGGCCAGCACGGGATGCCGATCCTGCGCAAGCCCTATCAGATTTCCGCTCTGGCCGAAGCCGTGCGCTCGACGCTCGAGGCGGGCCGCAACCAGTCATAGCAGCACGCGACAAATCTTGGGCTTCCGCCCGTGGCGCGGGGAATGATAGCGTTGACGCGTCCGGGGTACGTGCTGCAACCGCGATCCGCCCGTCTGCAATCAAAAAATGGACGGCAGATCCGCTGACGGGAGGTCAGACATGAGCCTATCGCGACTGATCAAGCCACTATTGTTGAGCGGAGCGCTTTTGTTCGGCGCGCTTGCATCGCAAGTGCGGGCGGAAGAACTGCGTGTCGGCTTTATTGCGCCGATGACCGGCCTCTTTGCCCAGGTCGGAAAGGACATGGTCGACGGATTCCAGATGTATCTGGACGAGCATGGCAACAAGCTGGGCGGCATGGACGTCAAATTCATTCTCGAAGACGACCAGGCCAAGCCCGATCTTGGCGTCACGAAGGCCAAGAAGCTCGTACTGAACGACCAGGTTCAGATGTTCATCGGCGGCGTGCTTGCCTCCACGGGCTATGCGCTGGCACCTGTCAGCACCGAAATGAAGACCGTCTACATCCCGTCGATTCCGGCGGCTGATGATTTGACCCAACGCCAGGCCGACAAGTTTCCATATTTGATCCGCACCGGCTGGTCCTCTTCGCAGCCGTCGCAGCCGATGGGCCAATGGGCCTGCGACCAGGGCTACAAGAAAATTGTCGCGGTCGGCGCCGACTATGCCTTCGGCTACGAGCAGGTCGGCGGTTTCCAGAAGACGTTCGAGGATTGCGGAGGCAAGATCGTCCAGAAGATCTGGCCGCCACTCGGCACAAAGGATTTCGGACCCTTCATCCCCACCATCAAGGCCGACGCCGATGCCGTGTTCGCCTTGATGGTCGGACCGATGGCGTTGCAATTTCCCAAGCAATTGCGCGCGGCCGGATACAAGAAGCCGATCATCGGCGGCGGCACGAGCTATGACGAATTTGCCCTGCCCTTCATGGGCGACGAAGTCGTCGGCGACGTTTCCTCGCTTCAATATAGCGCCGCGTTGACAACCCCGAAGAACGAGGCGTTCGTTAAGGCGTACCGCGCCAAATACGGCAAGGTGCCGTCGTATTTCTCGGAGAGCAATTACACGACCGCACAGTTGATCGACGAGACGATCAAGAAGAGCGGCAGCAAATGGCCGGGTGCGGAGCAATTCATAAAGACAATGTCAGGATTGAAGATCGATGCCGTGCGCGGGCCGGTGTCATTCGATGACATGCGCAACCCGATCCAGGACATCTACATCAAGAAGGTCGAGAAGAAACAGATGTTCGGGTACGACAAGCCCGAGCTGTGGAACACCGTGATCAAGACCTACCCGGCCGTCGGCCAGTTCTGGACATACGGGAAGGACAAATTCCTTGCGCAGCCGGTGTACAGCCGCGACTTCCCGCCCTGCAAATTCTGCGAATGAGATGTCACCCAAAACGGAAAACCCCGGCCTCGCGCCGGGGTTTTCTTTCGTCGACGTCGCAGCTCACATCACGGGCACGGATGACGCTGCCCGTCGTAACCTATGTAGGTGCCGCTGCGCGGATCATAGGACCTGAAGCGACGCATGCAGTACTCCACGCCGCCGCCACCACCGCCCTCCTCGTAGTAGCCGGGCTCCACTTCGTACGCGGGGGCCGCGTAATACGGGCCGCCGCCATAGTAGTACGGGCCACCGTAGTAGCCGCCGCCATAATAGTAAGGCGCCGCGAGCGCGCCGCCGATGATCGCGCCGGCGGCGAGACCTCCACCGAGGCCCCAGCCCCATCCACGGCCCCAGCCCCAACCCCTGCCGCGCCATTGCACATTCTCGATATTGCTCGTGGCTGCATTCTTGATCGCCGGCGCGCCGCCAACCGGCGCCGCCAAAGCGATACTCGCAAACGACGGCACGGCAACCGCGATCAACGCGGCGGCCATCAATTTCGTGATTGTTTTCGACATTGTTACACCTCTGAATTGAGCCTGCTACACTGTCTGTCCTGCCATACGCCTGTTCGCCCGTATTTTAATCCAGTCGCAGGGCGGATGAAACCAACAACGGTTAACGCCAACCGGCACGAGTGAGTTGCACGCCTGCGCCGGCATGCGATTCCGCAGCGAAATTCGGTCGGCGTGAGGCCGGTCGTCTTGCGAAATGCGCGGGATCACAAACAAACCCCGGCCTGAGGCCGGGGTTTTTTCTCTTGAGCGTCGTGCCCTGCGTTGCCAGTCTGTCGCGATGAGTGAACTCGCCGACAGAATCATCGCGCACTACGAGCGCCACGCGACCGCCTGGGACGAGGATCGCAGCCGCGGCGCGTGGAACGACAAACCCTGGCTCGATCGTTTCATCGCTATGCTCCCAAGGGTGCGAGCGTGATCGACCTCGGGTGCGGATCAGGCCACCCGATCGCGCGACACATGGCAGCGCAAGGTTTGAGAGTCACCGGCGTTGATTCGTCCCCGACGTTTATCTCGCTGTGTCGTAGCCGCCTGCCCGGACACACATGAATTGTCGGCGATATGCGCACGTTGTCGTTGAGACAATCGTTCCAGGGAATTCTGGCGTGGGACAGCTTTTTCCATCTCACGCCCGCGGACCAGCGCGGAATGTTCGACGTGTTTCGCGAACACGCCGCTCCGTCCACCGTGCTGACGTTCAATGCCGGACCGAGCCATGGCGAAGCGATCGGCAGCTATCGAGGCGATCCGCTCTACCATGCCAGTCTCGATCCCGCCGAGTATGCGACGCTGCTCAAGGGAATCGGATTCAAGATTGTTGCGCATGTCCTCAACGATCTGCAGGCCGGCGGCCGGACTGTTTGGCTCGCGCAGGCGAGCGAGTAGCCGCTTCTATTCGGCGGGGATCGGCGTTGCGGGCGCGGTGGGCGCGGTCGCCGCCTGCGAAGGCGCCGAGGGCCCCCTGAGCGGCCGCTCTTCCATCGCGATCAGAAATGCCATGCCAAAGGAAAGAACCAGGCCGCAGGCCAGAAATACGAAACGGAACGCGTAAGCGAGTTCGGGCGCCGAAGCCGTGCGCGCCAGCATTTCGACCGACATGCCGGTGACGCCGCCGAGGCCACCGAGAACGATGGCACCGAGCACCGCGACGACCAGTGCCGAGAACAGCGCCCGGAAGAAATTGGCGGCGCCGGTGGCCACGCCCATCTGCGAACGCGACACGGCGTTCTGCATGCAGACGGTGGAGACAGGGAACACCGTTCCTAATCCCGCACCGATCACGAGCAACAGAAGCAGCACGAGTATTGTCGGCATCGACGCTGGCCAGATTGCGAGCGGCGCAAGCGACAGAATGGAGATCGTGAGTCCGATCAGAGACATCCGCTTGTAATGGACGATATAGGTCATCATCCGGCCGGTGATCGTCGAGAACGTCACAGTCGCGGCCATCAGTGGAATCAGTGCAAGCCCCGACTGGCTCGCCGACAGGTGCAGAACGGTTTCAAAATAGAGCGGCACAAAGATCGTCATCCCGACCAGCGTGCCCATATTGCACGCGCCCGCGAGCGTGGCGCAGCGAACGACCGGATTGCCCAGTACGGCAAGCGGCAGGAACGGCTCGCGCGCGGTCATGAGCCGCCACGCAAACAATCCCCACAGAATTGCCGAGACAAGCAGCAGCGCGCCGATCTGGGGCGAGATCCATTCGTACCGCCTCCCACCCCACGACAAAGCGAGCAGGAGCGCGATTGCTGCGGACATCATCAGCACTGCGCCGATGACATCGAGCCGGTGCTTGCGCGGACGAAACGGCACGCGCCGGAGCACGTTGGACGTCATGCCAAGCGCGACCAGCCCCAGAGGCAGGTTGATCCAGAAAATAAGCGACCAGTCGATGTGCTCGGTCAGGAAGCCGCCAAGCACCGGACCTCCCACCGACGAGGTTGCGAACACCGCGCCGATGTATCCCTGGTACCGGCCGCGCTCGAGCGGCGAAACGATATCGGCGATAATGGTCTGCGCCAACGCCATCAGGCCGCCACCGCCAAGACCCTGGAAGGCGCGTGCGAGCACCAGCGCTGTCATGCTTGGCGCCAGCGCACAGGCGACCGAACCGACGACAAAAATGCCGATCGCCGTAAGCATCATCACCCGCCGCCCATGGATATCGGCGAGCTTGCCGTAAAGGGGAGTCACGGCAGTCCCGGTGAGCAGATAGGCCGTGACCACCCAGGAGAGGTCGTCGAGGTTGCCGAAATGGCGGCCGATCGTTGGCAGAGCGGTGGCAACAATCGTCTGGTCGAGCGCGCCCAGGAACATCGCCAGCATGATGCCGAGGACGATGGTCCGTATTTCCGGATGCGTCAGCGCGCTCGGCTCGGGTGGCGCCTCGGACTTCACCGGTCGCGCCTTGGACTTCGATTTCGGGGCGGTCATCGCGCAGTGTATATAAGCACAGTCATGAGCAGATAACCCGCTCATGCCTTGCTGGTCCCGGTAAAGCAAGACGTGCCTGCGCGGGGGTGGTATGTGCAGCACGCCTCAAATACTTGCGGCAGGCACTTGTCACGAAGGATTCACGAAGAACATGAAGCTTCGGTTGCGCATTCGACCCCTTCTCTTTGTTGCCCTCCTCCTCGGAGCGACGTCCGCCCATGCGCGCGACAGGTTGCCGCCCGGCTTTGTCTACCTGCACGACGTCGATCCAAGCATCGTGCAGGACATCCGTTACGCGACGGACGACAATTTCACGGGGCGTCCCCTGCCTGGTTACGGCGCGGGTGAATGCGTATTGCGCCGTGAAGCGGCCGAAGCGCTCAAAGCCGTGCAGGCAGAACTGGCTCGCGATAGACTTGGATTGAAAGTCTACGATTGCTATCGCCCGACGCGCGCCGTACGCGCAATGGAAGCATGGGCGCATGACGGCGGCGACAGCGAAGCCACTCGGCGCTTCTATCCCACCCTGCACAAGCGCAATCTGTTCGCGCTCGGCTACATCGCCTCGCAATCACGGCACTCGACCGGAACGACTGTCGATCTGACGCTCGTCAAATTGCCACCAGCCCCTGTCCCCCGCTTCGATCCTGCTGGACGCTATGGAGCCTGCACCGGCCCGGCGGCGAGGCGCGCGCCAGACAACAGCGTCGATATGGGCACCGGCTACGATTGCTTCGACGTGAAGAGCTATGGCCAGAGCACCGCGATTGCCCCCGAGCAGCGTCAATGGCGCAACCTGTTGAGTTCGGTAATGCGCCGGCACGGCTTTGCCGGCTACTTTCGCGAATGGTGGCACTTTTCCTACAACGACTCCGCCGAACCGCGCGCTTATGATTTTGCGATTGCACCGCGCGGACGTTGAGCCGACTTCCTGCGGGCTGCCTTCGGCCATTTCCCAGGCCAGCTGACGATATATTCCTCGAGCCTTTCATCAGGCACGTCGGCTTCGCTCGCTGCGACGCGTCCCCGCACTGAGACGCCAGCGGTGTGGACCGTTTCCGGGTCGCCCGAAACGAGCGGGTGCCACCAGGCAAGGTCTTTTCCCTCGGCCACCAGTCGATAGGCGCAGGTCGGCGGCAGCCATTTCAGCCGCCGCACGTTGCGCGGCGTCAGCCGCACGCAATCCTTCACCTTGGCCTGGCGATGGGTGTAGTCACTGCAGCGGCAGGTCTGGCAGTCGAGCAGCTTGCAACTGACGTCCGTGAACACGGTTGCGTTCGTGTCTTCGTCGATCAGCTTGTTCAGGCAGCAACGGCCGCAGCCATCGCAGAGACTTTCCCATTCGGCTCGCGTCATCTCCGACATCGCCTTGCGGCGCCAGAAAGGGGTCTGCGGGTCGGCCTTCTCTGAACTCATGGCGCCTTGTAACGCCTTATGGCGGTTCCGTCATGGACGCCTTGCCCCAGCAACTGGGTCTGGAGTTTCAGGCCCTGTCACATCCATCGCACCAGACCCCCTGAGGCTGCGCTAGCAACAGCGGGAGGCCTGCGGTTCAGCCGCCGGGCGCATTGCAACTTACGAACAAAAATGGAGTCTTCGATGACCAACCCGGTTGGATCCGGCCCCCGCGCACCGCAAGGTGATCATTCAGCTGTTGCGAACGGCGCGCGTTGCCAAACCGGCCGGTGCCAGCTCCGGACATAGCCAGGAGAGCACAAACAGCGGCTGCGAACAAAGCTTCGGATAGGTCCCGACATTCCTGAGATCGTTAAGACAATCGACGGGCACTGGCAAAGCCGGGCTCAGGCGATAGTCCTCCCGGATTACCCCACAGCTTCGGGCGCAAGGCCCGACAGCTCCGTCTGCATGGCGCGGGAACCGAAGCGCGATTCGAACCATATTTGCGGTCCCCAAGCACCCTCTTGGGGCGCGGGCGCGAGCCACGGCACTGATTGTCCGGTTTTCCTCAAGTTTTGCTATAGCAAGAGGTCCTTGAACCTCTGCTTTAAGATGAACCGAATGCGGTTTGGGAGCCCAAAGCCCTTTACCACAAGCGGCGTGAGTCTGGGGAAGACGGAAAAACGGGCCATTTTTCACCGCAATTTTCGTGTTCACCTTGGTTGCGTCCGAGCGGAATCGCGGGGCATTGGCCCCGCGTTGCGCGATCGGCTAAAATTCCCCTCGCCGGCACACCGCCGGCGTTAAACTTACGAGCAGTACAGCTTTGCGCGATCTGTTTCCCGAGGACTGGAAGCCCAATATCCGGCGATTCCTGCTTGGGCTGGACGCCTGGGTCGATTTTAGCGTCTTCCGCACCGCCTCCGGCCTGCGCGAGACCTATGAGCGTTTCTCGACCTTCATGGACCGTTTCCACGTCTCCGGTTGGCGGCGTGGGCTTAATGAACTCGTCTCGGAAGGCGCGACCATCGGCACTCTCGGCATGATTGTGATGCTGGCCCTCGCGATCCCAGCTTTCCGCGAAACGTCGGACGATGACTGGCTGAAAAAATCCGAACTGGCCGTGACCTTCCTCGATCGCTACGGCAACGAGGTCGGCTCGCGCGGGATCAAGCACAACGACGCAATCCCGCTTGACCAATTTCCCGATCATCTCATCAAGGCCGTGCTGTCAACCGAGGACCGGCGTTTCTACGAGCACTTCGGCATCGACCTTGCCGGCACTGCACGCGCGCTGGTGGCGAACACCCGCGCCGGCGGCGTCGTGCAGGGTGGCTCCTCTATCACGCAGCAGCTCGCAAAAAATCTGTTCCTGAACAACGAGCGTACCATCGAGCGCAAGGTGAAAGAGGCGTTCCTCGCCATGTGGCTTGAAGCGCGCCTGACCAAGAACGAAATCCTCAAGCTCTATCTCGACCGCGCCTACATGGGCGGCGGCGCGTTCGGCGTCGATGCGGCTGCGCAGTACTATTTCAACAAGTCCGCACGCGACGTGAACCTCGCGGAAGCGGCAATGCTGGCTGGCCTGTTCAAGGCACCGACCAAATTCGCACCGCACGTCAACCTGCCCGCCGCGCGTGCCCGCGCCAACGTCGTGCTCGACAACCTCGTCGAAGCCAACATGATGACGGAAGGCCAGGTGTTCGGTGCCCGCCGGCATCCGGCGACGCCGGTCGATCGCCGCGACGACCGCGCACCGAACTACTATCTCGATTGGGCTTTCGACGAGATGAGGAAGCTTGTCGATACGTTCCCGAAATCGATGACCGAGCGCGTCTTCGTGGTTCGCACCGCGCTCGACACCAA
>Ga0126382_10000466_pt1 | contig 15745 bp, 13 predicted proteins | sample PanSoiMetPlot_30_FD_92548 | JGI IMG/M metagenome (GOLD analysis project Ga0126382, IMG submission 92548) | Tropical forest soil microbial communities from Panama - MetaG Plot_30 | ecosystem: Environmental > Terrestrial > Soil > Tropical forest > Bulk soil | place: Panama | collected 2016-02-17
CGCATGGGGGCTCGCCAAGCTACCCGGGGCTGACAACGGAAGGCGGTCTCGCCGCAGGGGCCGCCTTTCGATTTCTGGAGTGTCTTCGCTCAACTGACCGCGGCGGCGCTGCCGCCCAGGAGCTCGTCGAGCTCGGCCAGGTGGCGCCTGGCGCCGAGCTGCTCGAAGAGCTTTCGCGCCTCGGCAAGCTCCGCGTCGCCGTCGCGCCCGAGGGCGAGGGCGCAGCGCCCGGCCCCAGCATGCGCATGTGCGCACTCGTAGAGGTGGCCGAATGCCGCCCACGCCTGTGCCGCCTCTGAGTGGAGATCGAGCGCTTCGTCCAGTTGGCCCGATGCCTCGGTCAGCACGGCTCGAGCCGCCAGTCGCTGGGCGTCTCCACGCTGCAGCGGCGGGAACGAGTCCGCCAGGATCCGTTCGACGGCGGCCGTCTCGCCGACGGCGGCGGCGATGCGCGCAGCCTCGGCGGCTTCGATACCCCTACTTCGACTCCGACCGCGCGTTCGTCGCTCGAGCTCGGAGAGAAGCTCGATGCTGTGGGAGCGGTCACCCGTGGCTGCCGCGACCCCGGCCGCGAGAGTCAGCGATGGCGTGATCGACTGCGGAATGTCCGTCCCTTCGGTGAGCCCCACGGACGCGTCGGCATCGGCCCGCGCCCCTTCGATGTCGTCGCGCGCGAGGAGGATCCGGCCGCGAGTAGGGCGGACCATCGCTTCGAGCACGACCATCTGGGCCGACCGCGCGCCTTCGATCAACCGGTCAGTTCGCGCGAGGACGTCGTCCCATTCCCCCTGATCGAACAGCGCCCAGCACAGCTCCGCCTCGATCCAGTCCGACGGCACTCCACGCCGGGCTGCGTACTCCTTGCCTTCGCGGAACAGCTCGGCGCCCGCAGCTGGTCCCTCGACCCACCAACTCCAGTAACCGAGATTGACGAAGGCCGGCACTGCCATCGGCTGCGAGGAGCGAACGACATCTTCCAGCGCTTCGCGCAACTCCTGGAGCCCGCGCTCGACGTCGCCGGTCACGACCCTGGAGATTCCCCTGAACTCGTGGAACCTCGTGCGTGTCGCGCGGTTGCCGTGCTCCTCGACGACGTGCTGGATGCGCTCGCAAAACGCGAGGCATTCCTCCGAGCGCTCCTCCATCATCAGCTTTCCCGCGGACCCCATGTACGCGTCAGCGAGATCGGCCCCCGGCGGCTCCCGTTCGAGTGTGGCGATCGAGGCTTCCTGGGCAGCTGCGCTCGCAGCCGCGTCAGCAGTGAAAACAATCAGCCACGAGAGCTCGTGGAGCGCCCGACCGAGCAGGATGTTGTCGCCCACGGCTTCGATCAGCGGGATTGCCTCCTCGAGGTCGGCTCTGGCGTCCCCCGTCCGGCCACCGGAGCCGAAGGCCCGGGCGTGCTGAACCAGCACCGCCGGCCGCTCGTCCGGCGAGGCGAGCTCGAGCGCCCGATCGACGTTCTCGATCCACGGCCGCACGTCCAGGTCCTCCGCGCGTTTTGCGGCTGCGAGGTACATCCTTACCGCGGCGGCCCGCAGCGGCTCCGTTTCAGCAGGCGTAGCACCCGCGGCTTTCGCGAGCTCGAGTCCCTCGGAGTAGTGGAAGGCAAGGAGGTCCGCGTGGTCTGCGACGCGCTCGCCGACGATCTCCTCGATCCACTCTGCTACGTGCCGGTGTTTCTGGGCGCGCTCCGCGCGTGGGATCTGGCCGTACGCGACGTCACGAACCAGCAGGTGCGCGAACGAAAACTCTCGCTTGCCCTCGATCGACGACGCCCGAGCAGGACGGATCAGGTCCCTGTGGGCCAGGTCGACGAGACCGGCGAGCACCGCCCGCTGGTCGAGCCCGGAGACCGCTGCCAGTGCCTCGGCCCAGAAGACCTTGCCGACGACCGCAGCGTCCTGGAGCAGCCCTTTGCGCTCAGTCCCGAGCGCGTCGAGCCTTGCCGAGATGACGGCCTGAACGGTCTCCGGCACGCCCACGTCTTCGCCGCTGTCGACGAGCATCCGCGCGAATTGCTCCGCATAGAGCGGGTTGCCCCCGCAGCGCTCGAGCAGCAGCGCCTGGGTCTCGGCGGGCAGGACGCTCTGGTCGAGCAGCGCGTGGAGGAGGCGAGCCGTGTCGTCGCGAGCGAGTGGAGAGAGCGAGACGGTCGTCGAGTTTCGTTTTCCGCCTCCCCATGAGCCGTGCAGCTCGTAGAGCTCCGGCCGCGCGGTGCAGAGCACGAGCATCGGGACCCCCAGTGACCAGTCCAAGAGGTGGTCGAGGAACTCGAGCAGCGCCTCGTCGGCCCAGTGCAGGTCTTCGAAGAGAACCACCAGGGGACGCTGGGCGGCGACGGCCTCGAGGTAGCTGCGCCAGGCGGTGAACGACTCCTCGCGGCTCGCACCCGCAGCCTCGCCTGAGATGCCGACGAGCGGCGCCAGGCGGGTGCGGATCCAGTCCTGCTCGCTCGCGTCAGTGACGACCGCGTCGACGCTGGCCGCGAGCTTCGAGGCGGCTTCGTCGGTCTCGTCCGAATCGAGGATTCCCGCCTGCGCCTTGACGATCTCCCCCAGCGCCCAGAAGGTAATTCCCTCGCCGTAGGGCAGGCAGCGTCCCTGGCGCCAATACACGATGTCGGGCTCGTCGTCGAGCCACTGGGCGAGCTCCTGCAACAGCCGCGTCTTGCCTACGCCCGCTTCGCCGACCAGCGTGACGAGCTGCACCGACTCATCGCGGCGAACGCGCGCGTACGTCTCCTTGAGCAGTGACAGCTCGGAGTCGCGGCCGACGAGTGGCGTGACGCCTCCGATCTCGACGTCCACGCCGAAGCGGCTGCGCGGGCCTTTGGCGCGCCAGAGCGGCACCGGATCGGCCTTGCCCTTGACCGTGACAGGGTCGAGCGGCTCGTAGTCGATCTGCTGGTGCGTCGTCCTGTAGGTCAGCTCGCCGACGACGAGGCTCCCGGTCTCGGCGGCGCTCTGCAGGCGCGAAGCCGTGTTGACGACGTCGCCCGCGACCATCGCCTCCCCTAGCTCGGGACGGGTGCCGAGTGCGACGAGCGCCTCGCCCGTGTTGACCGCAGCCCTGGCCTCGAGCCCGAGCTCCTCGGTCACGTTGAGCACGCGCAGGCCTGCCCGGACGGCGCGCTCGGCGTCGTCTTCACGGGCGACCGGAGCGCCGAAGACCGCCATGACCGCGTCGCCGACGTACTTCTCGACGACTCCGCCTATTCGCTCGATTTCCTCGCGAACGCGGGCGTGGTAGGGCTGGAGCGTCGCGTGCACGTCCTCGGGATCTGCAGCGTCCGCGCCCGCGGTGAACCCGACGAGGTCGACGAAGATGACGGAAACGACTTTGCGCTCGGCATGCTGCTGTGGCGCGGCCTCCTCCAGCGGCGCCGCGCAGGCGAGACAGAACCGTGCTCGCTCTGGGTTCTCCTCGCCGCAGCGCGGGCAGACGACCATCGGCTAAGCGTAGACCGCTCGAGCCAAGCGGCCTAGCGGAAGTTGACAGCGAACATGTGTTCGTGTAGAACATACGTTCGTAAGTGATCGCATGTCTTTTCATCCCCGGTTTCGAGCTGCGGGCCGCGCTGCGGGAACGGCCGGCGCTCGCGCTTCGGCCTGCTGCGCTCGGGCCTGCGCCGGGGGAGGAACCTCTGCTCGGTCCCGCCACCGCGGCTGCCGAGGCCGCAGGCGTGCGGCCGGGGATGAGGCTGGGGGAGGCGCTCTCGCTCTGCCCGGAACTGGCGCTTGTCGAGCAGGACCCGACGGCGGCGGAGCACGAATGGGAGCAGCTCCTTCAGCGGCTCGAGGACTCAGGCTTTGCGGTCGAAGCTGCCGCAGTCGGCTGCGTCTACTTCGAGACGCGCGGGATCGAGCGGCTCTACGGCGGGCTCGAGCCGGCGCTGAAGCGGGCGCTCGGCGCGGTCGGATCGACGTGGGATGCGCGCATCGGCGCCGCCGACCGCAGGTTCGCGGCGCTGGCGGCCGCGCACGTCGCGCGACCGGGGCAGCTCCTGATCGTCTCCGACCGCAAGACGCGGGACTTCCTCGCGCCACTGCCGCTGACGTAGCTCCCGGTCGACCCCGAGCGCCGGGAGGAACTGGAGGAGCTCGGGGTGCGAAGGCTTGGACAGCTTGCTGGGCTACCGGGCGCCGCCGTTGCCGAACGTTTGGGGCCGGACGGCCGGCGGGCCTGGAGCCTGGCGAGAGGAGAAAAGCGCGGGAAGGTCCGCCCGCGGAAGGTCGTGAACGAACTCGCGGAGACGCTCGAGTTTCCCGAGGCGGTCGCGAACGAGCTGACGCTCCGGCGGGCGCTGGGTGCCCTCCTCGACCGGCTCCTCGCCCGGCCGGAGCGCGGCGACAGAGCGGTGCGCAAGCTCGCCCTCTCTGCGAAGCTCGTCGGTGGGGGATCCTGGCGGCGAACAGTCACGTTGCGCGATGCAACCGCTGACCGCGACCGGCTCCGGGTCGTGCTCGGTCCGAAGCTCACAGAGCTCCCCGCGCCGGTGACGCGGCTGGGGCTCGAGGTTGTCACGCTCGCGCAATCGGTCGGCCGACAGCTGGAGCTCGTCCAGCCGGAAGGGGTCGAGCTCCGCGCGCAGCTCAGCGAAGGCTTGAAACAGGTCCGTGCCGGGGCGGGCTCCGGCGCGGTGTGTTCGGTCGTGGAGGTCTCTCCCTGGTCGCGAATCCCCGAGCAGAGAGCGCTGCTGGTTCCCCGCGACGACTGACCGAGGCGTCGCTTGCGATGCCGCCTAAAAGGTCGTGCCGACATGTGCGGCACGGCAGCTAAACCCGGGTGGCAAGGCCAATGAGCGTTTCAGCGACCACACGACGACTCAATGCGCCTTCTCGGGCGCTTGTCGAGATGCACGTCGACGGGTCGCCGAGAAGCGTGAACCGGCAGCAGGTCGCGCTCGTGCGTGAGGAGTGGCGCGTCGTCGACCGCTGGTGGACGGAGCAGCCGGTCGACCGCCGCTACTTCGACGTCGTCCTCGCGAGCGGTGAGAACGCGGTCGTGTTCCTCGACGGCGAGGCTCAGTCTTGGTTCAGTCAGCGAGCGTAGGTCAGCAACCACGCATGCTCGACAACGAGCGCGAGCACCAGGGCTGTGGCTGTGACGGCTGCGCTGAAGCGCTTCCCGTTCCGGAAGAGAACGAGCGCGGTGAGCGTGGCGGCGAGCACCTCGACGGCGAAGAAGGTGCCGGCGAGGAAGGAGACGGTGCCGCTCAGCGAGCATGCACCCGTGGGGCTCGTGGGGGAGCAGACGCTGTTGCGATCGGAGACCCAACGCGTCACCAACATCCCTTCGACCTGAGCCACGAAGGCGGCGGCGAACGCGACGCTGAGCGGAAAGGTGAGCTTGGCACGCATCGCCTCCGCTATCGGCGCGGACGGCGCCCGGCTAGAGGGCCGCTAAAGCGAGAGCGCGTTCTGGGCGAGCCGCGGCCACTCGCCCGAGTGACTCGCGGGAACGACGACCCATTCGCGCATGGGGCGGCCTCCCATGGGATCGAAGCGTTCGGCGCCCTCGAGCGCGAGCGCCTGCTCCCGCCTCCCCTCGTCGGTCAACTTGAAGACCATCGAGTTTTTCCAAAGGCCGGAGGTCGCCTTGCCGCCGCGCTTGATCGTCGGCATGCCGAACATCTTTCCCAGCTCGACGTCGTCGTTTCGGGCTGCGAGATCGTCGGCGATCTCGTTGAAGAGGGCCTCAGCGTCCACGGCCTCCTAGCTCCGCAGCCTGCCCACGAACCCCGCGTCGGGCGCATGAAAGTTGAGCACCCGCAAGTCCGCAGGCCCAGGATTGGAGAATCCGTGACGGGCGCCGGGCGGCGCCGCCAGGAACGAGCCGGGGCCGGCGTGGCGCACCTCGTGCCCGACGACGAAGTCGGCCTCGCCGGCGAGGACGTAGAACGCGTCGACGTGGTCTTCGTGCGTATGCGGGTCGACGCCCTCGAACTCGGGCTGGAAGGTCATCTCGATCACGGAAAGCTCGGGCAGCTCGGCCTGGACGCGGTGGGAGGAGTGCTCGTGCGCGATCGGCTCGCCCGCGCCGCGCGGGCTGAAGATCGCGTCCTCGAACGGCCTGCCTCCGTCCGCGGGCGGCTCGAACTGGTCGAAGTGCTTGTAGCCACCGCCGCGGAGGACGTCGCCGAAGCCCATGCTCGGCGCGTGGACGTTGAGGAAGAGCGCCGACGCGTCGCTCGAGTTCCGGAACGTGTGGACGACGTTCGGCGGAGCGCCTGCAAACGTCTCCGGCCCGCCCGTGATCCGCGTGAACTCCGGGCCGAGCCCGAAGTCGACCTCACCCTCGAGGACGTAGAACGAGTCTGCGTGGTGGCGGTGGACGTGGGGGTCAGGGCCTTTCTCGCCCGGCTCGTAGCGGAAGAGCGAGATGATCAGCTGGTCGAGCTCGCAGAGAATCGTGATCGACCGCTCGGGGCGATCGGTGGTCGTCTCGCCAGCGCCGGGTGAAAGCAGAACGGGGTTCATTTGTTGTGTCTCCCGAGCGAAGCGATGGGACAAAACAAGCTCCGCGGAAAATGCGAAAGCATTTTCCGCGGCAATACGTCGAGCTCCATGCGCATTCAGCCTATTCGTTCCTGGACGGCGCCTCGCTGCCGGAGGAGCTCGCGATTCGGGCCGCGGAACTCGGTTATGACGCACTTGCGCTGACCGACCACGACGGCGTCTACGGCTCGCTCGAGTTCGCGCAGGCGGCGAAGACGTTCGGCGTCCGTCCGATCACCGGCGCGGAGGTGACGCTCGCCGGTGGGTCGCACGTGACTCTGCTCGTCGAGTCGGCTGTGGGCTACGCAAACCTCTGCCGGCTGCTGACCGCCGCTCATGCGGGCACTCGGATTCCAGGAAAGGAGCGGGAGCTGCTCGAGCCGGCGCTCGAGCAGGCGGAGCTGGAGCAGCGCAACGAAGGTCTCGTCTGCCTGTCGGGCTGCGCGCGGCACGGGCTCGCGGTGCGGAGCCCGAACGCGGCCGCCCGCCTGGCGAAAGCGTTCGGCCGCGACCGCTTCTTCGTCGAGCTGCAGCGGCCGTTCGAGCGCGGCGACGCCCGCCGCAACGGGGCGCTGCGCGAGCTCGCGGAGGCGCTCGATGTCGCGACCGTTGCGACCGGCGACGTCCACGCGCACGATCCACGTCGAACCGCCCTGCAGGACGCGCTCGTCGCCGTCAAGAACCGCACCTCGCTCGACGGCTGTGAGGCCGAGCGGCGTGGGAACCGCGAGAGCTTCCTGCGGGCGCCGGGGGAGATCGCGGAGCTCTTTCCCCACGACCGCGAGGCGGTGGAACGAACCGGGGAGCTCGCCGAACGCCTCGAGTTCGACCTGAACGAGGACCTCGGCTACCGGTATCCGGACTTCTCCGAGAACGGCGAGCCGGCGATCGCGCAGCTAGCGGCGGTTTGTAACCGCGCGTCCGCCGAGCGCTATTCAGGCCAGAACGGACACAAAGAAAGAGCGCGTGCTCGGCTAGACGAGGAGCTGAAACTGATCGACGAGCTCGGGCTTGCCGGCTTCTTCCTGCTGCACTGGGAGGTGCTCGAGCTGGCCCGAGAGCTGGCGGTCGAGGTGCGCGGCCGCGACTCGCCGCGCTCGACGCTGCCGCCGGGACGGGGCCGCGGCAGCTCCGTCGGTTCGATCGTCTGCTACCTGACCGGGCTCTCGCACGTCGACCCGGTCTCCGCGGGGCTCTCGCTCGGTCGCTTTCTCAACCGCGACATGGCGGCGGTGCCCGACATCGACCTGGACTTCCCGCGCGACATCCGCGAGAAGCTGCTCCCGGCGGTGAGCGACAAGTACGGGCGCGAGCATGCAGCGCTCGTCGCTGCCTTCCCGACCTACCACGCGCGTGGCGCGATCCGCGACATCGGGATGGCTCTCGGCCTACCGCATGCAGAGCTGGAGCGGCTCGCCCGGCTGACGGAAGGAAATCCCCGGCGGGTCGCGGACGAGGTTGCGACGCTGCCAGACGCCGAGACGAAGCTCCGCTCGCCGCGCTGGCGCGCCTTTGGCGAGCTCTGCAGCGAGATCGGCGGCCTGCCGCGCTACGCCTCCCAGCACCCCGGCGGGATGGTCATCTCCAGTCGCCCACTGGTCGAGCTCGTGCCGGTGATGCCGGCGGCGATGGCGGGGCGGCAGCTCGTCCAGTGGGACAAGGACTCGTGCGCGGATGCGGGCTTCCTGAAGATCGACCTGCTCGGGCTCGGGATGCTCTCCGCGGTCGAGGAGTGCGTCGAGCTGATCGCTGCTGAGCGTGGGGAGGTAATCGATCTTTCGCGCATCTCACTCGACGACCCCGACGTCTACGACGACATCCAGCGCGCCGACACGATCGGCGTCTTCCAGATTGAGAGCCGCGCGCAGATGCAGTCGCTGCTGCGCACACGGCCGGAGAACCTCGACGATCTGACCGTGCAGGTCGCTCTCGTCCGGCCCGGCCCGATCCAGGGCAAAGCCGTCCATCCGTACATCGAGCACCGCCAGCGGCTACGCGAGGACCCGAGCTTCGTCCCGCCGGTCGACCATCCATTGCTCGCCGAGGCGCTTCGCGACACGCTGGGGGTCGTCGTCTTCCAGGATCAGGTGCTGGAGGTCGCCATGGCGCTGGCCGGCTTCTCTGTCGGGGAGGCCGAGGGCCTCCGGCGCGCGATGAGCCGAAAGCGAAGCGAGGAGGCGATCGAGGCCTATCGCACCCGCTTCGTCGCAGGTGCGAGCGAGAGGGGCGTCGACCCGGAGCTTGCGGACCAGGTGTACGACAAGCTGGCCGGCTTCTCGGGCTTCGGATTTCCCAAGTCCCACGCTGCGGCGTTCGGCCTGCTCGCCTACCAGTCGACCTGGTTGCGCCACCACCACCCGCGCGAGTTCCTCGCCGCGCTGCTGAATGCGCAGCCGATGGGGTTCTATCCGCCCGCCTCGCTTGTGCGAGATGCACAGCGACGTGGGGTGGAGGTACGCCCCGCCGACGTCAATCGCAGCGGCGTCAAGTGCGGGCTCGAGGGCGACGCCGTGCGGATCGGGCTCGATTACGTGCAGTCGCTCGGCGAGCCCGGAGCGGAAGCGGTGGTGAAGGAGCGCGAGCGGCGCGGGCCGTTCACCGGCGTCCGCGACCTGGCCCACCGGGTCGAGGTCGTCCGCGACCGGCTCGAGGCGCTCGTTGCCTCTGGCGCCTGCGACGAGCTCGGCGAGCGGCGGCAGCTGCTCTGGGAGCTCGGCCTCGCCTTTCGTCCCGCGAGCGTTCCCGGCTCAGGCGGAGAGGCTCGCCAACTCACGCTCTCGCTCGATCCGGCCGCCGCAACCCCGGAGCTGCCTGCGCAGACGCCCTGGGAGCGCATGCTCGCCGACTACCGGCTGACGAGCCTCTCAGTCGGGACGCACCCGCTGGCGCTGCTTCGGCCCAGACTGCCCGGCGAAGTCGTTTCGAGCCGCGATCTCGGCGACCATTCGCACGGGCGGCAGGTCGCGGTAGCCGGCCTGGCGGTCGCCCGCCAGCGTCCCTCGACCGCGAACGGCGTCGTCTTCATGCTGCTCGAGGACGAATTCGGGCAAGTCAACCTGATCGTGCCGCCGCCCGTCTACCAGCGCTTCCGCCCCCTTGTCCGTGGCGAGCCACTGGTGCTCGCGCGCGGCCGCTTCGAGCGAGTCGGCCGCAATCAGAACGTCCTCGTCAGCGAGTTCGAGTCGCTGGTACCGCTCGCCAAAGAGATCGCCAACGGCGCCGACGTGTTCGGCTCACTACCGGCGGCGCATCACTTCGGGCACCGCTAGCGGTTCTCGATTTCGAGGGCGAAGCGTGGGAAGCGCTTCAGCACCGCGCGATTGAACTCGTCTTCGTAGACCTCCCAGGCGTCGGCGGCGAGCGTCAGGGCGAAATGGTCCCGCAGGTCAGCGAGTAGCTCGGTTCCGGTCTCCACCGCGTCGACATAGTCCCCGTAGCGTTCCTCGGCCTCGTCGCGCGGCGCGTCGTTGTAGGCCCGCTCGAGCTCGTCGCACTCACGGATCACATCCGCATGCTCTCGCTCGAAGAGATCGAGCTGCCGCGAGATCACATCGGTGAAACGGCGGCGCCGAAACACGCGCCTAGACTAGCCCTCGCTCTGGCGCTGCTCATCCGCACCTGGAATGTCTTCCATGGCAACGCGAAGCCGCCGGAGCGTCGTGCGTACCTGGAGGAGATGGTGCGGCTCGCTGCGACCGACCGGCCGGACGTGCTGTGCCTCCAGGAGTTGCCGGCCTGGGCCCACGGCCACCTCGCCAACTGGAGCGGTTTGCAGGCGTACACCGATCTGGCCCAGCCGCCGCGGATCGGGCCGCTACCGATTCCGGCCGAGCTCGGCCGCGAGCTCACCTCGTTGCACAACGGTCTGCTTCGTTCCGCCGTGGCAGGCCAGGCTATCGCGATTTTGTTCCAGCCCGAGGCCGTGATTTTGGAACGGGACCGTCTTGTCCTCAACAGCCGCGACTTCCGTGAGGCGCAGTCCCGTTGGCTGTCGCTGCCACTCGTTGCTCGCCTGGCGTGGGCGAAGGAGCGGCGTGTCGTCCAGGCGGTGCGGGCGCGGCTGCCCGACGGGAGGACACTTCTGGTTGCGAACCTGCACGCGACCAGCTATCCGGCCGACCAGCGGCTCGCCGACGCGGAGCTTCTTCGTGCCGCTGTGTTCGTCGACGGTCTTGCTACGCCGGCTGACCTCGTCGTCCTTGCCGGCGACTTCAACGTGCCGGCGGCTCGGTCGGCGACTCAGGCCGAGCTGACGTCCGTCGAGTGGGGTTTCTCGGAGCCCGCCGACAAAGGCATCGACCAGATCCTCGTCCGCGGAGCTTCGAGCGTTGAGCTGACGCTGTGGCCGGTCGAGCGGCGACGCGTGGACGGGCGCGTCCTCAGCGACCACACGCCCGTCGATGCGAGCATCTCGTGACGTTCGAGGAGGCCCGCGCCCAGTTCCCGGTCTTCGAGCGCTACGCATATCTGAACGCAGGCACGAACGGGCCGCTGCCGCGAGCGACGACCGAGGCGATTGCGGATTTCAACCGGCGCGACGTCGAGCGTGGTCGCGGCGGGAAGGCTTATTTCGAGGCGATCGTCGCCTTGCGAGAGCGAGCCCGCGAGGCGCTCGCACGTGTCCTAGAGGTCGCCCCGGAGAACGTCGCGCTCGTGAGCTCGACGACGAACGCGTGCAATGTCGTCCTCGCCGGTCTCGGACTGACGTCCGAGGACGAGATCGTCACCACGGACGTCGAGCACTTCGGGCTGCTCGGGCCGCTGCTGGCCTCGCCGGCGACGGTTCGGGTCGCACGACTCCGCGACGCGCCTGCCGAGGAAGCTTCACGGATCGTCTCGGAGCAGGTCACGAGCCGGACGAAGCTGATCGCGGTCTCGCACGTCTCGTGGCTGACGGGCAACTCGCTTCGCCCCTCCGAGCTGCCGCGCAGCGCAGGGATACCGATCCTTGTCGACGGCGCGCAGTCCGCCGGTGTGATCCGAACCGGGGCGGACGAGTTCGACTTCTACACGGTCTCTGGGCAGAAGTGGCTTTGCGGTCCCGACTCGACCGGCGCGCTCTACGTGCGCGATCCCGAGAGCCTGAGGGTCGCCCTGCCTACCTACATGTCGCAGGCGGCATACGATCTCGAGGAGGGGTTCACTCCGAAGCCCGGTGCGCCGCGGTTCGACTCCATCTGGTACGCGCCGGGGGTACTGGCCGGCCTGCTCGCAGCGCTCGAGGCGGCGCCCGACTGGCGGTACGAGCGAATCGCCGAGATCGCCGCGCACTGCCGGGCGCGTTTGGTCGATGCCGGCTACGAGGTCGTCACGGCGCCCGAGCAGGGCGGCCTGGTCACCTTCACCACGGGTGGCGACGCCGCCGACGCGGCGGCGAGGCTCTACGAAGCGGGAGTCGTGGTCCGCGATGTTCCGAACACGAGCTGGCTCAGAGCCTCGTGCGGCTGGTGGACGAGCGAGGACGACGTCGAGCGCCTGCTGGCAGCCCTCTAGGCGGCCCGGTCCCTTCGGGTCGTGTCCAGGTGCCAGGCACAGGGACCGGTCCGAAGCGCCCGATCCCGCCCGGCCGGCAACGAGGCTCTACGAAGCAGGAGTCGCCGCGGTGCCTGACACCAGCCGGACTCCGAGAGCCGCCTCGGCTGTCCCTTCGGGCCGTGCCACGGTGCCAGGCACCGGAACGGGTCCGAGACGGCCGAGCCCCGCAGGGAAACGTCTAGGCGGAGACGTCGGCCGCGGTGCGCAGGCCGCGCTCGCGCGCGCTCGGGCGCACTGCCTCCGTCACAAACGCGACGTGGTCGTTCAGCTCGACGCCGAGCAGCTCCGCGCCGTTGTAGACATCGTCCCGGTTGACGCCCGAGGCGAAGGACGGCTGCTTCAGCTTCTTGCGCACCGACTTCGGCTCGAGGGTGTCGATCCCGTCAGGTCGCACCAGGCCGCAGGCGTGGATGAAGCCCGAGAGCTCATCGCAGGCGAAGAGCGTCTTCTTGAGCGGCGTGTCGCGCGGCAGGCCGAGATGCTCGGCGTGCGAGAGGACGCCCTCGACGACCTCCTCCGAGTAGCCTTCTTCCCGCAGGATCGGCGCGCCGTCCTGTGGGTGCTTGTCAAGCGTGGGATGCATCTCGTAGTCGAAGTCGTGCAGCAAGGCGGCTACCCGCCAAAGCTCCTCATCCTCGCCGAACTTCCGCGCATAGGCGCCGACTGAAGCCTCGACGGCGAGGGCATGGCGGCGCAACGCCTCGCTCTGCGTGTACTTCGTCAGGGTCTCCCAGGCCTCGTCCCGCGTCGTCTTCACGGGTCAGTACGATAGCCTCACCGATGCCGTCGACCGCTGTCGCCGACGCGCTCATGGAAACGTTCGTGATCGAGGGCTCCCAGCCCTTGAACGGTCGCATTACCGCGTCCGGGAACAAGAACGGAGCGCTACCGATCCTCGCGGGGTGCCTGCTCACCGACGAGCCGGTGACCCTGACCAACGTTCCACGAATCCGTGACGTCGAGACCATGGTCGAGCTGCTCGCGCACCTCGGGGCGGACGCCGACTGGACGGGGCCGAATGACGTGCGAGTGCACGCGGCGGACATCGTCACCACAGAGGTGGACCACGAGCTCGCGAGGCGCATCCGCGCGTCGTTCCTGCTCGCCGGGCCGCTGCTCGCGCGGGTCGGCCGCGCCTCGGTCCCGCCGCCGGGCGGCGACGTGATCGGCCGCCGCAGGCTCGACCCGCACATCCACGCGCTCGCCGAGCTCGGCGTGAGCATCGAAATCAACGGCGGCTACGAGATGCAAACGAATGCTCTCCGCGGCAGGCGGATCTTCCTCGATGAGGCCAGCGTGATGGCGACAGAGAACGCCGTCATGGCGGCCTCGCTCGCCGAGGGCGAGACCGTGATCGGCAACGCGGCCTGCGAGCCGCACGTCCAGGATCTCTGCCGCTTCCTCCGCTCGCTCGGCGCCGAGATCGATGGAATCGGCTCCAACGTCCTCACCGTCCGGGGCGTCCGACGGCTGGGCGGAGGCGAGTGGCGGATCGCCTGCGAGCACGTCGAGGTCGCGAGCTTCATCGGCCTCGCCGCCGTCACCTCGGGCGACGTGACGATCGACGACGTCGTCCCCGAGGACCTGGCGCCGATCCTGCCTTCGTTCGAGCGGCTCGGCATTCAGGTCGAGCTCGACGGAGCGACCTTGCGCGTGCCGCCCGGCCAGGAACTGGTGATCAAGGACGATCTCGGAGGCCAGATCCCGAAGATCGAGGACGGCCCGTGGCCTGCCTTCCCTGCCGACCTGACGTCGATCGCGCTCGCGGTCGCGACCCAGGCCCGAGGCACCGTGCTGATCTTCGAGAAGATGTTCGAAAACCGGCTGTTCTTCGTCGACAAGCTCGTCTCGATGGGCGCGCGGATCATCCTCTGTGACCCGCACCGCGCGGTCGTCACCGGCCCCGCGAGGCTGTTCGGCCAGCGGATGGCAAGCCCCGACATCAGGGCCGGCATGGCGATGCTGATCGCGAGCCTCTGCGCCGAAGGCACCTCTACGATCGGCAACGTCGGCGAGATCGACCGCGGCTACGAGCGGATCGATGAGAGATTGCGTTCACTCGGGGCGCGCATCGAGCGCGTCGAGGGCTAGCGAACCCGGAGCGTCACCGAACGGCTCGTCGCAGGCGCCAGGTCGTGCGCGCCGGCGAAGCTCGCCCGGATGCGGTAGCTGCCGCGGCGGAGGGCCAGCGTCCACGTCGCGACGCCGGCTTTGCCCGTCCTCGCCCTCGCGAAGCGATGCCAGGTGCGATCGTCGAACGACTCCAGGACGAGCCTGCGCCCGGCCCGGGAGACGGTCTTGCTCGCGGGAGCGAAGAGGCCCGAGAGACGGGTCTGCTTCCCGCGTGCGGGCAAGGCGCGGAGGCCGACCTTCACCGCGCCGAGGTCGACGCTGGGCACGGCCACGTTCGTGCCCTGGGCCCTCGCGACCGCCGCAGCGACGTCGAGGTTGCCGTAGCCGGTGTCGTGGTTCCAGCCGCCGTGTCCCGAAGCCGACTGCTTCAGGATCTCCGCGACGCCCGCCGCAGGGAGACCGGGGCTCGCCGCCCAGACGAGCGCCGCCGTGCCGGCAACCTCGGGCGAGGAGTACGACGTCCCGCTCCCGTAGCCGTACAGGCCGGCGGCCGAGCCGGGAAGGTTCTGGTGAGGCCAGGACTGCGGATCGGCGCTCGAAGAGATCGCGCCGAAGACGTTCTCGCCCGGCGCGGCCAGGGAGATGTACGACCCGTAGTTCGAAAATGAAGCTCGCGACCCGGTGAGGGTCGATGCGCCGACGGCGAGGCCGATGCCACCCTGGCCGCTCGACCCGAGGGGCTGAAGCAGCGCCGCCGGATAGCTTGGCTGGTTGCCGGTGAGGCCGCTGTTTCCGGCGGCCGCGACGAGCAGGACCCCGTGGGCGGCTGCGTACGCGATCGCGCTCTGCTCCGTCGGCGAGCTGCCAGGCCCGCCGAAGCTCATGTTGATGATGTTCGCGCCGTGGTCGACCGCGTAGACGATCGCGTCCGCTTCGTCAACGTCCGTGAAGGTGCCATCCGGCGCAGCCGCCTGAACGACGAGCAGCTTCGCGTCGCCGCCGAAGCCCGCGACGCCTTCGCCGTTGGTCGAAGAACCGGCTGCAAGAGACGAGACGAAGGTGCCGTGGCCGTAGTAGTCGGTGACGTCGGTTGAGTCCGTCCGGACGCTCCAGGTCGTCGGCGCTTTCGCCGCGAGGTCCGGCGCGGAAACATCCGCGCCGGTGTCGATCACGGCGATCGTGAACGCCGAGGCCGCGTGGGCGACGCTCGCCGGCACGAGGTTCTCCCGGGCCGCTGCATACTGCCATTCGTAGGCGCCGCCGGGCACCGGAGCCGGCGCGATCGCCGGGTCGGCGAGCTGCCTGCGCACGACGGGGGCCGCGCTGTAGCGGATTCCTCGGAGACCGTCGAGGACCCGAGCCGCGGCCGACGGCGTTCGAAGCACCGCTGCATGGAGCGCGGGGATCCGCCGGACGACACGCGATCCCGATTGAGCAACAGCGCGGCGGAGTGCGCCCTCCGAGCTGTAGCCGACAACCAGCACCGGTCCCGCTCCGGCCTGCCCCGACCGCGACGACGCGGCGGCGGTGCCTCCGATCGCGAGAGTGAGGATGCAGGCGAGGGCAGCGAGTGCCGCAAGACGCAAGAAGTGATTGCACGAGCCTCTCATCGGCCGCAGACGGTCCTCGGGGCCGCC
>Ga0126382_10000467_pt1 | contig 15744 bp, 12 predicted proteins | sample PanSoiMetPlot_30_FD_92548 | JGI IMG/M metagenome (GOLD analysis project Ga0126382, IMG submission 92548) | Tropical forest soil microbial communities from Panama - MetaG Plot_30 | ecosystem: Environmental > Terrestrial > Soil > Tropical forest > Bulk soil | place: Panama | collected 2016-02-17
GTCGCTTGACTTGGTCGCCTGCTGCCTTAAACCCTGCCCCCGGTGCGGGCGCTTAGCTCAGCGGGAGAGCGTTCCCTTCACACGGGAGAGGTCGTAGGTTCAATCCCTACAGCGCCCACCATTCTTCGCTCCTGGCAGATCCAATCGGCAGTCCAAGCCGTCGCCGGCTCGCTCACTCTGATAGCAGCGCTCCGGTGGCGGCTCCGCCGCTGGTGTGCTTCCTCTTACAGGAAACTTACTTCCGACGCTTGCGGCGGGACTTTTTCGCGACCGATACCTTGCGCGCGGCCGCCGACTTGTTGATTGCGAACTCCTCGAGCTTGTGGCCTTGCTTGATCAGTGCGGCGAGCCAGCGCGGCCGGGCACCACGTCCAGCCCAGGTTTCGCCGCCGGGACCGCGAAACTTCGGAGCAACCTTTCGACCTTTCATCGAGGAGCGGCGACCCCACGCGCGCGCCGCGCGACCATTAGTTTCGGAGCCCAGACGAGAAAGCTGCTGCTCGAGCTCGTTGCGTTTCTGACCAAGTCTCTTGTCGATGTCGGCGCGCAGCGATAGCAGCGCTTCAACGTCCATGCTTTTCAGGTTCACTGCTGACATAGAGGCCTCCCATACGTGAAAGCGAGTTGAGGTTTGATAGAACTATTCAACTGAAACGCAAAGCACGCCAAGGTGGCACGGGTATCAAACACAAACCTATCGTCACACGGGTATAAAACACAAACCTATCGTCAATTGTGTTTCCGGCAGACTGCATTGGCAGCTCCGCCGCTCACGTTACCTCCCCCGTATTTTAGCAATACCGCGCACGGCGCGAGCGACCCGTGATCATCACCCGCAGGTAAATAACGCAAATCATTGCGCGCTGCTTTCTCCATTCCGCAGGTATTGGATGCATATTGGCTATCACGGCGCCGTTTCAAAAACCGGCGGCAAACTGTCAAGCTTTGAAAAATATTCGGATTTCCGATTTGATTTACCGTTATGCGAGGAAGGAGTGTGGATTCGACAGGGTTCAATCCACCATCAAATTCCCGTGTTCGCGTCCACTGCGGGAACTTCCATCAGGCGCGTTCGACCAAGCGCCCAGTCGCGTCATTCGATGACCTCGTCGGCGCGGGCCATCAGCAAGGGCGACACCGTGAGATCGAGCGCCTTTGCAGTCTTGAGATTGATGACCAGCTCGAATTTCCGCGGCGCCTGGATCGGCAGATCGGCGGGCATGGCGCCTTTGAGGATGCGACCGCCATAGCGGCCGATCTCGCGGAACGCCTCGGCGAGGCGGGGACCATAGCTCATCAGGCCGCCGGCATCGACGAATTCACGCCAAGGATAGACCACGGGCAGATCATGCTGGGCCGCGAGAGCTACCAGTTGCGTGCGCCTGCGGGTGAAGAAGGCTTCGGAGCTGACGATGAGCGCTTCGGTTCTTTGCCGGGCGGCGGCAGCAAAAGCCGAGGTGACGTCGCTCTCCGTGCCGGCCTTGAGAACAAGCAGATTGAGACCGGCGGCGCGGGTCACGGCCTCGATGTCTCTGGTCTCGATGTCGCCGATCAGCCCGGTTGGATTCACCAGCAGCGCCATCCTTTTCACCCCGGGCGCCAGCTCACGCAGGAATTCCAGGCGCTTCAAGGCCAGTGGCGCCGCATGTAGGGCGACGCCGGTGGCGTTGCCACCTTCGCGCCTGAAGCCAACCACGGTTCCAAGTTGGACCGGATCGAATGCGCTCAAGAACAGGATCGGGATTGTCGTCGTCTCGGCCTGCGCGGCCTGCGCCGCAGTGGTACCGATGGCGACGATCAGCGCCACCTTGCGGCGCGCGAGATCGGCCGCCAACTCCGGCAGCCGATCATTCTGACCGTCCGCCCATCGATATTCGACTGCGAGGTTGCGGCCTTCGACATAACCCGCGTCAGCCAGGCCCTGCTGGAACCACACGAACAATTGCGGCGCCGCGTCGCGCGAGCCACCGCTGAGGTAGCCTATGACCGGCATGGGTTGGGTCCGCGCCGAACCAATGAGCGACCACGCTGCCAGTCCTCCACCGAATAAGGCGATAAATTCCCGCCGTCTCATTGAGCTGCACTCGACCCCCGTTCGCGGGGACACGCCCATCCGCAAGGCAAATTATGACACAACGCCACACCCCTTCATGTGATCTACTTCACACAAGGTCGCTGTCTGCCCGCCCGTCCGGATGCCCAAAGTGCGCTTCGTTTTGCCCGAATTTGCTTCTTGACCGGACGCGGCCGTGCCGTTGCAGGCCGGTTGGGCCCGGCCCGACCGCCGCAATTTCGGGCGAATGTCCGGCCTAGATTACCTTTGACCGCCGGCACCGACCCCTGGGGAGGGAGACTTGCAGCGACGCAGATTTATGATCGGCGCGACGGCCATGCTCGCCGGCGTCGCCGTGCCCGGGTTGACCCGCGCCAACGTTCCGACCCCCTACAGCTTCGACCTGCAGCCTCCGACCACGAGCAAGGAAGCCTTTATCAAGTGGGCGGTCGAGCACCGCGGGGAGAACCCGAAGGTCCTGGCGGCACGCTGGGACCGCTACGTGTTCCTGCGCGCCAACAACGATTTTGTGAACGCCCGCAACGGCCGCGCCTTCCTGCTCACCCCGCGCGACGAGTTCGTGCTCAAGCGCGATATCGTGCGCGCCTACGAGCGCGACTTCCACGATATCGGCTGGGGCGTCACCATCTCCGGCCCGCTGGTGGTCAGCCGCATGACCTCGACCATCGACGTGCAGATGGGCGAGAAGGTGCTGGAGATCGGCACCGGCTCCGGCAACCAGTCGGCCTATCTTGCGAACCTCACCGACAAGGTCTGGACGATCGAGATCATCAAGCCGCTGGCGGAGCGCACGCGCGGCATCTACGACGACCTGATCGCGCGCGGCTATACCGAGTTCAAGTCGATCAATACCAAGAGCGCCGACGGCTATTACGGCTGGGAAGAGGCGGCGCCGTTCGACAAGATCATTGTCACCTGCGGCATCGATCACATTCCGCCGCCGCTGCTCAGTCAATTGCGCCCGAACGGCATCATGGTAATTCCGGTCGGCCCGCCCGGTCAGCATGTCATTCTCAAGGTCCTGAAGCAGCAGGGCCCCGACGGCTCGATCCGGGTGGCGCGTTCGAACGTCTATAACAAGGTCGTTCCGTTCGTGGCCTTTACCAAGCTCGACGGCGACGCCATCAAAGGCACCCATAACGGCGGCAGGCGGTGAGCGTTCACCTCGCCGCAACAGATCTCTGCGATCCTCGGCAAACCGCTTGCAAACGACCCACCAAAACGATCCCATGACATGAGGTAATAGCGATGCTTGTGCGTCTCCTTGCCGGCGCCGGCCTTCTGGCGGCGATCTGCCTTCCGTCCGCTGCCTCCGCGCAGTACTACGATCCTGACGGACGCTTCGGCGGCGGCGCGCCGATGTCGCGGTTTTTTGGCGGTGGCGGGTTCGGCGGCTCGTCGGCCGGCCGCACGACCGTGAGCTATCCCGGCAATCATCGGCCCGGCACGATCGTGATCAGCACGCGCGAGCGCCGGCTCTATCTCATGCTCGGTAACGGCCAGGCGTTGAGCTACGGCATCGGTGTCGGCCGCGTCGGCTTCACCTGGAGCGGCGTCACGAGAATTTCCGCCAAACGGGAATGGCCTTCCTGGACACCGCCCGCGCAGATGCGCCAGCGGCGGCCCGACCTGCCCCGCCACATGGCCGGCGGCGTCGACAATCCGCTCGGCGCACGCGCGATGTATCTCGGGTCGAGCCTCTACCGCATCCACGGCTCGAACGAGCCAGAAACCATCGGTCAGGCCGTGTCGTCAGGCTGCTTCCGCCTGACCAACGAGGACGTGATCGATCTCTACAATCGCGTCCCGGTCGGGGCGACGGTCATCGTGCAGCAGTGACGAAAGGGACTAGCAACACGTAGCGAACACAGCCAGGGCCTTCGCTATTCACTACTCGCTAGCGGCTCAGTCCCTTGCCGGCGAGGTCGTCGAGGTATTCCTGCCAATTGACCTCCCGGTTCCGGCCCAGGCTGAGGAAATAGTCCCAGCTGTAGATGCCGGTCGAATGCATGTCGTCGAAGATCAGCTTTACCGCGTAGTTGCCGATCGGCTCCACCTTGATGATACCGACGTTTTTCTTGCCCGCGACGGTCTTGCGTTCGGCGGGTGAATGGCCCTGCACCTCGGCGCTCGGGCTCTTGACCCGCAGATATTCGGCGCTGAGATCGAACGTCTCCCCATTGTCGAAGGCGATGGTCAGCGCCTTGCGGTCCTTGTGCAACCGCAGTTCCGTCGGCCACGGGGTCGTTGCATTACCATTCATGGCAACCTCTTAGCTCGCCCGCCGCCCGCGCGCCACCCGTCAATGCCACCTCCCGGGCATTGTGCGTCGCGGTGTGCGCCGCCATGATGCTGGCGCGAATCCGGACAATGCTCGCGCCCATGAAGTCCACCGCCATCGTCGCAGTCACGCTCGCCGCCGCGAGCGTCGTCATGGCCGCAGCCGAGCACAGCGAGATCACCAGCCGGCGCGCCAGCGAGCGCAAGGCCTTCACCGATGCCGAGATCGCCGAGGGCTTTCTCAAGACCGCGTTCGGCGCCGAGCTGGACCTCGCCGGCACGACCAACCGCATCCGCCGCTTCGACGGTCCGGTGCGGGTGCATGTGGAAAGCCGCGCGCAACCCGACCGCCGTGGCGAGGTCGCCGGGGTCGTCGCCGACATCCGCACCCATATCCAGCACCTCGACATCGCCGTGGTGGAGAACGCCGCCGACGCAAACATGGTAGTGACGCTGGTGCGCGACCGCGATCTCCCTCGTGCCATGAGCAGGATCTACGGCCGTGAGCGCGCGCGGCTCATTCAGCGCTCGCTGGCGCCGCAATGCCTGTCCAGCTTCCGCAAGGACGAGAATTTCCGCATCATCCGCTCCGACGTCATCATCGTCGCCGACGCCGGCGATTTCATCTTCTACGATTGCATCTATGAGGAGCTGCTGCAGGCGCTGGGCCCGATCAACGACACCAACGCGGTACCATGGACGATGTTCAACGACGACGTGCAAATGGGCTTCTTCGACGTCTACGACCAATACCTCCTCAACATTCTGTACGACCCGCGCATCCGGCCCGGCATGGCCGCCGACGAGGTGCGCGCCCTGCTGCCGGAGGTGATGCCGGCGGTGCGCGCCTTCGTCACGCGCGTGAATAAGATGGAGCCTTGATCAATCTCCGGTCGCGCGCTGTCCGATCCCGTCCGAGCGCTCGGGCGGCGGGGCGACGTGAAAATCGATCACGCAGACGCCACCCGACTTGAGCACGGCCACGCCCTTGGAAATCGCCGCCTTCACCTCGGCTGCGGTCTTGACCGGCCCGATCCCGACCGCGCCCTGCGCCTCCGCGAGCTTGGCGATGTCCGGCGCGGGATCCTCCATGCGCAATCCGATCCAACGGTTCTTGACCTCGCGGCCACGCGTGCGCGCGACCGTTTCCTGGTGCAGCTCGTCATTGAAATAGGAACGGTTGTTGTTGATCAGGACGAGCAGCGGAATGCGGTGGCGCACCGCCGTCCAGATCGCGGTCACGCCCATGCAATAGTCGCCATCGCCGAGCATCGCGATCGCGTGGCGGCCCATGCCCTGCAGCGCCAGCGCCGCGCCAACCGAAAGACCGGGACCCGAGCCCAGTCCGCCGCCACCGTCCTTGCCGAGATAGGCGAGTCCGTTCTGGAACGGCCAGATGTCGATCGGCCAGCCGCGGCCGAGCGTGCAGAAGCTCACGTTCTTGGGGTCATTGAACTCCGCGCGCAGCGTCGCGGCGATCTGCTCCATGGTGATGCCCGGCCCGTCGCCAGCATTGGACTTCGACGGCGGGCGCTGCTTCCACGGCTCTTTGCGGCTGTCGCCGCCCAGCGCCTCCAGCAAATCCTCGACCACCATGTCGCCGGTGGTCGCCATCGCTACGTCCACGGCCGGCAGCGCCTGGTATTCCATGTTGGCGCCGGTGTGCAGGTTCTGATCGAGGGTGGCGGCGATGATCTTGGCGGAGACCTTGCCCACGGCCTTCGCCTGGCGCAGCGCGCCGCCGAGGTCGACCCAGTCGAGCGCCAGGATGACGTCGGCCTCGCACAGGAGCTCGCGCGCCGCCTTGGGCAGCACGTTGAACGGCGGCAGGTAGTGAGCGGGGTGATCGGTCGGGAACATCGCGCCCTGCTTGAGGTCGCTCACCACGCAGGCGCCGAGCCGCTCCGCGAGGCGGATGCGCGATTGCCAGAGATCTCCTTTGCGCGAGCCGCGTCCGAACATGATTACCGGTCGCTCGGCGCGCGCGAGCAGCGCCGCAGCGCTCTCGACCGCGCCTTTGCCCGGCCGCGACTGTTGCGGCGGCGCGAACCGCGAGATCTCCGGCCATTCCGGCTCCTTGTCGAGGCGCTGCTCCTGGAAGCCGGCGTCGAGGCAGATGTAGACCGGCGCGGTCGGCGCCGTGCGCGTGGCGATGTTGGCGCGGCACATCGACTCCACCAGCGCCTGTGGGGACGACGGCTGGTCATCCCATTTGATGATCGAGCGTATATAGGCGCCCTGGTCGCGCGACGTATGAATCCAGTCGATCCACGGCCGGCGCTTTTCTGCGTCGACCGGTCCGGTTGCGCCGAGCACGATCATCGGCACGCGATCGCACCATGCATTGAACAGGCTCATCATGCCGTGCAGGAGTCCGACATTGCTGTGCAGCACGCAGGCCATGGGCTCGCCGGTCGCCTTGGCGTAGCCATGCGCGATCGCGACCGAATGATCCTCGTGCAGGCATAGCAGGATACCCGGCCGTTCGTTGCCGAGGTGATTGACCAGACTGTCGTGGAGCCCGCGATAGCTCGCGCCCGGGTTGAGGCTGACATACGGAACCCCCAGGCGGCGGAGCATCTGCGCGGCAATATCGCTGCCCCAGGCAACTTTCTCGTCGGGTTTTCCTTCAATCCGGTCCAATTGCATTTGTCACCTCGTCATGAACGCACGCGAAATCGCCGATCGCGAATGTTGATTTGCTGCGTCAATGACGCCCGCGTTCGAATGGGCAGAACGGCTTTCCCACCACCTGATCTTCTGCTTACATGACCTGCAAAAGAAGTGAAACTAGGCGGCCGTGCAGCCCGGGGCCGGTCGTCAATAAGAATTCGGGAGGGGCAACGGTCCGATGCAAACTCAACCTGGCGAGATGCACGCTTTCAGACCAATTTCCTGATCGGGCCTTGCAAGGCCGAAACATGCGGGATGCGCTGACGCACGCGTCGCGACCCGCGCGCGCATGAGCGATATCTCGGAGGGTGGAAGAGATGGAGAGTATCGGGGGGGAACTTGCCTTCATGGCCACCTCCGCAGGCAAGGCCTTCCTGTTGATGGTCGAGCCTCACCGCCTGATGTTCCTCGGGCTCGGCTGCATCATGGGGCTCATACTCGGGATCGTTCCCGGGATCGGCGGGCTTGCCGGCACGGCGATGCTGCTGCCGTTCACCTTCACGATGGACCCCTACTCGGCGTTCGCGCTGCTGCTCGGCCTCGGCGCGACCACCGCCACCGGCGACCCTATCCCCGCGGTCCTGTTCGGCGTGCCCGGAGGTGCCGCCTCGGCGGCGACGGTGCTCGATGGCTTCCCGATGGCGAAGAAGGGCGAGGCCGGACGTGCGCTCAGCGCGGCCTACATGTCTTCGCTCATGGGCGGCATCTTCGGCGCGCTGCTGCTCGCGATCAGCATCCCGATCCTGCGGCCGGTGATGCTGTTCATCGGCTCGCCTGAGCTGCTGGCGTTTTCCATCCTCGGCATATCCATGGTCGCGGTGCTGTCCGGCAATGCGCCGCTGCGCGGGATCACCGCCGGCTGCTTCGGCGTCATGATCGCGATGATCGGCACTGATCCACAGACCGGCACGCTGCGCTGGACCATGGACAGCCTCTATTTGTGGGACGGCCTGCCGCTGGTGCCTCTGTTGCTCGGCGTCTTTGCGCTGCCGGAGCTGTGCGACCTCCTGATCGCGCGGGTCGCGATCTCGTCCGACACCTCGACCGCCAACATCTATAAGGGCCAGTGGCAGGGCGTGAAGGACTGCTTCAGGAACTGGTGGCTGATCCTGCGCTGCTCCTGGATCGGCGGCGGCATTGGCTCGATTCCCGGCATCAGCGCGGCGGTGGTCGACTGGCTGGCGTACGGACACGCGCTCAAGACCGAGAAAGGCGCCAGCCAGACCTTCGGCAAGGGTGACGTGCGCGGTGTGATCGCGTCCGAGAGCTCCAACAACGCCAAGGAAGGCGGCGCGCTGGTTCCGACCATCGCGTTCGGCGTGCCCGGCAGTGCCACGATGGCCATCCTGCTCGGCGCTTTCCTCATCCACGGCCTGGTGCCGGGCCCCGACATGCTGACCAAGAACCTCAGCGTTACCTATTCGATGGTGTGGTCGGTGGCGCTCGCCAACATCCTGGGCGCCGGCCTGTGCTACGCATTCAGCCCGCAATTCGCCAAGATCGCGACGTTGCGCTACACGCTCATTCTCCCGGCGGTGCTCGGCATCGTCTATATCGGCGCGTTCGAAGCCAGCCGGCAATGGGGCGATCTGATCACGCTACTGTTCTTCGGCGTGGTTGGCTGGATCATGAAGCAGGCCAAATGGCCGCGGCCGCCGCTCATCCTTGGCGTGGTGCTGGGCGACACCATCGAGCGCTACATGTTCATCTCGATCGAGCGCTACGGCATGAGCTGGCTGCTGCGGCCGGTCGTGGCCGTGCTGTTCCTGATGGCGATCGTCGGGCTGGTGCGGCCGCTCCTAAGCGACATCCGCAGCCAGGGCGGTCTGCGCAAGATGCTGACAAGCTTCCAGGGGCCGACCTTCCATCCCGCCCAGCTGTTCACCGTCTTTATGATCATTGTGATCGGTGCGGCGGTCGTTGCGTCGGCGCGCTGGGACTTCAGCGCCAAGATCGTGCCGATGGTGGTCGGCATCACCGCGCTGGTGGCGGCGGGGCTCAGCCTGTTCAACGACCTGTGCCGCAAGTCGGCCGCGCCGGCGACCGAGGGATTGGTTGGGCAGGTGCAGCACGAGGTGGAGCAGAAGATCCACATGGATCTGACCTCCGACACCGGGCATCTGCAGACGCGCGAGATCATCGTGCGGGCCGGCTGGTTCTTCGGCTATCTCATCGGTTTCATGGCGATCATGGCGGTCATCGGGCTGATCCCAACGGTGGCCGTGTTCGTCGTGTTCTTCATGCGATGGGAGGCGCGCGAGCGCTGGACGCTGGTCATTCCCTACGCCACCATCCTGGTCATCTTCATCTGGTTCACCTTCGACTATGTCATGGCCGTGCCCTGGCCGCCGACGCTGCTCGGCCAGTGGTTCCCGGCGCTCAAGGCGATCCCGTCGGTGTAGAACTGTGCTGCTGCAATGCTGACCTGCCGGATCGCAGCCTGGCTGCCTTTGACATGATAGCCCCTGCTCTGGATTACTGATTACCGACGACGACTGTCATGGAGCGGCACGTGTCGGGGACGGACGCAGCGAAGACCGGCGAGGGGTTGTTTCGCTCGGCCGTCAGCACGCTGCAGGCCAAGTCGCTTGCCATCGTCGGCGCATCTGAGCGCGCGCGCTGGTCGAGCGAGATTTTCAAGAACCTGCGCGAGTTCGGCTATGCCGGACGCGTCGCGCTGATCAATCCGCGCCAGAGCCAAGTCTTCGGTCAGCCCTGCCATCCCTCGTTGCGCGACCTTCCCGAGCCGGTCGACCATGCATTGGTGATTGTGCCGGCGGCGGCCGTCCCGGCCGCGCTCACCGATGCGGAGGAGATCGGCGTCAAATCCGCCACCGTCTACGCCTCGATGATGGGCGACGGGGAGGAGCCGGAGTCGAAAGAGCGCGGCGCCTGGCTCGACGCCTTCGTGGCGAAGAGCCACCTGCGCGTCGCCGGCCCGAATTGCATGGGCGCCTACTCCTATCGCGAGCGCCTGCTCGGCTATCCCAACACCGATCTGTGTCGGCTCGAGCCGGGCTCCACCGCTTGCATCTTCCAGTCCGGTGGCACCATCCAGTTCTGGATGCGGGCCGCCGCCGAGCGCGGGCTGCGCTACTCCTACTGCATCACCTCGGGCAACGAGCCCGATCTCGGCCTTGCTGACTATCTCAACTTCGTCATCGACGATCCGGCGACGCGCAAGGTCGTCCTGTTCATCGAAGGCATCCGCCGCCCGCAAGCTTTCATGCATGCCGCCGGCCGCGCCCTCGCCATGGGTAAGCCGATCCTTGCCATCAAGACCGGCGCGACCGCGGAATCCCAAGCGGCCTCGCAGTCCCACACCGGCGCGATCGCCGGCGACTACGCCGCCTACCTCGCCATGTGCGAGCGCTACGGCATCGTCAATTTCCGCTCGCTCGACGATCTCGTCGAGGCGGCGCTCGCCTTCGACGGCGGCCGGTTGCCGAAGGGGCCACGCATCGGTTTCGTCACCACCTCGGGCGGGACGGTCGACCTGCTCTACGACTATGCCGAGGACGAGGGCGCGGTCATGCCCGATTTCGCCGATGCCACCAAGGCCGCGCTCAAGCCCATGATGCAGGACGGCATCGCGCCGAAAAATCCGCTCGACGTCGGCATTCCCTCGACCCTCGACGTCGCCGCCAGACTCTGCGAGACGGCGGCGCGCGACCCCGCAATCGACATGGTAGCCTGGGCCTCGCCAATGCCGCGCAGGGGCGACGCCTGGGGCGACGTGACGCCGCTGAAGCAGCTCATGACCAGGACCGACAAGCCGATCGTCGCGTTCGGCCGCATCATTCATCAGATCAGCGACAGCCAGATCGCGTCCCAGCAGGCGGCAGGCTTCCCGTTCCTGCAGGGCATTCAACCGACCATCCGCGCGCTCAACGGCCTGTGGTTCCACGCCGCACGCGCCGGCCGCGTGCCCCCCACTCCACCGGCGGCGCCGCCGAGCGACCTGTCACCCGCCAACCTCGAAGCGACACTCGCGCGCTACGGCATCGCGCTGCCGAAGAACGAAACGGTCGCGAGTGCGGCCGACGCCGCCGCGGCGGCCGAGCGCATCGGCTTTCCCGTCGCGCTGAAGATTCGCTCGTCCGACATATTACACAAGACCGAGGCCGGCGGCGTGGCGCTCGACTTGCGCGGCCGCGAGGCGGTGCAGGCGGCCGCAGATACCCTCATCGCCTCGGCGCGCGCCGTGCAACCGGACGCACGCATCGATGGCATCCTCGTGCAGGAGATGGTCGCAGGCGTCGAGGCCATCGTTGGCGCGCGCAGCGACCCGCTCTACGGACCGATGTTGCTGATCGGCGCCGGCGGCGTGCTGGTCGAGCTCGCCGAGGACGCGGCGCTGCGGATGCTGCCGATCAGCGCCGCCGAGGTCGCCGGCATGATCGACGGCTTGAAGCTGGCAAAGCTACTGGCCGGCTTTCGCGGGCGGCCGGCCGCGGATCGCGCCGCGCTCGAAGCCGCCGCGCTTGCAGTCGGCCAATTCTTTCTGGATCATTGCACAAAAATAAAGGACATCGAGATCAACCCGCTCGTGGTGCGGCCGCCCGATCTCGGGTTTACCCGAGATCGGCAGCCTAAACTGCCCAAGTCGGCAAAAGCCGACTTGGGTCGGGCGGTCGCGGTGGACGTGCGGGTGATCTGGCGGGAGGAGGCGTAGACTTTTCGTTGGTCGCATTTTCTGCGGAAAACCGGTGCCCACTTTTCCCGGAAAATGCTCCTAGGAAGGTGACTGATGGATTTCGAATTGCCGGAAGAGCTGCGCATCCTCAAATCCGGGCTGCGGCGCTTCGTCGACGCTGAGTTGATCCCGATCGAGCGTCAGACGACCGACGGCGAATACCTCAAGCCGGACTATCTCGAGCGCTTCGAGAAGCGCGCGAAGGAGCTCGGCATCTGGCAGCTCGACGTCCCCGAGGAATATGGCGGCGGCGGCATGTCGATCCTGGCGCGTGCCGTGGTCTGGGAGGAACTCTCCCGCACCATCGCCATCCCGGCACGCGGCGAGGGCATCACCGGGCCGTCCGCGCGCGGCATTCTCTATTCGCTCAAGGGCGAGATGAAGGAGAAATACCTGCTGCCGCTGCTGCGCGGCGAGAAGAAGGCCTGCTTCGCGCAGACCGAGCCCGACGCCGGCTCCGATCCCGGCGGGATGCGCACCACGGCCGTGCGCGACGGCGACCACTACGTCATCAACGGCGTCAAGCGCTTCATTACCGGCGCCGGCCATGCCGACTTCATGCAATTGATGGCGGCGACGGATCGCGCGAAGGGGTCGCGCGGCGGCATCTCCTGCTTCATCGTCGACATGGACGCGCCGGGCGTGAAGCTCGGCACTTCGTACGAGACCATGATGGGCGACCGGCCCTGGGAGATCGTGCTCGACAATGTGCGCGTGCCGGCGAGCCACCGCGTCGGCGACGAAGGCGAAGGCATGCGCTACGGCCAGCAATGGCTCAATATCGGCCGGGTCAAGCACGGCGCCCGCGCGCTCGGCGTGGCGGAGCGCTGCCTTGAGATGGCATCGTCCTACGCCAAGCAGCGCTCGACCTTCGGCCGCCCCCTCGCCGAGCGCCAGGCCGTGCAATGGATGCTGGCCGACATGTTCATCGAGCTGCAGGCGGCGCGGCTGCTCGTCTACAAGACCGCCAGCCGCCTGGACCAGGGCGAGGAGGCACGCGAGGATGCCTATGTCGCCAAGTACTTCGCCGACGAAATGGCATTCAAGGCCGCCGACCAGTGCATGCAGATCCACGGCGGGATCGCGCTCACCACCGATCTGCCGATCGAGAAGATGTGGCGGCAGCAGCGCAGCTACCGCATCACCGAAGGCGCGACCGAGGTGATGAAGATGGTGATCGCCCGCCACGTGCTGAAGGCCTACGGCTGAACGTCGATCGAAAGGTTGCATCATGGCCTTTTCCAGCTGGCGCGGCGTCGTGGGCATGATCAACCCGACCATGCGGCCGGGCGTCACCGAGGAGGTCGTCCGCCTGCTGCCGGAAGGCATCGGGCTCATTCCGCTGTTCCTCAACATCCGCCGGGGCACCGAGGACGAGTTCGAAAAGATGATGCCGGCCTATGAGGAGCTGATCGCTGTGCTGGCGGAGCAAGGCTGCGACCTGATCCATCCCCATGGCGCGCCGCCGTTCATGGTGCAGGGCCGCAAGCGCGAGGCCGAGATCGTCAAGGCCTGGGAGAAAAAGTTCAAGACGCCGATCATGAGCGTGGCGCAGAACCATGTGAACGCGCTCAAGGCAGTGAAGGCCAAGACCATCGTCGGTGCCACCTATTTCCCGCCCAAGCTCAACGCCATCTTCGCGAAATATTTCCGCGACGCCGGCTTCACCGTGCGCGGCATGGAAGGCATCGACGTGCCGTTCGACAAGGTGCAGGAGCTCGCGAGCCAGCAGGTCTACGCTCACATCAAGCGCAATTTCCTCAAGGCCAAGGGCGCCGATGCGATCTACATGCTCGGCTCCGGCTGGCGCACGCTCGACATCATCGCGACGCTGGAGCAAGACCTGCAGGTGCCGGTCGTGCACCCGGTGCCGGCGCGGGTGTGGGAAATCCAGAAGCGCCTGCGCGTGCGCGAGCCGCGGCAGGGCTTCGGCCATCTGCTGGCGGCGTTGCCGTAGGCGGGCCGAGCGATGATCCGCTCCGCCACGCGACGCATTTCTGCTCTGGCCGCCGCCATCTGCATTGCGCTGTCGATGATGCGCGGTGCGACTGCCCAAACGGTCGAGGCCTTTTACAAAGGCCGTACCATCACCATGATGGTGGGCGCCGCACCTGGTGGCATCAACGACATCTCGGCACGGCTGGTGGCGCGACATCTGTCGCGCTTCGTTGCCGGGGCCCCTAGCATCGTCGTGCAGAACAATCCCGGCGGCGGCGGGCTGGTCACCGCCAATCGCCTGTTCGTCAATGCCGAGAAGGACGGCACCGTGCTCGCCAAGCTCGAGCGGGCGGTGCCGCAGCTCGCCATCCAGGGCCATCCAAACGCCCAGTTCGAGCCGACGAAATTCACCTGGCTCGGCAGCCTGTCGTCCTACGCCGACGACGCCTATCTCATGCTGGTCAACGCCAATCATCGCGTGCGAACCGTCGCCGAACTGAAAATCCCCGGCATGTCGGTGACGCTCGGCGCCGACAACGCGGCGTCGAGCAACCTGATCTTTGCGGTCATCGCCAAGGAGGTGCTCGGCCTCAACGTCAATATCGTGCGCGGCTATACTGGCGCGGCGCCGCTGTTTCTCGCCATGCAGCGCGGCGAGCTCGACGGCCAGATGGTGGGCTTGAGCTCGACGCGCACCGGCCAGCGCGATCTCTGGAACAGACGGGCGTTCCGGCCGCTCGTGGCGTTCGGCCGCACGACGCGGCACAGCGACTTTCCGGACATGCCGATCGCCCGCGAGCTCACCGGCGATCCCGGCGCGCTGGCGCTCATCGATTTCGCAGAGATTCCGTTCTTCCTGGCGCTCCCGTTCGCCGCGCCACCTGATATTCCCGTCGACCGTGCCAAGGCGCTGCAGACCGCATTCGTGGCCATGTGTCGGGATAAGGCCTTCGTCGAGGAGGCCGAGAAGCTCGGCATCGACATGAGCCCGATCGACGGCGATGCGATCCTGCGGCTCTTGGCCCGCACCGCTGCCACGCCCAGGGACGTCATCGCGCGCTACAATGCGATCGGGGAGAAGAAATAAGGGGGTCCAGGCACGAGGACTTGGAGGAACGAATGCCTCGTTATTCTGCACTGATCGGCTTTGCGGTCGCAGCAATCCTCGCGCTACGGGCCGAGCCGGGCCTCACGCAGGAGCCCTATCCGTCGCGCACGGTGAAGATCATCGTTCCGTCCGCGCCCGGCTCGACGACCGACACCCTCGCGCGCATCGTGGCGGACCAGCTCAGCCGGAAATGGGGCAAGCCGACGATCGTCGAGAACGTTGCTGGCGGATCGAGGAACATCGGCGCCAACAATGTCGCACGCGCCGCGCCCGATGGCTACACTTTGCTGCTCTCCCCGCCCTCCCCGCTTTCGTTCAATCATCTGCTCTATCGCGACCCCGGCTACGATCCGGCCAAATTCGTTCCCATCGCCGTACTGGCGAAGATTCCCAATGTCCTGGTTGTGCGCAAGGACCTGCCAGCGGCAACGTTGAAGGAGCTCATCGCCTACGGCCGGGCCAATCCCGGCAAGCTGTCCTATGCCTCGCAAGGCGTGGGCTCGACCGCGCATCTGTCGGCGGCGCAGCTCGAGGTGCAAGCCGGCATCAAGATGGTGCATGTGCCCTATCGCGGCGCGCAGCCCGCCCTCACCGATGTCCTCGCCGGTCACGTCGACATGTTCTTCGACACGCTGGCGACCTCGGTGCCGCTCTACCGCGACAACAAGGTCAGGCTGTTCGGCGTCGCCGATCTCCAACGCGCCGAGACGGTGCCGGAGGTTCCGACCTTCTCCCAAGCCGGCTTGCCGGGCTTCAAGTCGATTACCTGGTTCGGGCTGGTGGCACCGCCGGCGACATCCGCCGCGCTAGCCGAGAAGATCAATCGCGACGTCGTCGAGATTCTCGCGCGCAAGGACGTTGCCGACATGCTGCGCAAGATCTCGCTCGAGGCCGGCGCGACCACGCCCGCCGGTACCGCCAAGTTCTTCGCGGACGAAACGGAGCTGTGGGGCAGGGTGATCAAGGAGGCGGGCA
>Ga0126382_10000468_pt1 | contig 15742 bp, 13 predicted proteins | sample PanSoiMetPlot_30_FD_92548 | JGI IMG/M metagenome (GOLD analysis project Ga0126382, IMG submission 92548) | Tropical forest soil microbial communities from Panama - MetaG Plot_30 | ecosystem: Environmental > Terrestrial > Soil > Tropical forest > Bulk soil | place: Panama | collected 2016-02-17
AGGAACTGGTGAAGCGGCATCATCCGGATGCCAATGGCGGCGACCGCTCAACCGAGGACCGGCTGGTGGAAATCATCCAGTCCTACAACTACCTCAAATCGGTCGGGTTCGGCTGACTTCGGATTCCGGGACCAAACAACCCAGCCCCGCCTTTCGCACAGGGCTGATCGTGCCTATCTCATTGAAATAATTGATGGTGCTATTGGCCGTAGCGGGTTTTTTGCCGCGATTGGCTCTGCTAAGTTGCGCCCGCCATCAGCCGGACCGTATGAGTCGGACCGCATAGGGGCTTCGGTGTTCCGGAGCCACGGAGGATCAATGACCGCTGCAGTGCAAGAAGTCGCCGGGACGCCTGACATGAAAGTGTCGGTCCGGCAGGTTTTTGGGATCGACAGTGACCTTGAAGTGCCGGCGTACTCGCAGGCTGATGAGCACGTTCCGGATATCGATCCTGACTACCGCTTCGACCGCCCGACGACGCTTGCCATACTTGCAGGCTTCGCCAAGAACCGTCGCGTCATCGTCACCGGTTACCATGGTACCGGCAAGTCCACGCACATCGAGCAAGTCGCTGCGCGGCTCAACTGGCCGTGCGTCCGCGTCAACCTCGACAGCCACATCAGCAGGATCGATCTGATCGGCAAAGACGCCATCGTCATCAAAGACGGTCAGCAGGTCACCGAATTTCGCGAAGGCATTCTGCCGTGGGCGCTGCAAAACAATGTCGCGCTCTGTTTCGACGAATACGATGCCGGCCGCCCGGACGTTATGTTCGTCATTCAACGCGTTCTGGAAGCATCGGGACGGCTTACGCTGCTCGACCAAAGCAAAGTGATCAAGCCGCATCCTTCATTTCGTCTGTTCGCAACCGCCAATACCGTCGGACTCGGTGATACCTCGGGCCTTTACCACGGGACACAGCAGATCAATCAAGGCCAGATGGATCGCTGGTCGATCGTCACGACGCTGAATTATCTGCCGCACGATAACGAAGTGGAGATCGTGCTGGCCAAAGCAAAGCACTATCGCAACGAGCAAGGCCGCGACATCGTCAACAAGATGGTTCGCGTCGCCGATCTCACCCGTAATGCTTTCATGAACGGCGATATCTCCACCGTGATGAGTCCGCGCACCGTCATTACCTGGGCTGAGAACTCCGAGATCTTCAACGATATCGGGTTTGCCTTCCGGCTCACCTTCCTCAACAAGTGCGACGAACTCGAGCGTCCGATTGTCGCCGAATTCTATCAGCGCTGCTTCGGGGTTGAACTGCCGGAATCCTCGGTGAACGTAGCACTGTCATGATTTTTACCTCTCTCGCTCGCGAGCAGAGGGGGAATGCGTGATGGCCTCCAACATTAAAACAAAGCCGTCGTCGAAAGAATCGCCAACCGAACCATTCAAGCGGGCAGTGACCGGTTGCCTGCGCGCCTTGGCGCGCAAGCCGGAACTCGAGGTCGCATTCGCGGCTGAGCGACCCGGACTGATGGGTGGAAAGGTCCGTCTGCCGGAACCGCCCCGCAAGCTCGGCAAGACCGAGGCGGCTATCGTTCGCGGTCACGCCGATTCGATTGCGCTGCGTCTTGCGTGCCACGATCAGGCCTTGCATCGCCGCCTTCAGCCGGCCGGCCAGCAAGCCCGGGCAGTCTTCGAAGCGGTGGAACAGGCGCGCGTCGAAGCGATCGGCGCCCGACGCATGAACGGCGTTGCGCAAAATCTTACGGCGATGCTCGACGAGCGCTTTCATCGGGGCAAGTTCGACCAGATTACGGAACGTGCGGATGCGCCGATCGAAGACGCACTCGCCCTCATGGTGCGCGAACGCCTGACTGGGTTGGCTCCGCCGCCCGCGGCCAAGCGACTCGTGGATCTGTGGCGCTCGCTGATTGAAGAGCGCGCGGGCCGGGATCTCGACCGGCTGGAAGACCTGGTCGAGGACCAGCGACAATTCAGCGATGTCGTCCACGATCTTCTGGATGCCCTCGAAATGGGCGAGGATCGCAGCCACGACTCTGAGGATGAGGAAGACGAAGGCGAGGAGGATCGTCGCAAGCAGGAATCCGGCGAAGACGGCGATGCGGCCGATTCCGGCGAAATGCAGATGGAGGACACGCAGGTGTCCGCCGAGGACATGCCTGATGCTGCGGCCGAGGCGGTCGACGCACCCACCGCCGACATGGCCGATGATACGGACATGGGCGATGCCGAAACACCCGGCGAACCGCAACGGCCCCGCCATTTCGGCGCGAACGAGCCGCGCGGGCCGGACTATCGCGCGTTCACCACCAAATTTGACGAGACGGTTGCCGCTGAAGATCTCTGCGAAGCGGAGGAATTGGATCGCCTGAGGGGTTACCTCGACAAGCAGCTCTCGCACTTGCAGGGCGTTGTTGCGCGTCTCGCCAACCGCCTGCAGCGGCGATTGATGGCTCAACAGAACAGGTCCTGGGAATTCGATCTGGAGGAGGGGCAACTCGATCCGGCCCGGCTCTCGCGTATCATCATCGATCCTTTGCACCCACTTTCGTTCAAAGCCGAAAAGGATACTGAGTTCCGCGACACGGTTGTGACCTTGCTGCTCGACAATTCCGGTTCGATGCGGGGTCGTCCGATCACGGTTGCCGCCACTTGCGCCGATATTCTTGCGCGCACACTGGAGCGCTGCGGCGTCAAGGTCGAAATCCTCGGCTTCACGACGCGCGCATGGAAAGGCGGGCAATCGCGCGAGCACTGGCTGACGGCCGGCAAGCCGACAAATCCCGGCCGGCTGAATGACTTGCGCCATATCATCTACAAGTCGGCCGATGCGCCCTGGCGCCGAGCACGCAAGAACCTTGGCCTGATGATGCGCGAGGGCCTGCTGAAGGAAAATATCGACGGTGAAGCGCTCGATTGGGCGCACAAGCGTCTGTTGGGCCGCACCGAGCAGCGCAAAATTCTGATGATGATTTCCGATGGTGCGCCGGTTGATGATTCCACGTTGTCGGTGAACCCAGGCAACTATCTCGAGCGTCATCTGCGCTGGGTGATCGAGGAGATCGAAACCCGTTCCCCGGTCGAATTGATCGCCATAGGTATCGGTCACGACGTGACGCGTTACTACCGCCGTGCGGTCACGATCGTCGATGCGGAAGAACTCGGCGGTGCGATGACCGAGAAACTTGCCGAACTGTTCGAAGAACACGCTGCGATCGAATGGCGAAGTCCCAGCCGGCGGAGACGCGTCGCTTGAGCTTTTTGCGCGGCCGTCCGCTGATTGTCGGACTCGTGGTGTTTATCCTGGCTATCGTCGTTGCCGTTGCCGCGCCTCGTTATGCGACCGGCCCCGTGCGCATCGTCATCGATGCAACGCCGATAGCGTCGTTCGACAATCGTGATCCATCAAAAGTGCGTTTTGGCAATCTGGAATTCCGCGGAGGGCTGGCGCTCGAGTCAAGACATCCGGCGTTCGGTGGGATCTCGGGGATCAACGTTGAACCTGGCGGCAACCGGTTCATCGCGGTCACCGACAAAGGCTCTTGGCTCCACGGCCGAATTATTTATCGCGACGGCCGACCGGCCGCTATCGCCGACGCGGAAATGGCGCCCATTGTGGGGCAAGACGGCAGACCGCTCGCCGCACGTGGCTGGTATGACACCCAGTCCCTCGCCGAGAGCGACGGCTTTCTCTACGTGGGCATCGAGCGCGTCGAACAGATCGTTCGGTTCGACTATCGTCGGGACGGGTTGCTTGCTCGTGGACAACCGATCAGCGTGCCGGCCGACTTCAAGACCCTCGCGTACAACAAGAGCCTTGAATGCGTCGCGGCACCCCAGCAGGGTCCGGTGGCCGGCGAGTTGATCGCGGTTTCCGAGCAGAGCCTCGACGTAGCCGGCAATCTGCGATCGTTTGTGCTCGGCACGAACCGCGTCACGCGTTTCAGCGTCAAGCGGACCGACGAGTTCGACGTCAGCGATTGCACCATTCTTCCGCCTGACGATTTGTTGCTGCTCGAGCGGCGCCTCTCCCTCGTGCGCGGCATCGCGATACGCATTCGTCGCGTGCCTCTCTCAAGTCTCAAAGAGGGTGCGGTGGTCGACGGCCGCACAATGGTCGAAGCTGATCTCGCCTATCAGATCGACAACATGGAAGGAATTTCCATCCACCGCACGGCCGGCGGTGAAACAATCATCACGATTGTATCGGACGACAATTTCTCCGTTCTCCAGCGCAATCTGCTTCTGCAGTTTGCGGTGGTGGAGGAATAGACGCCCGAGCCGCCATCACGGGGCCAAAATGTGCGTGCCAAGCATGAGGCAGGCCGGCCATTGCCGATCACTTGCTCTGAAAAAGACCTATCAGCCCGCCTGGGCAGCAAAACGCTTCTTCATGATCTGCCGCTTGAGGTCGAGCATCCGTGGGGCCAGCTCGTCGTCGTTTGACTTGAGCAAAAACGCATCGAGCCCACCGCGATGGTCGACCGTCTTCAGGGCGTTGGCGGAAACGCGCAAACGGATCCTGCGGCCCAGTGTGTCGGAGATAAGTGTGACGTTGCGCAGGTTCGGAAGGAACCGACGTTTCGTCTTGATATTGGAGTGGCTCACTTTGTGGCCGACCAGTGGCCTTTTACCGGTCAGGTCGCAACGCCATGACATAGCTTAGTCCTCAAGAACCCCCGGCACGAAAACGTGCCGGTTCCGATCAAATCGTCTGATTAAGATGGCGGACGTATAGAGAGCGAGGTTAAACGCGTCAAGCCAAGCTATTGGACGGTATTTAATGGGTGACCGGGCGCTTCCAGCGAACACAGTTTCGACGAAATCCGCGCCGACGTAATGACTGTACCAGGCGTTCCGTAATTAACTCTGTCGCCCGCTCCCGGCCAATCCCGCGTGGTGGATTGCTCCGTGAGTGATATTGTCCGGTGCCTCAATCGCGGGAACGTCACCGGTGCCGGCGCGCGGAAGGATCACGTCTTGCGTCAACTGACACAGCGTTTGCTCCTGGCGTCCGCCGCGGCGGCCATGGCTGTTACAGGCCTGGTCTTGCCGGCCCACGCACAAGCGCGTCTCGAAGCTCACTACACGGCGACAATTGCCGGAATTCCAATCGGTACCGGCAGCTGGGTCATCGACGTCAGTGAAACACAATATAGCGCAGCGGTAAGCGGGCAGACGTCGGGGCTGCTGCGTGCATTTACTGGCGGCCAGGGTAACGCTACTGTGCGCGGCACGCTGAATGGCGGGCGATCCTTGACCTCTGTCTACACGGCCACCATCAACGGCCGCGGCAAAAGATTGGACTCGATCCGCATCGCCATCAGCAACGGCAACGTGAAAGAGTACAAGGTAGACCCACCGGCCGACGACGACCCGGCGCGAGTGCCGATCACCGAAACTTCACAACGTGGTGTCCTCGATCCGATCACCGGCTCGATCGTGCGCATGGCGGGCACCGGCGATCTTCTCGTGCCGGAAGCCTGTCAGCGGACGCACGAAATTTTCGACGGCCGGCTGCGTTACGACATGCAGTTTGCCTTCAAGCGAATGGAAAAAGTAAAAGCGCCAAAAGGCTATTCCGGCCCGGTTGTGGTTTGTGCGGCGTATTTCACCCCGGTGGCGGGCTTTGTTCCCACGCGAACGGCGATTAGATATCTCGCCAAGCAGCGCGACATGGAGGTCTGGCTCGCGCCTGTCGCCGGAACCCGTGTCCTCGTGCCAATCCGCGCGCAAGGGCCGACACCCATTGGCCAGGCGGTGCTTGACGCCACGGAGTTCGTTTCGACCCCGATCCAGGCCGGCGCCAACGGCATGAAGACGCAATAGTCTCTCTTGACTCTTCGGCTCCGGGCACTTCCAGATCCGCATTAACCTTTAAAGGGGCTAAAGCGCACTTGAATCAAGGCCCTGCTACTCCATCTTGTGGTTGCGCCGCCACTGCTCTCCAGATGTCGCCGTGAACGAAGTCATACAGCTACGGAGTCAGTGATTCGGGCGCCTTTCGTTCCAGACTCGTTCTAAAGCTTAACCACGCACATGCTTGTCGTCGCATTGTGATACAGGGAGGCCGCGAGAGGGCCCGCTCCAAGGATCCCTCGCCAGTCCGGACGCGTAATGACCATCAGTTTTTCCCAGCAGCCTTCCCGTGCATCGCGAGCCCGCGGCGCCGGTGTCACGGCGGTGCTGGGTCCTACCAACACCGGAAAGACCCATCTCGCCATCGAGCGCATGCTGGCGCATTCCAGCGGCGTTATCGGACTGCCGCTGCGGCTGCTGGCGCGCGAGGTCTACAATAAGGTTGTCGATCGTGTCGGCAAGGATTCGGTTGCTTTGGTCACCGGCGAGGAAAAGATCAAGCCGCCGAATCCCCGATTCTGGGTGTGCACCGTGGAGGCGATGCCACGCGATCTCGACGTCGCCTTCCTCGCGGTCGATGAAGTCCAGCTGGGGGCCGATTTTGAGCGCGGCCATGTTTTCACCGATCGCATGCTCAATGCCCGTGCTCGTGAAGAGACTTTGGTGCTTGGCGCCGCGACCATTCGGCCGATGGTGGAGAAGCTGCTCCCCGGTGCGCATGTTGTGAGCCGGCCACGCCTTTCAATGCTCACATATGCCGGCGAAAAAAAGCTGACGCGGCTCCCGCCGCGATCCGCGATCGTCGCGTTTTCGGCCGAGGAAGTTTACGCCATCGCCGAGTTGATCCGCCGTCAGCGTGGCGGCGCGGCGGTCGTGCTTGGGGCGCTTTCGCCGCGCACGCGGAATGCGCAAGTAGCGCTGTACCAGTCCGGTGACGTCGACTACCTCGTGGCGACCGATGCGATCGGGATGGGCCTCAACCTCGACGTGGATCATGTCGCGTTTGCCTCGGACCGAAAATTCGATGGCTATCAGTTCAGAAGGCTTAACCCGGCCGAACTCGCCCAGATTGCAGGCCGCGCCGGGCGCGCCACACGCAACGGGACATTCGGTACTACCGGCCGATGCGACCCCTTTGAGCCTGAACTCGTGCAGGCGCTCGAAAGCCACAACTTCGAACCTGTTCGGCTACTGCAGTGGCGCAATACAGATCTTGATTTTGCCTCGATTGGTGCGCTGCAAGCCTCGCTTGCGGCGACACCGAGCGAACAAGGGCTGACACGCGCACCGATTGGCGAGGACGTACTCGTCCTGGAACACGCAGCGCGCGACGAAGATGTTCGTGGTCTGGCGCGCGATCGCGCCGCCATCGCGCGGTTATGGGATGCCTGTCAGGTTCCTGACTATCGAAAGATCGCGCCTGCGACCCACGCCGAATTGGCCGTAACCCTCTATGGATTCCTGATGCGAGAGGGTAACATCCCCACAGATTGGTTCGCTCGTCAGGTTGCCCATGCCGACCGGACTGACGGCGACATCGACACTCTCTCCAACCGGATCGCGCATGTCAGGACCTGGACTTTCGTTGCCAACCGCCCGGATTGGCTTGCTGATCCGGACCATTGGCAAAGCGTCACGCGCGCGGTTGAGGACAAGTTGTCCGACGCGTTGCACGAACGCTTGGCCGAACGGTTTGTCGACCGCCGCACCAGCGTGTTGATGCGGCGGCTTCGAGAAAACGCAATGCTGGAAACTGAAATCGGAAAGTCTGGCGAAGTGACCGTCGAGGGCCATGTCATCGGCCGGCTCGACGGGTTCATGTTCGCGCCTGACGCGTCAGCCGCGGGCTCGGAAGCCAGAGCGCTCAATGCCGCCGCACAAAAAGTGCTCACCGGAGAGATCGAGGCACGCGCCACCAAAATTTCGCAGGCATCGAACGATCAGATCGTTCTAGCGGCCGACGGTGCATTGCGCTGGACCGGTGATCTCGTCGGGAAATTGACGGCCGGCGACGACACTTTGCGTCCGCGTGTCCGAGTGATCGGCGACGAACACCTCACGGGTCCGGCACGCGAGCTGGTTCAGACACGGCTCGATCTTTGGCTGAAGACCCACATCGAAAAATTGCTAGCGCCACTATTCTCGCTGATCGCCGCCGACGACATCACCGGCGTTGCGCGCGGCGTCGCGTTTCAGCTCGTGGAGTCGCTTGGCGTGCTGGAACGGCAAAAGGTTGCCGAGGAGGTCAAGGGATTAGATCAACCGGCCCGCGCTACTCTGCGAAAGTATGGCGTGCGCTTCGGCGCTTATCACATCTACTTGCCGGCGCTGCTGAAGCCGGCACCGCGCGCGCTTGCGACGCAATTGTGGGCGATAAAGCACGAAAGCCCGGAAGCGAAGGGAGTCGGCGATCTGCTGCATCTTGCAGCAAGCGGTCGCACATCGATCCCGGTCGATAAAGACACGCCCAAGGCGCTTTATCGGACTGCCGGCTATCGCATTTGCGGCGAGCGTGCGGTGCGGGTCGATATCCTGGAAAGACTCGCCGACCTCATCCGGCCGGCGCTCTCCTGGCGCGAAAGCTCGCCGGGTCCCAAACCCGACGGCGTGTTCGACGCACGCGGATTTCTGGTGACCGGTGCGATGACCTCGCTCACCGGCGCATCTGGCGATGACTTTGCGTCGATCCTGCGATCACTCGGCTATCGGATGGATCGCAAGCCCAAGCCGGCCGAGCCCACCGCAGCCGCTCCAGCCGCCGAACCGACCGCCATCAGTGATGGTGCACCTGCGACTGCAGAAGCGACAGTTGAAGCTGGTTCGTCGTCAGAAAGTTCCGAACCGGTCGCCGAGTTGCAATCGCGCTCGTTGCTGCCCGAGCCTGAGCTCGTGATGCCCGAAACTGCGTCGGAAACTGTGCCTGGCGCGGACGCATCTGTGCCGGCCGCCGAGCCGGCGGCTGATGCGAGTGATACGGCGGCTGTGCCGGCGGCCGAAAACAAGCCAGCAGAAGAGCCGGCGTTTGTCGAAGTCTGGCGCCCGGCTGGTCGATCCGAACGACGACCGCATCGGCCTCGCCGTCAACGTCCGCAGCAAACGCAAGCTGCTGCCACCGACGCTGCCGCAGCGCTGGCAACCACGTCGGCCGAGGGTGCCGCATCAGCTCCTTCTGACTACACTCAGCCGTCGCGAGGTCCGCGTCGCCCGCGCCACGATCGTGGCGAGCGCCCGGACAGGGAGAAACGGCAGGAGCGGCACGAACGCCAGCAGCGGGTGGAACGCGAAGGTGAACGCGCAGACCGGCAAGGTCACGCAGCTCGCCGCGAACGACAGCGGCGCGAACGTGGTGAGCGTGTCGAGCGGGCCGAGCGCGAACAGTACTACGCAAAGCCTTTCGGCAGCGGCTCAGGTGGGCGCGACAAACAACCGGATCCGAATTCCCCGTTCGCCAAACTTGCTGCGCTCAAACAGCAGCTTGAACAGACCAACAAAGAGCCGTCTTGAGCACGAGCGCCAAGGAATTGGAACGTCAGCGCATCGACAAATGGTTGTGGCATGCGCGGATGGTGCGGACGCGGACCGACGCAGCCGCGCTTACAACAGCAGGGTTTGTCCGCCTCAATGGCAGGCGCATGACGGCCGCGGGCCATCCGGTGCGAGTTGGCGATGTGGTTACGGTTGCGCTTGATCGGACCGTCAGAGTGGTCCGGGTCGAAGGCCTTTGCGAACGGCGCGGGGGCGCGCCCGTTGCGCGTGCACTTTACCGCGATTTGACCTGAGAATCCGCGAGCGGGGTCTTCTTTGCGTTTTGGATCAGGCGCTTAGGGCGGGCGGGTCGTATCCACGCTGGTTGCAGCTTATCTGGTGTTGGTTTAGGCAGCGTTGCGAATTGGTTTGCCGGAGTGGGGAATGACTTACGTCGTCGTCGAAAACTGTATTAAATGCAAATACATGGACTGCGTAGAGGTGTGTCCGGTGGACTGCTTCTACGAAGGCGAGAACATGCTCGTCATTCATCCCGACGAATGCATCGACTGTGGCGTATGCGAGCCGGAGTGCCCCGCAGAGGCGATTAAGCCGGATACCGAAGCCGGTCTCGAAAAGTGGCTCGAATTGAACGCCGAGTACTCAAAAACCTGGGCCAATATCACGGTCAAGAAAGAGGCGCCCCCCGATGCCAAGGACTGGGACAGCGTGCCGGAAAAATTCAAAAAGTTCTTTTCCCCCCAGTCTGGAACCGGGGATTGAAGTTAATTTTGCTGCCATCATCGGCTGTAGGGATTGTTACTTTATTGCGCGACGTTAACCGATTCGGCCAAATTTGACTGAACGGCGAAGGGAAATCGCCATTCTCCGTCGCCATAACGCTTTGATTCCGCCTAAAAATGTGCTATATATAGAAAAAATGGACAGGAACGACGTTGCTACCGATGCGCTCCCCATTCGGGAGCCTTATTTTTCGGTGGTTGAGTTCCCCGGTTTCCAGTTTAGAGGGCGTGCGATCCACGCGTGAGCAGTGGCAGGAAAAACGCGTCATAAATCAAAGAAGGGCTCCTCCGGCATGAGCCGGGGACCAAAAAAGTCTGCTGCAGTGCGGCGGACCTCCCACGCCTCTCGCGGTGCCGTCCGCGGTGGGGCTCCCGCAGCCAAGACGGCCGGCAGCCGAAAAGGGCCCGGCGAAGGAGTCATGCCCGGAATGACGAGCAATAAAAAGACTACACAACGACAAGGCTTCAAGACTAACGAGTTTATCGTCTACCCGGCCCATGGAGTTGGCCAGATCATCGCGATCGAGGAGCAGGAGGTTGCGGGCGCCAAGCTCGAACTGTTTGTTATCAACTTCATCAAAGACAAGATGACTCTGCGGGTTCCGACCGCGAAAATCGTATCCGTGGGCATGCGCAAGCTGGCCGAGGCACCGCTTGTCAAGCGGGCACTTGAGACGCTCAAGGGCCGCGCGCGCATCAAGCGCACCATGTGGTCGCGTCGGGCGCAGGAGTACGAAGCGAAGATCAATTCCGGCGATATCGTCGCCATTGCCGAGGTCGTGCGCGACCTGTACCGGTCGGAGACCCAACCCGAGCAGTCCTATTCGGAGCGTCAGCTTTACGAGGCTGCTCTCGATCGGCTCTCGCGCGAAATCGCAGCGGTTCAGCGCGTGACCGAGACCGAGGCTATCAAGGAGATCGAAGCGGCTCTCGCCAAAGGCCCGCGTCGCGGTCCGAAGCCGTCCGAAGAGGCCGGTCCTGAGGAAGGCGTCGAGGAAGAGGCGGCCTGAAGATAGGCGCACAAACACAGTTATCGAAAAGCCCGGCCCAGCGTCGGGCTTTTTAGTTTTTTGATAATGTTGTGCACGGGATGAACCGGTCGTTTTCCGTCGTCGACAAACTGTAAGCGCGTGACCGAACTTTGCGGGCTGTCTCGGGACTGCTCTGTGTCACGGCGGGCTCATCTGCAAGTCCCGCCGACGGCGTTGCTTGCGCCCACAGTGTGGGCAGCGACGGCAGTTGCTCGCAACGCGTCTCTGGCTTATATGCCGGCCAATCACCCCTGCAGACGTCAAGGGAGTCAGGAATGACCGCTATTCGCGGATATGTCGCGCCGATCACCGAATCCGATGCCCTCGGTGTACACTCGCTCGACCAATTCGTCCTTGCGGTTCCCGATGCATCGGTCGCGCAGGATTTTTACGGCAACTTCGGGCTCGATATGCGGCGTGACGGTAACGTGCTCGCTATCAAGACATTTGGCCACGACCACCGCTGGGGTTCGGTCGTTGAGGGCACCAAAGCAAAGGCGCTGCACCATCTTTCATTCGGCTGCTATGCCGACGACCTTCCGCGACTGAAGGCGCGCATCGAAGAGCAGGGGGTCAAACTCATCGACCCACCACCGGGCTTTGAGAGCAATGGTTTCTGGTTCCGCAACCACGAAGGCGTGTTGATCGAAGTGAAGGTCGGACCCAAAGTATCTCCCGACCGGAAAGCAAACAGCCAGTGGATCTCCGTTCCCGCGGGAGCGGCCGGCGCGACAACGCGAGACAAGGCTCCCTCGGTGCGCCCGCGCCGGCTCTCGCATGTTTTGATCTTTACGCGCGACGTCTCCGAGTCGATCAAATTTTACGAGCGTACGCTTGGCCTTCGGCTTTCCGATCGCGCCTCCGACATTGTTGCCTTCATGCATGGGATTCACGGCAGCGACCATCACCTTCTGGCCTTGGTGAAGTCCAGCGCGCCGGGTTTTCACCATTGCAGCTGGGATGTTTCCAGCGTGAATGATATCGGCCTCGGCGCGATGCGGATGCATGACAAAGGTTGGACCAAGGGGTGGGGCCTCGGCCGGCACGTGCTCGGCTCGAATTATTTCCACTACGTGCGCGATCCTTGGGGGAGCTTCGCCGAGTACTCCTGCGATATCGATTACATTCCGAAGGAGGAGCGTTGGCTATCGGGCGACCACAGGCCGGAGGATTCTTTTTACCTCTGGGGTCCGGACGTGCCGCGAGAATTCACGATCAACTACGAAGGCGGCGAGAGCTGAACTCGATTCGAATGTCTCTTTCGTTTTCAGGAAAGAAAGAATGAAATATCGACGCGAGAGTCGTGCGCTCATTGTCACTCAACGACAACCTTGACCTTGTCGCCGGGCTTCAGCCTGTCCTGCTGTCCGATGCCGTTGAGTGTCCGGAATCTTTCGAGGAAGTGGTCGGACATTGCCATGCGTTGTGCGAGTTTCTCGACAGTATCGTTTGGTCCGACGGTCACGATTTTCAGACGAAGCGGCCTGACCTGCTGACTCTCCTTCAAGGTCATGCGGCGAAAGCTCATGATCGATTCGCGAAACGCGAGATCGACCTGCATCGATCTCGCTTTGGCAGCGAAGATAAAACGGTAGACCTCGCTGCCGAAGCGCACGGCGTACAAACGGAATGACCAGTTGCCGCCTCCGGCCGTAGCGGTTGCCGCCGGAAAACCGTTGACCGAGAACTCTTCGACACTTGTAGGATCGACATTCTCCATCCAGCCCGACTTGAGGTAGTCCGGCAGAGACTGCTCGGCCGGGACGGCCACAACATCGAGACGCAAGGCTTCGCCGCCACCTTCCTTGAGGCCGAGCACCGCTTGCGCCGTATTGTCGAGTGTGAATCCCGGCGGTGCGGCAAACGTAAAGCCGAGCTTGGGGTGGAGAAAATGCCGGCCGCGCGCGAAGCCTTCGCTCGGATCTTCGCCGTAAACCATCCCATCGAGATTGCTCAGGTACTCGCTGCGGTCACGTTCACCAGCACCAGGACTGCTGAATTGACGGGCGTTGGCAAGTGCGTTCTTCACACGGTCGGGGGTAGCCGGGTGGCTGGACAGAAAATCCAGCGCGCGGGGGTCGGCTCCGCCGGCAGAGGCCTTGAGATCCGCAGTTCGCTGCATATCAGTCAAAAACCGGGAAGCCCCATAGGGGTCAAATCCCGCGCGTGCCGAAATGCCCACGCCGATTCCGTCAGCTTCGAATTCCTGCGCCCGCGAAAACGCAGCGAGCGTGAGCTTTGACTTGGCCAGCGCGAGAGCTCCGACCTGCGGGTCGCTCAGTACGTCGTTGACCACGTGATTGATGATAGCGACCTGGCGGGCCTGCTCCTCTCGAATTGCGGCGTGACGCGCGATCACATGGCCCATTTCGTGCGAGAGGACCGAGGCGAGTTCGGCCTTGTCGTTGGCGAGCACAATCAGTCCGCGCGTGATGTAGAGCTTTCCGTTCGGAAGAGAGAAGGCATTGATGGACGGCGAGTTGAGAATGACGACCTGGTATTTCAGGTCAGGACGTTCAGAAGCCGCAACGAGACGCTCAACGGTCTTCTCGATCATCGCGTGCAGACGCGCGCTGTCGTATTCACCGCCATAGGTCGCAAGGATGCGCGCCTGCTCCCGTTGCGTTGCCGGCTCGAGGCCGGTCGGCGAAGAAGCCTGCGGCGCCGGCAAGGATATCAGACGAGTGTCGGACGTGCCGGTGCAACCGGCCAAAGCCGCAGCAAGAGCGACAAGCAGCGCTCGACTTGCGAATCCGGATCTAAGCGTACCCATACCCGCCCTACGCATTTTACTCGACGCGTTCGATCTGCTCAGGGGCCACGGCATCGACAACCGGGCCGAACAACCGCGCACGCGAATTGGACGCCCCTCCAACCCCCTGCGGGTCGATGCCCGCTGCGGCGAATTCTCGCCGATGACGCTTAAGAATCGTTACCGTAAATCGCGCGTCAAAGGCCGCCCAAAGTTCAAATATATTGTGGCGTCGCTTTCGCGCACCGACAATACTTGCCCTCTACCAGTGCAAATTGGCCCTGCGCGGCCGCAATCCGGTTGAGATGTTCCGGCCGCAAAGGGGCGAAATTTGGGTCTTCCCAGAGACCGCGTCGGGCGGCACGCGCAACCCGTTCTGAACGCAACAGGATATCGGCGCACGCCTTGTCGCCGATCATTGCTGCGACCCGCGCCTGGCCCTGCTCGACCAGTATTTCCTGGATCGACTGTTGACTGTCACCGACACGAACGAACGCGACCACGCGCGCGCGGCGGCTGCTGTCGACGACTTCGATTGCCGCCAGCCGCACTTGTCGGCCGTCGGTCCGTCGCGAACGCTTGCGACAGCGCCTCTTCCGGCGACCGGCGGCCCGCACGATTCCTGTGCCTTTAGCTCGAGGACGGAAACTGACGGATACGCAATGAAGAAGACTGCAAGAAATGTCGCGAACGAAAAGTCTTTCGGCAAATCTCTAGACCCGCAATAAAGATGGCGGCCGGACGGCCACATTGTAGAATGCCCGAAAAAGCCAGCAGACGTTATCAAGAACCGCCGGGAGGCTATCAATGCAAACGCGCCGCACTTTGCCAAGCCGCCGCGAGGTCCTGACATCAATTGCTGCTGTCAGCGCAATGGCTGTGACTAGAGCGCATGGTGAAGACGCCCGTTGGCCTGATCATCCGGTGCGCATCATCGTCCCTTATCCGGCCGGGGGCTCGACCGATGTGCTGACTCGGATTCTTGCGGAGCGGTTGAAGGACATTTTCGGCCAGCCTTTCGTGATTGAGAATCGCGCCGGCGCGGGCGGCAATATTGGCATCGCGGCCGTTACCGGGAGCGCGCCCGATGGCTACACGATTGGCGCCGCTACTATCGGTCATTTCGCGATCAATCAGTATCTCTACAACAAGATGCCATACGATCCCGAACGCGACATGGTCCCGGCGTCACTCACCTGGGAGTTGCCTAACGTCTTTGTCGTTCCGACTGATCATGTCCCGGCAAAAACCTTGGCTGAATTCCTGAGCTGGGCAAAGCAAAAAGGGCGCGTCAGTTATGGCAGTCCTGGCGTGGGCACGTCGCCGCATTTGTCCGGCGTGATGTTTGCCAAGCAAACGGGGATCGATGCAATTCACGTCCCATTTCGCGGGGCGGCGCAGACCATTCCGGCCATGCTCGCGGGCGACGTCAATTTTGCGATCGATAATCTCGCTTCATATGTGCCCGTTATCCAGTCGGGAAAAATGCGCGCGCTTGCCGCGACCTCTGCGCAGCGCTGGCCGACAATGCCGGACGTTCCCACCATGAACGAAGCGGGGATCAAGGACTTTGTGGTGACATCGTGGGCAGCTTTCGTATTTCCGGCGGCAACCCCGCGTCCGATCGTCGACAGATTTTCCGCGGCCCAACGGCAGATCGCCGGCGAACAGGCAATCCAGGAACGGTTTCTCGTCGCCGGTGCCCGAGTTCTTTCCAGCACACCTGAAGGTGCGATTGCGTTCGCGGCGAAGGAACGAACGATGTGGAAGGATGTCGTCGCCGCGTCAGGCGCGAAGGTTGACTAGCCGAAATGATGCGTTAGACCCACGCCTGTGCTACATCGTGTCTGATGGTC
>Ga0126382_10000470_pt1 | contig 15727 bp, 11 predicted proteins | sample PanSoiMetPlot_30_FD_92548 | JGI IMG/M metagenome (GOLD analysis project Ga0126382, IMG submission 92548) | Tropical forest soil microbial communities from Panama - MetaG Plot_30 | ecosystem: Environmental > Terrestrial > Soil > Tropical forest > Bulk soil | place: Panama | collected 2016-02-17
ATATTATCAACGCTTTTCCAATCTATCTTGTAGGCCATTCCCTGGGCGGAATCATCACCCTCTTCTACTCTGGAGTTTATCCCGATCGCGTCAAAAAAGCGGTATCAATTGAAGGATTGGGACCTCCAGCAAACCATAAGATATTTCGACCGGCTTCCGAACGTATGCGGGGATGGATCGAAGGGATTCGACAATTCGAGCGTCGCGAACCGCGCAGCTATCCAAGCCTGGACTTGGCGGTCGCCAGAATGAAAGAGGCCAATCCCCATCTATCAGATGAAGTTGCTCGGCATCTGACACTCCACGGAACAAACTGGAACGCCGACGGTTCGCTCGTCTGGAAGTTTGATAACTACGCACGTCCATTTGCGCCTTACGGACATAACCGCGAAGACTTTTTGGAGATATTGGGTCAAGTCGGCTGCCCGGTATTGTTGTTTTGGGGAATGGAAAGCTGGGCCACCGATCCCGAAAAGGATGGCCGGGCGCATGTCATAAGAAATCACCGCCTGATCAAAGTACCAAACGCAGGTCACTGGGTTCACCACGATCAACTGGATCTATTTCTATCCGAAACAATGAAGTTCCTTGCGGAACCGTAATTAAAAAAGGACGCGAATGAAATCACTATTTGATTTGACCGACACGGTAGCAATCATTACCGGATCAACAAAAGGCATAGGCCGGTCGATCGCCGAAGCGATGGCTCGCGCTGGCGCCACGGTGATCATCTCGAGCCGTAAAGCTGACAAATGCGAAGAAGTAGCGAGCGCGATCCGAAGCCAAGGCCTAAAAGCTGCCGCAATACCTTGTCACATTGGAAAGCGCGAGGATGTGGAGAACCTGGTCTCCGAGACGGAACGACAATTTGGAAAGATCGATGCGCTGATATGCAATGCCGCGGTAAATCCGTACTACGGGCCGATGTCCGGGCTGACTGACGACGCCTTCACCAAGGTCATCGACTCAAACGTAAGGAGCAACCTCTGGCTCTGTAACCTGGTGTTGCCGGGCATGGCCGACAGAGGAGGCGGCAGTGTAATTATCGTTTCGAGCATCGGCGGACTTCGAGGGTCGACGCATCTTGGGATGTACGCAATCTCAAAGGCAGCGGACTTTCAGTTGGCGCGAAATCTGGCGGTCGAGTGGGGTCCGAAGAACATCCGCGTCAACTGCATTGCACCGGGTCTGGTGCGCACCGACTTTGCTCGGACTCTTTGGGAAAACAAAGAATTGCTACACAAGGCCGAAACGACCACACCTTTGCGTCGAATCGGCGAACCGGACGATATCGCAGGCGCAGCGGTGTTTCTCGCATCGCGCGCGGGCGCATGGATGACTGGTCAAGTTATTGTGATTGATGGTGGCGTGACGATAGCTTAGAAAGGGCAATGTAGCGAACTAACTCAAACCAAAAAGACTTTTCTCGTCTTTTATAGATCTGTTTTTTTGCAACCCCTCAACGACAAGCCAGTCCCCAAAGATTTTCCTCAACAAAACTTCTTGACTGTCATTGATTGCTGCAGTATATATGGTGTCGCCATATATTGTGTCCATATATGATTAATCAGGAAGTCAAGAGAGGCAGCGCCGAGATGCTGATCCTCGCGCTCATCGAAGAACGTGCGAGGCACGGCTATGAAATCGCAAAGCTGATTGAGCAGCGGTCTCAAGGCGTCCTGCAGTTTCACGTTGCGTCGCTCTACCCCCTGCTGTACCGGCTGGAAACTCGCGGATGGATCCAGGGCAGATGGGTCGAAAAAGCGGGCCAACGACGTCGACGTTACTACAAGCTTACCGCCGCAGGCCGCAAGGTACTAAATCAACAACGCCAGACCTGGTCTGATTTCATTTCCGCGCTTGATCGAGAAGCGCGAGTCAATCAAGCATAGCCGCAATCTCCGAGGGCGAAGGACATGCCCGATTGGAAGAAATACGTTCGCGACCACCTGGTATCTCTCCAGCTTGACCCCGAGCGCGAAGCGGAAATGATTGACGAGATGGCCCAGCATCTCGAGGCCGCTTTCGAAGAAGCGCTCACAGCTGGCGCGTCCGAGTCTGAGGCCCAGCAACGCGCGACCGCTCATATCAAGGACTGGCGACTGTTGGAGTGCGAGTTAGTTCGTTCTCAGCAATCTGCCAGGAAATTCTGGATACGTGGTCGCGACGCCCGCAACAAATCGCTTCGCATCAACGGAGGACTATTGATCGGATCACTGAAACAGGACGCAAGATTTGCCCTACGGATGCTCATTAAAAACCGGCTGTTTACGGCGGTCGCCGTTTTATCACTGGCAGTAGGGATTGGAGCTAACACCGCCGTTTACAGTCTGATTAATGTTCTGATGTTGCGAATGCTGCCGGTACGTTCTCCGCAGGAATTGGTCTTGTTTTCATTAATCTACCCTGAACGAACCAGCTACGCCTTTAGCTACCCACTCCACGAGCGGCTGGTGCGTGGCGATCACTCGTTCACCGGTCTGATAGCTGCCAGCAGCATGAGCAGAGCGAGACTTACGGTAATCGAAAACGAAGGCGCCGGTAATATTGAGTCGGTACAGCAGTCGCAGGTCTCTGGAAATTACTTTTCGGTTTTAGGTGCAGAGCCTCTGCTCGGTCGCGTTCTGGAGGAAAGTGATAACAAGATCTCAGATCCGCAGCCGGTTGCGGTCATAAGTTATGACTTCTGGAAGCGGCGATTTGGTCTCGATCCGCAGGTTATTGGAACAAAGATAACGCTCAACGAATTCCGGTTCACCATTGTAGGAGTGACGCAACCGTCATTCTTCGGAATCGAGATTGGCCGCAAGCCGGATATCTGGTGGCCGTTAGCCGCAGTCCCTCTCGTTTCCCCTGACAACCAATCGCTTAAGCAAAACACAAATTGGTGGCTGAGGGTGATCGGTCGCTTGCGTCCTGAGACAGAAATCGCTGTAGCACGCGGGGAACTCGATGTAATCGTAAAACAGCAGGTAGAAGAAATAATAAACGAACAGCCGTCGCGTCCCGAACGCGCCCGCGCCTTTCGTGAGATGCGGCTGGAACTCGAACCGGGAGGCACCGGCTGGACCACTCTTCGACAGCAGTTCAAACAACCTCTTTTTATTCTGCTGACGGTAGTCGCAGTTGTCCTCCTCACTGCTTGTGCAAACGTCGCTAATCTCCTCCTGGCTCTCGCGACATCGAGGAAAAAAGAAATTGCGATTCGGCTTGCGATGGGTGCGGGGCGCTGGCGAATCATCCGTCAACTGCTTACAGAGAGCTTGATACTTTCACTTGCGGCGGGCGGGGTTGGATTGTTGTTCGCGAAGTGGGGTTCGGGCCTGCTGTTGACGTACCTGCCTCCTTCGCAAACTGTTGGACTGGATCTAAGCCCGGATGTTCGGATCCTCGCATTGACTCTTCTTGTTTCTATTCTGACTGGCATCATCTTCGGGCTGGCGCCGGCGTTTCAAACTACAAAGTTTGATTTGATAACCACATTGAAGAACCAGAGTGGACTCGGCGCAGGGCCCTCGCGCTACTTCTTGAATAAATCTCTGGTTATCACCCAGGTAGCTCTCTCACTCTTTCTGTTGATCGGCGCGGGTTTGTTCGTGAGAACTTTCCAGAATCTGAAGACATTGGATACAGGCTTTACCTCCGATCATCTGGTGCAGTTTGGGGTTCAGATCGGAAGCGGTTACACGACAGACCGTCGGGTGACTTTGTACAAAGAGATCCTGGCACGGTTGGAATCGATGCCTGGGGTCCAATCAGCTACCTTGATGGGTTTCGGGCTGCTCGAAGGAAGCAGCGTTTCAAACCGGATAGCTGTACCCGGTCGTGTACCGGCGCCGGATGAAGATCCAGTCTGTTACGTGTTACCGGCAGGACCAAGGTTCTCGGAAACCATGGGCATCACTCTGCTCTCCGGTCGGGACATTAATCTTCAAGATGACTATCAAGCCGTTGTACAGCCTGCACGCGAGGACGATAAACAAGTTGGATTACGTGCGACTCAAACGACTGCGCCGCAGTCCGCACTCATTAACCAGTCGATGGCAAGATTTTTCTTCGGGGAAGAGAACGCAATCGGCAAGCGCTTCACCTACGAGGGTGGTGCGACTCAGGGCGGTACGTTCGAGGTTATAGGAATTGTTAGAGATGCAAAATACAGCAACCTTCGCGATCCCGCGCCAAAGACATTTTATCCATCTTACTTCCAACGTCCGAGTAACCGCGATCAACTGTTCGAGCTTCGAACCTTCGGCGATTTCGCGGGGCTGAGCGAGTCAATCCAAAGTACACTTCAGCAGATCAATCCGAAACTCCACATCGTGGGATTGCAACGCATGACCAATCTGGTTGAGCAGTCGATGACGCAAGAGAGATTCATTGCCCAGATTGCGAGTTTCTTCAGTTTGTTTGCGTTGTTGCTTGCAAGCATTGGCTTATACGGAATCATGTCGAATTCGGTCGCCAGGCGCACAAATGAGATCGGAATCCGACTGGCTCTAGGGGCACAACGAACAGATGTGATTGGAATGATACTTAGGGAGACTCTCGTGATGGTTGTGATTGGCGCAATGATCGGACTCGCCGCTGCCCTGCTCGCGACGCGCATGGTGTCGCGACTTCTGTACGGGGTTGATGCGAATGATGCTACTACGATTGCGATGGCGATTATGACGATTACCGTCGTAGCTTTCTTTGCGGCGTACTGGCCAGCGAGGAAAGCGTCATTGGTAGACCCAATGGCAGCCTTGCGATTTGAGTGAGTCAGCAGGCGAGCCGAGAAAGCACGGGTTGACCACTTGTTCGCCAGAGATGAACTCGAGCTCTTGAATGGCAGTATTCAGAAATGCGTGATTGGAAGCGATTTGTAAGCGAAAACTTATCGCCACTTTCGTTGGGCGCGGAACGTGAATCCGAAATTGCTGACGAGATGGCTCAGCACCTCGAGGCCGTCTACGAAGAAGCTCTCGCCGATGGCGCCACACAGGAAGAAGCTTTCCAGCGCGCGTCTGCTCATATCAAAGACTGGCAGCTGTTGGAGTGCGAGCTGATCCGGGCCAAGAGGCCAGTTACCTATCCTCTGATCAATAGGCGATTGATTGCAGAAGCCCGGATCGAGTCAAGGCTGGGATTAGCCGGAGGCACAATGGAATCACTTATTCAAGACGCGCGCTACGGTATTCGACTTCTCAGTAAATCAAAAAGTTTCACAATCGTCGCTGTGCTTTCGCTTGCTCTGGGCATCGGCGCTAACACCGCGATGTTCAGCTTGATCGACGCTGTTCTCTTGAAGATGTTGCCGGTGAAGAAACCAAATGAACTGGTGCTGTTCAACTGGCTCTCCGGGCCAAATGGAATGGCGCGTTCAATCGATGGAACCATCAGTACGGACAGCGCGACTGGAATGCGGACCAGCACTTCATTTTCGTTCCTCACATTCGAGCGATTTCGCGACCACAACGAAACGCTTTCGGGCTTATATGCATTCGCACCCGTTGAGCAGCTTAATGTGAACGTTGACGGGGTTGCCGAAGTTGCCGGAGGGCAACTGGTCACAGGTGATTACTACGACACGCTGGGCGTTCAGGCTATTTTGGGTCGAACGTTAACTCGCGCGGATGATAAGCCCGAAAATGATCCAGCAGTTGTGATCACCCATCATTATTGGGAGCGCCGGTTTGCGAAGGATCCTTCAGCTATCGGTAAGAGCATAAATATCAACAACGTTTCGTTCACGATCGTCGGCGTTACCCCGCGCGAATTCTTCGGTACCCTTCAGATCGGGGAGACCGCTGAGGTCACGATCCCAATGTCCCTGGAGCCTCGCATCAGACCCGGGAGTCGGAGTCTCTCTCAACCGTGGTTCTGGTGGGTGAGAATCATGGGTCGTTTGAACGCAGGCACGACTCCTGAGCAGGCACGAGCTAACCTTGAAGGACTGTTCCAGCAAAGCGCACAAGAAGGATCCGAGGCTGCTGTTGCGCAGTTACCGCGACAAAGGCAGGCAGAGAATTCGCAGCCTCGGGATATGCCAACTTTGGCTGTGTCATCCGGGAGCCAGGGCCTTCGTGAGTTGAGAAAAGAATATTCAACGCCACTTACGATCCTGCTCGGTGTCGTCGGGATGGTGCTATTGATAGCGTGCGCCAATGTAGCCAACCTGCAGCTCTCTCGGGCGGCGGCTCGAAAAAGAGAGGTAGCCGTGAGACTGGTCATGGGAGCGAGTCGTCTGCGGCTTGTAAGGCAGATGCTTACCGAAAGCATTCTGCTCGCGATGATTGGCGGTGCTGTCGGCTTAATATTCGCTTATTGGGCAAAGGACGTACTGCTCTCGCTGCGACCGTGGGGAGGTGACGAGCTCGCGCTCGACCTTCAGATAGACCTTCGAGTGCTCGGCTTCACGATGGCGATATCCTTGATGACCGGCGTGCTATTCGGGTTAGCACCCGCATTACGCTCTACGCGAATTGATCTGACGCCATCATTAAAAGAAACCTCACAACACCATCAAGGCCGCGCTACTTCGCTGCTGATCAAGTCGTTGATTGTCGCTCAGGTATCAATGTCATTTGTGTTACTGATCGGAGCAGGCCTCTTCCTTAGGACGCTTCGAAATCTGGAATCAGTTGACGTCGGATTTAATCGCGAAAACCTGTTGTTATTCAGAGTAGATCCTCGGTTGAGCGGTTATCGCGGAGCACAGATTGCAAGTCTATATCAACGCATCACCGAACGAATAGAAGGGGTACCTGGTGTACGATCGGCTGCGATCTCGCGCCACCCGTTACTGAGCGGCAGCCGCCGGAGCTCGAACATATTCGTAGATGGCCCCGCTCAGCAAACAACCGATGCCGCTTTAATAAACCTTGTAAGCGATCGGTTCTTTGAGACTATGGAAATACCGCTTATTCTGGGTCGCGGTTTTAGCGCGCGCGATGACCAGAGCGCGCCCAGAGTGGCGGTCATCAATCAGACGCTAGCTCGTAAATATTTCGGCGACGACAATCCGCTGGGCAGGCGTTTCAGTTTTGGATCTGAAGCAAGTGAAGAAAAGATCGAGATTGTCGGTATTGTGCGTGATGCAAAGTACACCAGTTTGCGACAACAGACGCAGCCGACACTTTATACGCCTTATCTGCAGGAAACACCCGGGCAGATGAATTTTGCGGTCCGAGTTGCAGGCGATGCGCTTATGTTGATACCGGCAGTTCGTGAGGCAGTAAAAGATGTCGATAGCAACCTGCCGCTGTTTGACCTGAAGACTCAGAGTCAAAGAGCCGATGAATCTGTCAGAACAGAGCGTTTGTTCGCTACACTGTCCGGTTTCTTCAGTCTTGTCGCCACAGTGCTCGCTTGCGTTGGTTTATATGGGGTTATGTCTTACGGAGTAGCCAGGCGAACGAACGAGATTGGGATTCGAATGGCGTTAGGCGCGAGCGCTCCCCGCGTCACACAGATGGTTATGCGAGAATCGATGCTGGTTGTGATGATCGGAATCGTGATTGGGGTCGCATCAGCGTTTGCCGCCACACGTCTTATTGCATCTATGCTGTTCGGGCTGGCTCCCAACGATCCAATAACGTTAGCAGGTGCAGTGTTGATGATGCTTCTGGTTGGCTCAATTGCCGGCTACCTCCCGGCGCGGAGAGCGGCGCGCGTCGATCCGATGGTCGCATTGAGATGTGAGTGAATCCCCCAGCAGTTTGTGGATCTGTCGCGGGAGCCTACACGAGCCCGATCGAAGCTACGTTATCAAAATTCCCCATCCGGCAAGGTTGGCTATTCATTGCCCTTCACGAATTTAGTCACTTTTCACCGCTTCCCCTTCGTATCTCATCAAGCTCTTCGCCCAGATTGCTGTTGCCGCAACGGCAATCAAACATCCAACTCCTCCCGTCACTACCGAGAGCGTCGCACCAATTACCGCGGCAACCGCACCCGCCTCGAACTCTCCAAGTTGCGGCCCTCCCATAAAGAAAATCATATTCACCGACGTCATCCGACCGCGAAGACGATCGGGTGTTACCAATTGACGGATGGTTTGTCGCAGTACCGTGCTCACCGTGTCAGCGGCTCCCGTCAACCCAAGCATCAAAAGCGAAAGCCAGAACCATCGAGAGATGCCAAACACAACCGTCGCAGCACCAAAGATCGCTACCGAAACCAGCACAGCTTTCCCCTGTCGACGCACGAACCCGACACGAGCCATTGCAAGGCTGGCGATGATCGAACCGGCCCCCGGCGCGGCAGCCAGTAGGCCGAGACCACCCGCTCCAACCGCCAGAATCTCGGCCGCAAAGATCGGTAATAACGCTGTCGCCGAAGCAAAGAAGGTAGCTATGAAATCCAGCATCATCGTCTCCACGATGATCGGAGTTCTCCACACAAAACGCAGTCCCTCTCTCAGTGCTGCCAGGTTCATCCTGGCCAGCGGCGATTCAGTCTGGACGCGGCCGTTCGTGCGCATCAGCAACAACGCAATAATTACCGCTACAAACGAGCCTGCGTTTATCGCGTAGATAAGCGCCGGGCCGCGTACCTTCAGTAGCAACCCTGCAACGGCCGGGCCTACGATCATCGCGGAGTTGAATACCAGAATTCCCAGACTCACTGCGTTTTGAAATGCGTGAGCGGGCACCAGCGTCGGCAACATCGCCTGGCGCGCCGGATTGTCGAATGCCACCGCCGCCGAGGCAATCGCCGTTAGAACGTAGATCGGCCATACGCTGCTCAATCCCGCTGCCGTCATCCACGCGAGCAAGCCGGCACAGGTCAACATCACTGTTTGAGTCGCCAGCATCAAGCGCTTCCGGTCTACAGCGTCGGCGACAACGCCACCAACAAGCGAACAAACAATGATGGGGACTACCCTTACGAGTCCGACGACTCCCAACGCAAACGGTGACTTGGTAAGGAGGTAAACGTGCCAGTTGATCGCGACGATCTGCATTTGAGAGCCGGTAACTGATACAAGCAGTCCGATCCAAAGCAGTCGAAAGTCGCGATGTCTGAGAGCTGAGAATGAAGATCGTTTTGGCTTTTTTGAGGAACCTAGTTCTACCGCCGTAGACGAATCGAGCATGAACGATATAATTCCACGGTTCAACCCGATCGCGCCATTGGGGTGGGATTTGCGATTATGGGCGATTGCCGATTTGCGATTGCCGATTGTCGATTTGCCAATTTCCGTTTTTCGCGCGCTGTCGATCTAGATTTGAATCCAAGATCCCAAATGCCAAATCGCAAATATCAATTCGGCAATCCGAAATCGGCAATCCGCATTCCCAAATCGGCAATCCGCAATCGGATTGCTCAATCACACTTAATGCGCTTGTAAGGGAAGTCTATTGATTTGTTGACTCCCTTCTCCTGCCCCTCTATTCGTGCGAAGAGAGCATCCGAGGAGTCTCTCCGATAGATAATACGCTGCGGGAAGTCGTGCTCAGGATTCTCGAACACGACCTCGTTCTCTGAGCTCTTTATGAGCTTAAATACTGTTGGCTTCGCGTTCAGACCTAAGGACACGATGTAGGCGAGTTGACCGTTCATCTCCCGAATCTGCACGTATTCCGTAAAGACAGTCTTGCCGCCGGCAACGGTCCTGCTCATCCCAAGCATCGATTGGCCCGCAGGTTTCATCCAGTTTTCCTGGGTGCTCTCCTTACCATCGTCCATCGCCCAACAACCGGCGATCCATCCTAATCCCTCAACGCCTGCTTTCTGAGTTGCAGCGGAGAACGGCACAACCATCACTGCGGATAACGCAATAAATATCACTCGCTTGAGCATCCAAAGCTCCTCCTAGTATCGTTCCCTAAACGAACGTTGTCGCAACTTACAGTAACGCAGAAGGAAACAGCTGTATTGTAAGAATAAGACAGGTTACGAATTGCAAATTGCAGGAGAGGCACCAATCCGAGATTTGACTTACGAATTGCAAATTGCAGGACAGGCACCCAATCGATGCTGGCTCGGAATGAAAGCTACTGGGAAGCGGTGAAGTAATCTGACATCGCATTTTGCCCCGCAAAATACGAAGTCGGGGCCTGACCTGCAAACGCTGAAAACTCCTTGATGAAATGCGCCTGGTCGTAATAACCACACTCAGTCGCAATCAGTGCCCAGTCCCGTTTGCGTTGGCCTCGCTCGAGCAACTTGAACACTTGTTGAAATCGAATGACTCTACACAACGCCTTAGGAGTTAACCCAACCCGAGTGTTGAACATCCGGTCCAGCTTCCGCAAGCTGATGCCCAGGTGACCGGCAAGCATTTCGACCGGCACGCACCCTCCCGACTGGAGGATCAGAGCAGTGGTCTTCAGTAATCCATCGTCAACGCGCTTAGATTCATATAGCCGACAGAGCAGCAGTTGCTCGACAACTCTTACGCTATCAGCCAGGTCAACGGCATCGGCGATGCGCGAGTGAAGCTCCCGTCCAATTCTTCCCCAAAGTGAATCCAACGGAAGCACCTGACCAGTAACCTCGTGTTGAGGCACTGAAACAAACGGATATGCGCCTCCGGGCCAAAACCGGATGCCCAGCACGCGCACTACACCCGTAGGCTGAATCAACAGGTGGCCGCGCATCTGTCCGACCAGCAGGGCCAGGGGCTGTCGCTCGCTGGTGCCGTCGACGTTGTATTGTTCGAAAGCATCGCCCGCGTGAAATACGATTTCAGTGCACCCGTCGGGGAGAATTCGTTCCGGTGCTGGAGACTGAGCGCTGGCGCTCTCGAGCACCCAGAAACATTTAACAAACCTGGAGAGTGCTTGGGCCGGCGAGAATTCTTCGTAGCGCATGGAATTTGTAAATAATCTACTTATGAAGCGTTGCTGTCTAGTCTGGGAAGTACGGTAGACTGTCTAGTCTGAGGGATGTGTAATTCTGCAAAATCCTGGAAATGAAATGCTCCGTCAGCATTATCAACAACACAAGCATGGCTGATTCGAGCCATGTTCGTAGTACGGCCTTCAGGCGGGAGTTGGTAATTTTGGCGAAATTCACACTACAAACTTCCGCCTGAAGGCCGAGCTACGAACTGTCACATTTTCTCTCCAGACTTTGACGTAGAGCCTTCGCGGGTATACGTTGGTAATACTGACGAGCATAGGAGGGTACCGCATTGAAAAGAGCGCTTGTCCTGACACTTATCTGCACAATCCTGTATTCCGTCCCGTCGAATTCACAAACAAAAAAACACAAAAGAAGCACCACTCCAAAGCGGAGCACAACAACGTCTACCAGTTTTGACGAAAAGAGGCTTGCGGAGATCAAATCGGGTCGCGAGCTAATTGCGTCGCAGATCAAAGTCCTGACTCAATTCTTGTATTTGTTTGGAAACATCTACAAGACTATAGAGACAGCTGAGCAAGTAAACCGCAACAACGAACAAACATCATTAGGTATGTCTTCGGATCGGATCGCCCAAAACAAGGCGAAGCTCCTGGAAAGCATCAAGAATCTAAGAATCGCCCTCGAACAACTCGAGTCTACCTTTCGTTTGAATCCGGTTCTGCAAATCTATTATTCGAAACTTGCTGGAGTTGCTAAACTCGGGCAAACCGCCGAAAGCCAGGCTGCCAGCGGCGCATTTGATCAGTCCGGAAAGAGTCTGCTTGCCGCTGTTAGTAAGCTAACGGACGCCCTCGTGGCAATCGTTTGAGAATAGTGATGAGTGACGAGTGATGCGTGATCCTGATGCGTGATCCGTGATTCGTGACTATCAAGTGGCACCACACATCACGCATCGGGGATCACGCATCACGCATCACGCATCTCGGATCACGCATCTCGGATCACGCATCTCGGATCACGCATCACGCATCTCGGATCACGCATCACTCCTTCACTCGTCACCTATCACTCACCGCTCATCATTCCTCACTCGTCGCTCCACATGGAAGAAACATCCGCAGATCTCCGTCTAACTGAAAACAACCGAAAGGAGTCTGCTGATGAAACACAGATCCATCCTGATTGGCGTGATTTTTGCCTGCTTTGTGCTCTCACTCCTGGCGCTTCGTACCGATGCCGTATCCGATCCAATTGGAGTCTTTGCCCGAGTGGACAAAGTCGTCTTCGAACCCAACGCTGCCGCTCCGGAACGCGTTCAGATCTGGGGCGCGTTCGCTCTGGCTGGTAAAGAAAGCGGTAGTTTCTACCATCCTGTCCAACGCGGCTATCTATATTTCTCGCTCAAGCCGGGGAAAGAAGATGTGTGCCGTAAGGAATGGAAAGATCTGAATTCCATTGCCGGCACGGATCAAATCATCGGCTTCGGAAGACGTTACGAACCCACTCGGCTCCGAAAGGCGACCGATAAGCCTACTGATCCTGATGTCTATCCAGTGGGTTTTGGGCTCGTTCGGATAAACGATCGGGGCAACGAGTATCCTCCAATTCGAGAGCTTAGATCCCTGCCAAGGGAGCACTAGTATGTCGGCGCGCGCAATCGGCCGCATGAAGTGGGCGACCTGCGACACTCTGCCAGTTGCCCTGGCGCTTGCGCATGGCTTTCTTCTCGTTTCGTGGCCGTCGGTTCCCCTTGTTGCGATAGGGCTTTGGTGGAACGCGAACACAATTTCGCATCAGTTTATCCATCGGCCTTTCTTTCGGTCGCGCGGATTCAACAAGATGTTTTCATGTTTTCTCTCGTTGTTGCTCGGAGTCCCACAATCGTTATGGCGCGCACGACATCTTGCTCATCATCGTGTAGTCGAAGGAGGGTCGGGAAGACCTGATGCGAAGGTCTTGCCGCTCGATCTGTTAGCGGTGGTAGTTCTGTGGACGGCGATGATTGCCGTATCTCCAGATTTTCTGCTCAACATCTATCTTCCCGGTTTTCTAATCGGGCTCGGACTCTGTTATTTGCAAGGTCATTACGAACACGCGAGAGGCACGGTCAGCCACTACGGTAAGCTTTACAACCTACTGTTGTTCAACGACGGCTATCATGTCGAGCACCACATTCGACCCGCCGCAAGTTGGCGGGAGCTCCCGAAGCACCGAGCGGATCAAACGAATGAGAGCCGCTGGCCTCCGGTGCTGCGATGGCTGGAGATTGTGAACTTGTGCGCGCTTGAGCGTGCTGTCCTGCGATCACCTCGTCTACAAAAGTTTGCGCTCAAACGGCATGAAGTAGCTTTCCGGCGTTTGCTGCCGGCTCGTGCTGATCGCATTGGTATTGTCGGAGGTGGGCTTTTCCCAAGGACCGCACTAATCCTGAGTCGGTTGTTGCCCGAATCTACTCTGACACTCATAGACCAGAATGCAGAAAATCTGGCGATTGCTCGAAGTTTCCTATCGCGCAAAGAAACAGGTGACCTTTTTCTCGGGAGTATTCCTCCGTCTTCGTTCAGTAATCCGACGTCTGCGCCAATATCCGCGGAGCACAACCTACGGGATCATCAGTTCATCAATGAACGCTTTGTAACGACCTCGTTCTGTGATTTCGATCTGCTTGTAGTGCCGTTGGCGTTTAACGGAGACCGTAAGCAAATCTACGAGCATCCACCGGCGAAGGCAGTACTTGTGCACGATTGGATTTGGCGACGGCGGGGTTCGAGCGTGATCATTTCTTATCTCCTTCTCAAGCGCCTGAACCTGGTGACGCAATGAAGGCGGTGGCCCTGCTTTTGGTGCTGATCGTTGCCAAGCTGGCGATGCTGGCTGGGCGTCCGATCCAAATCTCAGCGTGGACGGCAATTGCGTATCTTTGGCAGGACGTGCTGGTGGCGATTGTCTTCGGAATGTTTGAGCGTTTATTTGAGCGCTTCAATGCAGGCCGCATTGCGTGTTGGATCATTTACATGGCCCTGGTCGGCTTTGTTGCGATTAATGTCCCAGTAGCTCGAGTGCTCTCATCATCGCTTACCTGGCAAATGCTTGGAGCAACACGCGGCGCTCTGTTGGACTCTATAAGACACCATGCAACCGTATGCAATCTCCTGCTGATGATGCTGGTGATCGTCGTCGGTATCACGTTTCCATTCCTGCATCGTCGGAGTTCGCCAACGCACTGGCGTACCAGTCGCTTGTTCTTGCCTTCCTCCGTTCTGTTTGCGGCGTTAATCGCAGTTGGCCCGGCGGCTACATCGCACATTGATGCGGTCGGGATGGATCGAAATGCGATTACCGCACTGGCAACTACTCTTCTGCCCAGAATCAACGCAAATACGGAAGGGATGACCACGAAGGATTGGCGAAAAAGTCCTATCACTCAGCAAGACGGTGAAGAAGATTTGTCCAGCTTGTGCGGAGCGGCAACGGGCCGGAACGTTGTCTTGATTCTTCTTGAATCGGCAGGCGCGCGATATCTGCAGGTTTACGGCGCAAATATTAATCCGATGCCTCATCTGACAGAGATCGCGCGGTCTTCAATAAGCTTTAGAAACGCATACTCGGTCTATCCTGAAAGTATCAAAGGATTGTTCTCGGTCCTCTGTTCTCGCTATCCAGCCGTCGATACCGACGCTGAGAAATATTCGTCCATCAAGGCTCCGTCGATTGCTGCGGTACTCAAAGAAGCGGGATATCACACCGCGCTGTTTCATTCCGGGCGATTCATGTATCTGGGAATGGAAGGCGTGGTCGCGAATCGAGGTTACGATGTTCTGGAGGATGCCGGAGCAATCGGAGGGAATCAGGAATCAAGTTTTGGAGTGGATGAATCTTCGACCGTGCAGCGCGCATTGGATTGGATCGATGGTCTTGGAAGTGGACAGCGCTTTTTTCTAACTTATCTGCCAATTGCCGGTCACCACCCTTATGACACTCCTGAGCCGGGTCCGTTTCGCGAACGTACGGAACTTGATCGATATCTAAACGCTTTGCACTATGCAGACGAATCGATGAGCGCTCTGATCAGCGGTGTTCGTGAACGCGGTCTCGAAGAGCGGACTCTGTTTGTAATCTTCGGAGACCATGGCGAGGCGTTCGGCCAACACGATGGGAATTTTGGACATTCGCTATTTCTATACGATGAGAACATTCGCGTGCCCTATCTGATCTCAGCTCCGGGATTGATCAAAGCTTCGTTGGAAGTAACGCGGCCGATCAGCTTGATTGATACAGCGCCGACGATTTTGGACCTGTTAGGGGTAACTGCTCCGAATGAATACCAGGGGCTAAGCGCGCTTCAAGCTCGAGCAGTAATGTCGCTGTTCTATACCGATTATTCTTTGACATTGATGGGAGTCCGGGACGGCGGTTGGAAATATCTGTACGAAATGGAGTCGGGGCGCTCAAAATTGTTCGACGTTGTTGCTGATCCAGAAGAAGCAAGGGATCTCGCATCAACGCATCCTGATAGAGTGGCTGCGTACCGAACTCGAGTTTGTGAATGGGCCTCTGCACAGAAAGCATTGATCAAAGGCGTCGTCAATAAAGAGGGTGGTGAATAAGGTTCTGATCTCGAGTCCCACCAACGGAAGTTGGATCCAACTGCGAAAGCAAGGATAACCGCCTAGCGGTGTCCTCTCGATAGTTCGCGCGAGTGCTGGATTTCCCGGGCCGCGTAGCCGTTACCTCGTTGAATCCAAAAGGGACTCAATAGGTAACCGCTACGCAGCCCAGGAGATCTACAATTAAGCGAGCTATCGAGAGGTCACCGCTACGTAATATGAAAGGGGCGCCCCTTTAGTGCTAGGTTTTGTTTACGAAACGAAACCACATTTAAAGGAGAACCCCTATGAACAGAGATAAGTATGTCGGAATGGATGTTGACCAA
>Ga0126382_10000472_pt1 | contig 15703 bp, 14 predicted proteins | sample PanSoiMetPlot_30_FD_92548 | JGI IMG/M metagenome (GOLD analysis project Ga0126382, IMG submission 92548) | Tropical forest soil microbial communities from Panama - MetaG Plot_30 | ecosystem: Environmental > Terrestrial > Soil > Tropical forest > Bulk soil | place: Panama | collected 2016-02-17
ATTCCGTCGGTCGCCCGCCTTTCACTCGAGTGTATTGGAAATAGCGATGCGCTCTACCACAACCTCGACGTCAAGCGGACGGCGATGGATTGCGAATCTTTACAGCAATGCTTTCCGTGCCCAGTGCGATCTGAGCCACTCAGGGCCGAAGCTCTGATCGATAGGAAAGCCATCTCTTCTTTATTTGTTTGTTGAAAATGTGAGTCTATCCTAGAGGAGTCTTCAGCCGCGGCTGATTTGGGTAAGGATGACCCTAATAGGTGTCGCTCTCTGGATAATTCTTATCGGCTTTGTCGCCGGGGTCATCGCGCGATTCCTCATGCCGGGCCCGAACACTCCCAAGGGATTTGTCGTCACCACGGTCTTGGGCGTAGCCGGTGCAATTCTCGCATCCGCGATCGGCGACGCGATAGGTTTGTATCGCCCCGGTCAGGGCGCCGGATTGATAGGCGCGACCGTCGGCTCACTGATTATTCTGTTCGTATGGAATCGGCTTGTGGCGTCTCGGATCATCCCCGACCACGGCCTATGAGAGCTGTCAATTCGCCGATTCTACCCAGCGGAGAAACCGACCGCCTGTGATCCCACGCGTCAGCGCGAGGTTATATTCTCGGAAGACTTCGGCTGTGTGCCATCCGCCCTCGGGCCAATTCTCAATTGCAGTCTCGAGGCGAACCAGGTCGATGATCCGCTTCGCCAACGGAGATTTTGCGAACTCCGCGATCTGGAATGCGAGCTCGCGGCGCTGACTTTCGAGCTTCTCGTACCAGTCCGCGCCTTGCAGGCCACTTAGACGATTGGTCAGAATGATCTCCGGAAGCAATCCCCACATTGCACGCCGGATCAACGAACGATCGATGCCCTCGGCAAGGTATTGTTCGGGCGGAACGCCGAAGCAGTAGGAAACAACGTCCATGTCGGCGGTCGGATCGCGCACTTCAATGCCGGCAACAGCTTTCTCCGCCGCGTGCCAGTCACCGATATAATCGATCTGGGCGAGTCCTTTAGCGCGCTCGTCAGGCCGCATGCGATAAAGGAAGTCATGGCCCGCTTTTTTTGCCCGAGCATTGACGGCCATCGCGACGCTGAATTCGGTGCGGATCGGAGCATGATCTTGCCACGGCACAATCCGGGATGGATGGCGGCGACGGTCCACCCAGTCGCCCAGCCACACAGGGACAAGTGGTTCGACCAGCAGTTTTCGCAACGCGACCAAGCGTGAATAAGGGGTGTTCCGGTAATAGAGCTGCCACTGCCGGTAGGCCAACAGCAGCCTGCCGTTAAGCAAGTGCGCGGCCGTTTGCGACCAGCCGTTCCAGCTTATGGTGTAATTGCCATAAAGACCGCTCAGCAGCACTCGCCGGCCGCGTGCGCGGGCACGCTGAAGAACCGCCATCATCCAACCGAAGTTGGTCGGGTTACGCACCGGTCCGTCAAAGGCGATAAAGAATCGTTCGAGCTGCGCGAAGTCGTCGCACTTGTCGTTCCGCACGTATTCGATGTCGATATTACCGACATGTCTCTGGATCGCAGCGACATAAGGAGTTTCGTCGGCGTAGCAGCCGTCCGGGACGGGGCCATTGAAATTGCGGCGCGGTACCCCGGTGAAGGCGAGAAGCCGCTGGTTCTTTGCGGCCAAGGCGCGGGCGGCAAGGGCAGAAACCGACGACGAATCCAGTCCGCCGCTGAGCATGCAACCGATCGGGTGAGCGCTGCGCATCTGCCGACGCACCGCCACATCGAGACACTCGCGCAAGCCATCCGCATAGTCGGCATCGGAAGAAAATCGGACAGGCTTGATATCGGCCGGTGACCAGTAGCGGTGCCGCGTCGTCGACCCGTCGGGTTTTACACGAATGATGTGTGCCGGCGGGACCCGAAACACATTCCGGTACATGGTGGTTGCGTGATCGGCGTGATTGAGTACCAGGAAATCGGCCAGCTTCTCCTCGCACAATTCCCTTGGCACCCCGTCCAGCGCAAAAAGTCCATTCGGCATGCTTGCGAAAGCAAAAAATTGCGGACTCTTGTGCCACATTACCACATTGAGTCCGAGGTGGTCGCGCGCCAACGTCAACGTCCCGCTGTGCGGATCCCAGATCGCCGCTGCGAAGGGGCCACGTAACTTTGGCCAGATATCATCGCCAAGCTTTTCCCAGCCGGTGAGGAGCAAGAGCGAGTCCGGCCATTCCATAGCCTCCTGGCGGGCAATTCCAATTCGCGCAAGCACTTCGTCACGATTGTCGATTCGCAGGTCGGCCGTAATGAGTGCGCCCTTCGCCCCTCGCTGCGGTTGCCGATCGAAGCGGTCTTCGCGAGTCATCCGCATCAATGCGTGCACGAGGCCGACGTTGTCCCGCGCGATAGCATCGACTCGATCGGAGCCGTATTGCCGGAGTGCGTTTGCGACACGATCGAGTTGCCGTCGCTCTATGGACCGGCCGTCGAACCGCAGCAATCCGGCGATTCCACTCATCAGTATGCTCCGCCGAATTCAGCAAGACGGGTGAACCGTGCCTCTTCAGTGTCCGAAAGGATTTTTTGCTGACCGACTTCGACCCAGGCATGGGCCGCCAAATCGCTTCTATCCCGGGCAACACCGAGACAAAGACGGCTCGCTATGCCACGCCGGCGCAGCATTGCGTGGGCTGCCAACGCGCGGGGGAGGCAAAGAGCGTTAATCCAGGGCTTGGCACCTGCGGTCTGCACGGCCCATGTTATCCACTTTGCCTGATCCGTCGCGAAACGATTGATGCGGCGCGGTGGCCGGTCGGCCCAGGTAAAAATGTGAGCAGGAGAGATAAATCGCAGGGCCAGCCGCGCCAAAACGATCATGACGACAGCTTCCCGCAGGTACATGCGGCGGATTGTCTTCAGTTTCATTGCGTCTCTTCCGAAGGAATCGTGCGTATTAGCCGCTGCTCCAAGAGTGTCTGAAGGAAAGGCGTCACGTCGCGCGCCAAGGTTTCTTCGTCTACTGCGTGCCGTTTTAAAAGATTGGCGAAAATCTTGTCGACCCGGCAAGGTTCGGCAAGCATGCACCAAATTTCGGTGGCTACCCGGTTGAAATCGAAATATGCGCCCGCTGGCACACTCAGGACGACGACGCGGCCTCCGATTTTGGCGGTCGCCAATTTTGTGTTCTGCACAAGAACACTATCAATCGATAGGTTCAAAGCTGCTGGCTCCACCGCTGCGCGCCCAAAGAGCAGGCTTTATCCGAAGTCGTCGTTACAAAAGACGAATAATGCTAAAGCAAAGCCGTCGACCTGCCGCCGGCCAATATAACGATAATTCTATTTTTTGCTGCGCGCTGCGAGTGGAAAAGCCATCTCAAATGAAAAACCGAGCTTGGTTGCGGGCGGCGATGGCGGCTGTGGCTCGGAAAGACCCGGGTGATTTTCCCCGCCAACAGCGGATTTTGTTTTAGCGCCGATCGCTACCTTCGTAGCAGCGGGCGGCTCCCAGGTGCCATGCCGCTTATCTTTGCTCCGGCCAATCCTGATCCGTGCCATCGGCGAACTCCGAAACTTCCGCCTCACGCGTTCTATGGGATCGGGTCCGGCCTGGCAAGGCTGCCTCGCTGCGGCGATCTACGACGGCACGCAAACTTTGCCTGCGACACGACTGCTCACTCGTACTCGTTAACGATGCTGGGTTGTCCCCGTAAGACGGGAAACGCAGCCGCTTGGCATCGAATATTTCGCATGGTACGCTTTTTGCGTTACGAGAGGTTTGAGCCGAAAAACAAGCACTTACGACCGGGTGCTCATCGTGCTCAAGAATGTAGAAAGGAATCCGCCATGGCACAGAATCCGACTTCGTCGAGCTCAGCAACGGGCGAAGCCATTGCGGCGGACACGCCGGAAACCCGCGAGGAAATGGCTTCGAAATTGGTTGACCGGTTTGCTTTATGGTCAGGCGTTGCCGGACTCATTCCCGTGCCACTCGTTGACGTCGCTACAGTAGGCGGACTGCAGATCCAGATGGTGCGCCGTATTTCGCAGATCTACGATGTTGAGTTTTCTGAAAATCGCGGCAAGGCTCTGATAGCGGCTTTGGCAGGATCGCTGATTCCGGCGACAAGCGGTATCGGCGCCGCAAGCATGCTTAAGATCGTGCCCATCATCGGACCGATTACAGGTGGGTTTGTGATGCCGGTGCTTTCTGCCGGGGCCACCTTCGCCATCGGTAAGGCGTTCATTCAGCACTTTGCTACAGGCGGGACTCTTCTTGATTTCAATCCCCCAGACTACCGTGAGTTTATCAGATCTCATCGGGACATGTGGGAATCACGGAAGAACCGCAGTACGAAGTCCAGCGCTGAAGCCGGAATGACGAGTCCTTAAGTTACGCCCGCATATGGGGGCGTTGGGTGTTGATGCATTCACCGCAACGCTAGATCTGGTTGACTGGCGAGACCGAGCCGCATGCTCGAAGCGATCGTCTACATAATATTCTGTGTTCTCACAGGACTTTGCGGCATCGACCGCCGGATCGGTTTTTTTGGCACTTTTCTTCTGGCCCTTGTCACCACTCCATTTGTAGTCTTGCCTGTGCTGCTTCTCACCGGCCCATCACGCCGCGCCGAATGGCAGCGCCGGAATTGATTGAAGTGGTCAATCACATTCGGTGCGCGGGTAACTCAATGGGCCGGCGACGGCATTTTGTGGTTGTGTAAACGGAAGACATCACACTTATGTCCTTCCTTCAGCTTGTTCGCCGCGAAATGCACGGCTCGCTGCCGAAGCTGCTGCTCATGTCCGGACTGGGAGGCATTAGCACCGCCGCGATCCTCGCTGCCATTAATACAGGCCTGCAAGTAGGCTCCAATTTGTGGGCAGCCACGCTTTTTCTGATTGCGCTTTTTCTTTTCATCAAAACTCAATACTACGTCACCATAACGACCACCGCTGAGATCGAAGCGATCATCCATAAAATTCGCGTGCGCCTTATGGACCACATCAGGCGTTCGGAACTCTTGTCGATCGAAGGAATCGGGCGGTCAAGTATCGTTGCGGCGATCACCAGCGATACGGCGGTCCTTACGCAAGCAAGCAACATGCTCTGCTTTACGGTGCAGGGCGCGGTATTGATCTTTTTTGTAGCGATTTACGTTGCGTTCCTGTCTCTCGCAGCGATCATTACGACTATCGTTATCGTCTCGGTGGCGGCAACGATCTTCCACCTGAAGAATCGTCAACTGGTCATCGAAAAACAGAAGGCGGCGGAATGGGAGCGCCGGCTATTCGACCGCCTCACCGACTTCCTGGATGGGTTCAAGGAGGTGAGGCTCAATGCTCCGCGCAGCGCCGCCCTGTACGATGATTCCGTCGACGTCTCGCGAACCGCCGCCAACATAAAAATAAAAAGCCAGGCCGAAACGTTCAAGATGATCGTGTCGTCGCAGATATCGATGTACGTGTTGCTCGGCGCGGTCGTCTTCGTGGCTCCGCAATTCAGTGAAGCGCTGGGAGGCGTGGCACTCACAAAGACGACGACAGCCTTGATGTTCATTGTGGGAGCGTGCTTCGGTCTAGTGCAATCGATCCCGATCTTGCTGAATGCAAACGCGGCAGCGGATCGCATCGAGCAGCTTGAAACTGCCATGCAGGCAAGTGTTTCGTCTGTCGATCCGCGCGACATTCGGATAACGAAGCGTTTTGAAAAGATCGAGTTGCACAAGATCATGTTTCGTTATGTCGACAGATTTTCGGAGACCGCATTCCAGATTGGACCGATTGACTTCGACTTGCAGCCCGGAGAGCTGGTTTTCATTACCGGCGGCAATGGTTCAGGAAAATCGACGTTGTTGCGGGTGCTTGCCGGTCTCTATCCGCCAGATTCCGGCGAAATTGTCCTCGATGGAAAACGCATAAACGACCTTACGCGCGACGAGTATCGTTCGTTGATGTCGGGGATTTTCTTCGACTATCATTTGTTTAAGCGGCTTTACGGAATACCCGAACCGGAGCCGAGCGAAGTTGATCGCTTGTTGAACCAGTTCCGTTTGGCAGATAAGACCGGATTGACTGACGGCGAGTTTCGCACGCTCGATCTTTCCGGGGGTCAACGCAGGCGGCTCGCGCTCATCGTCAGTCTTCTTGAAAAGCGCCCAATTCTCCTGCTGGACGAATGGACAGCCGAACAGGATCCCGAATTTCGGCGCAAGTTCTATGACGAGCTCCTTCCGGAATTGATGAAAGCCGGTACGACCGTCGTGGTGATCACGCACGACGATCGCTACCTCGACGAGCTGGACTTGCGTGCGCGCAGGATTCGCATGGACGAGGGCCGAATTATCGAGCAGCGTACGATTAGGAAGGGACGGCGGTAGTGGTCGACGGAGAAGCACTGATGGCAAGGTATCCAGAGTCCCTTGGTGGAATGCCGCCTAGGCAAAAAAAACGTGCGCTTTGGCGGTTTATTGGGCGCCACTTGCCGGGCTTGACCGTGACATTGCTGGCAGCATTGCTCCTGACCACCGTTCTTTTCCCTTACGTCGTCATTACAGTTCCGAGCGGTCATGTCGGAGTTTTGTGGAAGCGATTCAACGGCTATGACTTCTATTGTTGGTGCTTCGTGGGCCGAGGCACGATTCTGGATCCTCGTGAGTTGAGGGATGAAGGCCTCCACTTGGTGTGGCCATGGGACAAGCTCTACATCTACAGTCTGCGACTGCAGTCCTCAACGCAGACGTACAACGCCATTAGCAAAGACGGCGTGAGCGTGGCCGCGCAAATCAACATGCGGTTTCAATTGCTGCACAACTATGTCGGCGTACTTCATAAATTTATCGGACCCCAGTACCTCGCTTCGGTTGTAGACCCCGAGATCGGCAGCCGTGCGCGCGAAGTTATCTCTCAGTACACAGCGCAGGAGGTCTATACGTCGCGCGAAGCGATCCAGGCAAAAATTCGCGAGGGCGCGCAAAAAAGCCTGAGTACGCACCTCGATCGTCTGGTGCAGCCGGAGGCAATGGAACAACCGGACCCAAAGGGCTATAACGACTTCCTGCAAAACTCGATCCAGCTTCTCGATACCCTTGTGCTTAGCATCGAGCTGCCGCCGGAAATCGTTGGAGCGATTAATCGTCAAACTCAACAGTACTATGAGATCCAGGAGTATAAGTATCGCGTAGAGCGGGAGGCACAGGAGTCGACGCGTAAGCAGATCGAAGCAAATGGCATTGCAGCCTTCCAGCGGACTGTGAGCGAGGGGATTTCAGATTCGTATTTGCGTTGGCGCGGCATCGAAGCGACGCTTGCGCTCGCCCAGTCCCGGAATTCAAAGATAGTGATCATCGGTGGCGGCAAGGATGGCCTGCCCGTTATTCTCGGCAATATCGACAATGTCACCGGAACAGGCGCCAAAGCCAGTGTCCCGGAGGATGACCGGACGGCGAACGACAAGACGTCCGCAAGCCCGCCGGTTCCGGGCGGCAGTGCGCCAGTCAAGTCGGGTGAATCTCTCGGGAGCTCATTGATCACGACCGACAAAAACAGCGCGACTGCACGCTCATCGACACCGCCGGACGTGACACAGGGCAACATCCGTCCGGAGAAAGGCGTGACTGCTCCCGCCGGTTCGAATGAGCGCTCAGGCTCAATTTTACCCGATCTTTCGGACCTTAAATCTCTCGTTCCAAAAATTCCCGATTGGCTGCGATCCGGTGCTTCGGGGACAGGTCCTGAAGCGGCACCGCCCAAACAATAGTTGCGAACGGCGCGGGGCGAATTGCGGTCGGAAGCGCATCTAGGACACTTTTATTTTCGAATTGCCTTCGCGCAGCTAAATCGGCAATCATTGAAGGTCTAATTTGCGTCTAGATTTGCGAGGAATTGCAGGTGAGCGAAACTACGGGATCACCGCAAACCAGATCTCGATTGTATCGGATGTTGACGGCAAACCAGGGCCGGCTGCTTCTGATCGTCCCAATATTGGTCGGGGTTGCCTGCTACATCATTGGCCTGAACGTAGCGTATCTCGATATTGCTGCCGCCCGACAACTTATCCAGTTACTCCGGGCTGACAACCAGAAGCTCAAAACCCAGCTTGCGGACCAGACCGCGAGAGAAGTTGTCCTGCAGGGAAAGCTGACCGCCGCTCAGGTCGCACTGGATGCGATCATCCCGTCGGAGAACACTTATAACGTCAAGCCCAATCAGTCGATTATCGTTGCCGACGGACGCTTGACGATTGGGCTAGTCGGCCCACCCACGAACGAGAGTATCAACATCAACGTCAACGGAAAGCATCAGTCAGCGGCCACAGGCGATGTCATTAATATTGCGCTAGAACCATCGACGGCCTGTCAGGTGCGAGTACAATCGTTTGACATGTTCAAGGCCGTCGTCGCCGCGTCATGCGCCGGGGGCAAGCCCCAATAAGCCCGCCGGAAGAGTCTAATACCGCCGCGCCTTCGCTGGCTGGCTGAAAAGCTGCAGATATTCATGCAAACCGCGGTCATCTGGAGGAATGACGACTGAGAATCCGGTAGCATTGGTTGCAAGTGATTCGCTGTACGCAGACCCAGCGGAAAGGCAGGTCGGCCATGAGACAGATAGTCACCGTTGCAACAATGAAAGGCGGTAGTGGCAAGAGTACGATTGCGAGTTGCCTGGCCGTTTATTGGCACCTTACCGGTCGGGCTCCGACGATTATTGATGCCGATCCTCAACGTTCGATCGCACGGCTCAAAATGCGCGAGCGAGCACTTGGTGGGGTTCCGGTGGTGGAGGACGCAACAACAGACGCCTGGAAGACTGCGCAAGATCTTGCTGCCGGCGGCCGTCCAATCGTCATCGATACTCCGGGCTTTCGTTCGCAGGCCACTCTGGCGTGCATTGCCGCAGCCGATTTTCTGCTTGTCCCGGTCAAGGCGTCTCCGCTGGACATTGACCGGATGTTGGATACCCTTAATTCGCTAATCGACGGTGCCGGCGGTCAGCGGCCGAGTTTCCGCTGCGTTCTGACTCAAACTACGCGGGACTCAGTCATTGCCAAACATATACGAGCGGAACTGATCGAAGCCGGGTTTCCGGTCCTCAACAGCGAGATGATCAATCGTGTTGCCTATGCGGAAGCAGCTCTCTGGGGAGCGACGCCAAGCCTCATCAGTTGGAACGGGTTGGCGGCACGCGAGATTGCGGCAATTGCCAATGAGGTTGATGGGATAGTAGGTGTCAAGCGAGCGGCGTGATCATGAAGAAGCAACTGCCAAAGGCGATCCAACCTAACGTGACCCACAGGATCAACCCCGTGGCCCACCTTGTGTCCGAGCCCGTGCCGGAAGCGATGCGGCCCCGGAAGGCTTCAAAGGTTTCTACTGCTGCGATAATGGACGTCACCGAAAAAGCGCCCATCGATGAACGCCGGGCACATGCACGCAAGCTGGTTGAGCGTTTCTCTCTCTGGGCCGGTGCAGCCGGACTTCTTCCGGTGCCGATCATCGATCTGGCCGCCGTCGGCGGTTTGCAAATTCAGATGCTGCGCCGTCTTTCGCAAATCTACGACGTCCCGTTCTCCAAGCACCGGGGCAAGGCGCTCATTGCGGGTCTCGCAGGAACAATGATTCCCGCGAGCACGGGAATCGGACTGGCCAGCGTGATAAAAAGCGTGCCAGTAGCTGGAACTGCTATTGGCGCGATGACAACGCCGGCACTGGGCGTTGCCGCTACTTATGTAATTGGCCTGACTTTCATCGAGCACTTTTCGTCGGGGGGGACACTTCTTGATTTCGAACCACCGAACTACCGGGAATTCATCAAGGCTGGGGTCGAGCGGCGCAAGACCTAACGGGGTCACGCCGTTGATCTGATTGGCGTGAGCCTGACGATTCCGAATGCGCCGTCCTACTGGGTCCTCTTGCCGCCCGTCTTGGCCGCTTTCTCCGCGTCCCACCACCAAACCGTTGGAAAAGCCGACATGCCGTATTTCGGCAAGGGATCACGACGGCCGAACCGGTTCCAGCGTGCGGTCCGCAACTTAGCGTAGCCCCATTGCGGTACGACGTACTGGTTCCAAAGCAATATACGGTCAAGCGCTCTGGTGGCGGCGACGAGGTCCTCACGAGTCTTGGCCAAAATGACCTTCGTGATCATCTCGTCAACTGCTGGGTTCTTGATGCCAAGTATGTTGTCCGATCCTGGCTGATCGGCCGCCTGCGAGCCCCAATAGCCGCGCTGCTCATTTCCCGGCAAAAGAGATTCGCCCCAGGCAAATGTAACAATATCAAAGTCCCACCCGCGTAACCGGTTCTCATAGTGGGCTTGATCGACCGTGCGTACCGACACTGCAATGCCAAGCCGTTCCAGCGACGGTTTGTAGAACAGAAAGACGCGTTCGAAGAGTGGGGCGTTGGCGAGGAATTCAACCTCAAAAGGCTCGCCGGTCGTTGCGTTGACGATTTGCTGATTGCGCACCTCGTACCCCGCCTCCCTGAACAGCCGCAAAGCTTCACGCAAATTGTTGCGAACCGCGATTGGGTCGCCGTTGACCGGATTGGAATAGGGCTTCGTAAAGACTTCGGGGGGAACCTTGTCACGCACTGTTTCGAGCAGTTCAAGCTCCCGGCCGGTCGGCAGTCCGGTTGCCGCGAGTTCGGTGCCTTCGAAATAACTGGCGATGCGCTTGTATTGCCCGAAGAAGATCTTCTTATTCATCTCCTCGAAGTCGAATGCGTAGTTGAAGGCGAGCCGAACGCGCGGATCCTTAAATTTGTTTCGGCGCAAGTTAAAGGCAAATGCCTGCATCAGACCGACATTATTGATGGGAAATTCCTCGAGGATCACGCGCTTCTCGTTCACCGCAGCGAAATCGTAGGCCGTGGCCCAGTTCTTGGCGCTGTTCTCCATGCGCCAGTCCACCAAATCTCCCTTGAAAGCCTCGATAGCGACTGTCGCGTCGCGGAAATATTCGAATCTAAGTTCGTCGAAGTTGTCCCGGCCGATGTTGACGTTAACGTTTTGGCCCCAATAGTCTTTAACCCGCTCATAGACGATGTTATGGGCGGGCGATAATTCTTTGATTTTGTAAGCCCCGCTGCCTAGCGGCATTTCAAGAGTGGTGTCCTCAATGCTGCGTTTCTTGCCGTCCTTGTCGACGCCTTCCCACCAGTGCTTTGGGAGAATAGTGAGTTGGCCGATGACCTGCGGCAGTTCGCGATTGCCAGTCACATCGGATGTAAATGTGATTTCACGGTCGCCGGTTTTTTCTGCCTTGACAACATGGCGGTAATTCGCGCCAGCTTGTGGACTCAGTTTCTTAAAGGCATTGAACGAGAATATAACGTCGTCCGGTGTGACAGGTTTTCCGTCTTGCCATTTTGCTTCGGGCCGAAGGCGAAAGCTGATCGAGGAGATATTTTCCGGATAACTCACCGCCTCAGCGAGCAGACCATAGACACTCGATACCTCGTCGAGTGCCGGTGCTAAGAGGGTGTCATAAATGAGGTCAATACCCTGCGCGAGTGTGCCTTTGACACCGGCAACCGCCATATTGAAGTTATCGAAGGTACCGAGCGCGATCTGCGATGCTGCGCCGCCCTTCGGAGCATTTGGATTGACATAATCGAATTGTTTGAAGCCGGCCGGATATTTCAGTTCGCCAAACTTTGTGACGCCATGCCGCCACACCGGGGCAACGCCCTGAGCTTCGGCCGACGTCATCCAGTCGGGCAAAGAAAGCCGTCCACCTGCAAGCACGACCAGGGCGGATGTAAGCAAGGACCGGCGGTTCATGAGATGCTCCAGAGGAGATCGCAATGTGGCGGCGGTGACCAATGCCAATGCTATATGTGGTTTTTGATTATGACGACAGAGGAATGCGTAACTCTAAAATTAGACAAACGGTTCCATTGGGGGTCGGCAGATCCGCAGCTGAGTTTTCACAGTGATTTCAACACGCAACGAGGCGCCGAAAAGCTTTCCGGCGCCTCGTTGAAATTTCGTCGGCCAAGCAGATCAGAAACGTATGTGGGAGGCTAGGACCAGTCTGACGGGTCAGCCCGGGCAGACGGACAGGCCGCTGCAGGCGCCAAGCGTGAAGTTGGCCTTCTCCTTTGAGGTGCCGGCCGCGATTTCCAACGCCTCATCAGAAACTTCGAAGGCGAGGATCTCCTCTTCGAACTTTTCAAGTCCCACCGTGGAGCTCTTCATGGCATTATCCTTTCGTTCGCCAGCGGCGCCGGCAATCAGAGATATCCAGTAAAACGCCCCTTCCCAGCGCCATGCGCCATGATCTGATGCGCTCCTAGCAAAGTCAAATGGAATAGGCCTATGTCCGCAGGCACTTATGGCAAGCAGCCGCTGGATTCTGCTGGAAATCACGCCGCCTGTTAACCAAGTGCAATCATAAAGCGTATTCCTGTGTCCCGCTGTCTCGTTGCCACTCACGCAACGACCCAAAATGGCCCGATAATCGCGTATTTTCGCTCATGTCACTCGGCCGAGCACCGGGACTGTTACAACCGAATGAAATGACAGAGGTTAAGTATAATCACCCGACGGAGCAAAAATTGATGGATGCCTTCTACGATCGGTTGATCATTCGTGCCGCGACCATCGACGAACTCCTGTCGGATAAGTTTGAGCCTTTGCCGGGCCAAAAAAGCGATGCCGATTTGGCCGCCCGCCGCCTCGCTGCCTGGTGTAAGTCGTGCGCTAGCGGCGATTGGACGCTGTTTGGCCAGCGATTAGCGCGGGATGGATGGACGATTGACGCAATACTAAAGAGATTTGCCACCGTACGTCGCAAAGCTTCCGCCTCTGCGCCAGCCTGGGTTGCCGACGCAATCTGGATCGAGACTGCGCTACAGAGCCCGCGCAAACACGCCGAGCATATCCAGACGCGGCGCGAAAACGGGCCATGTGCCTTCGAGGATCTGCTCACTCCAGTGGTGAAGCGAGCCGTGGACCTGCTGTGGTCGGACATGGATCCGCGGGTATTCGAGAATCTGACCGAATCCGCCCATGCTTGCCTATATGGTTCGCTGCTCAAGGGATTGTCCGATCTTTCTGCTCCGGCAATCTACGAGCAATTCGTCAAAGCGCGGAAGACGGCTGAAAATGCTGGTGCAGCGACGTCGGGTCCCGCGGTCGGAACAGGACTCTACGATCGATTTGTCGCCGAAATGAACGCTGGCGGATTTCGGAACCTGTTTGAAGAAAAGCCTGTGCTCTTGCGGTTGCTAGCTGTGATTACTCGGCAATGGATCGAGACTTCCCGCAAATTTGTTCTCCGTCTTGATGCCGATCTTCCGGCTATTCGACGCGACATCTTGTGTTCCAACACCGACAGCCGCGTCGCCAGGATCGACGGAGACCTATCCGACCCGCACAATGGCGGTCATTCGGTGCGGATCATCAGCTTCGTAGATGGTTTGCGGGTTGTGTACAAGCCGAAGGATCTGCGGCTCGATATCGCCTGGCGCAACTTGATCGAGCGATTAAACCAGGCCGGTGCACCAATTAAGCTCCGAACGGTGCGTGCGATCTCACCGGATGGCTATGGTTGGACAGAGCTTATTGAGCATACCGAATACAGTCACCGGGAAGGGGACAAACAGTTCTTCCGACGTGCCGGCGCGTGGCTTGCGCTTTTCCATTGCTTCGTCGCCAATGACATGCACCAGGAGAATATGATTGCGGCGGGCGACCACCCCGTGCCGATCGATCTGGAAACGATCCTACAGTCAGCCGTCGAAGGGCACGAAACGTCAGATCTGGAGGCGCAAGCTTTTGATCTAGCGACAGAGAAACTCGCCAACTCGGTCATGATGGTCGGCCTACTTCCCGCCTATGGCCGGTCGCCCGATAATAATGTCTTTGCTATCGGTGGAATGACGGCGGATTGGAATTCAAAAATAAAGATCAAGTGGGAAAACGTAAATTCGGATGCAATGCGGCCAAAGAGATCGAAAGAGACCGGCATTACTAGTCCGAACCTCCCGCATATCAATGGCCGATACGCGAAATTTGCCGATCATATCGATGATTTCGTTTCAGGTTTCGAGGACTACGCCAAATTTTTACTACGGCAGACCACGAACGAGAGGTGGCAAGACGTATACGAAGACTTCACTGACCTTCCCGTGCGCAAAGTCGTTCGCGCTACGCGATTCTACGCCATGCTGCTGCAACGACTGCGCAATTTCCGGACGATGGACGATGGTGTCTTATGGTCCGCTCAAGCAGACTTCATCGCCAGACTGGCGGAGTGGGACAAGGGCACCGATGCTTTTTGGCCGCTTCAGCGAGCTGAGCGGTCTGCGCTTATTGCGCTGAACGTACCCCACTTTGTTTCGCCAAGCGACGGAATTGAGATAGGGGATGCAACAGGGATTTCCATTCGGACGGACGCGAAATCCGGCCTGAGTCGCGCGCGTGCTCGAATGCAAGACTTTAACGAACATGAGATTAACTGGCAGATTGAAGTCATCAGAGAAAATACCAGATCGCTGGCAAGGCCCTCTACTTCGACGGTGAATGCTCAGGCGCAACTGGCGGAACGGTCAGTCACAACCCAGCCGACAAAGAGCGTTTTCATCGCGGAAGCCGATTGGATCGCTGAAGAGCTGTCGCGTTATGCAATTCGCCGGGGCCCAGGTGCGGCGTGGATCGGGCTCGACTGTCTTGGCGATGCCGAAGCTTTCCAACTCGTTTGCCTGGGATCGGAGCTTTACAACGGCGTTTCAGGTATTGCGCTATTTCTTGCTGCGCATGCGGTTGTCACGGGCCGCTGGTCCTCTGCCGAACTTGGCTTGGCCGGTGTTTCTTATCTCCGAAAGAATCTGAAAAGCCGCAATGCGGCGCGGATGGCACGTTCTTTGGGCATTGGTGCTGCCACCGGCCTAGGCTCGATCGTTTACAGCCTCGCAGTGATATCGAGGCTTCTTAATGACGATGATTTGCTTTCGGACGCCCATGTGGCGGCAAGACTGTTCACCGATGAACTTATCGCGGCAGACAGACAGCTGGATGTCATCGGCGGGAGCGCCGGTGCCATACTTGGTCTCCTTCGTCTCTATCGCGATAGCCAATCGGAAGATGTTCTGAATCGCGCAATCAAGTGCGGAGAACATCTGATGGCTCAAGACAGGCTTGGGCCCGCAGGCCTCCGTAGCTGGGTCGGGCAGGGTTCGGGCAACCGGCCGCTTAATGGCATGTCGCACGGTGCCGCCGGATTTGCCTACGCGCTTGCCTTGTTGGCATCGGCAAGCGGCCGCGAAGGCTTCGCACAAGCGGCGTCGGAATGCATCGCCTTTGAAAACTCGACCTACGATGCCGGTCACCATAACTGGCCTGACATGCGTGGGGACGGGCAGCCATCCTGGCCATGTCAGTGGTGCCACGGAGCGACCGGTATCGGCCTTGCTCGGATAGCTATGGCAAAAAGGGGCGGAATGGACCCAAATACCTTAGCGAATGACATACAAAATGCTGTCGAGGGCGCGACGGAAGGGTGGCCAAGCGGCGTGGATACGCTCTGCTGCGGTACGCTGGGCAGCATCGAGTTTTTCTGCGAAGCCAGCAGCGTTCTTGGACGCAAGGACCTTGGGGAGATCGCAGCGCGCCGACTGATGTCGGTTCTGGAACGCGCCGCATCAAGTGGCGACTACCGATGGAATAGCGGCAAACGAAACTTCAATTTGGGTTTGTTCCGTGGCCTGGCCGGCGTCGGTTATACGTCGCTGCGTCAGGCC
>Ga0126382_10000474_pt1 | contig 15660 bp, 25 predicted proteins | sample PanSoiMetPlot_30_FD_92548 | JGI IMG/M metagenome (GOLD analysis project Ga0126382, IMG submission 92548) | Tropical forest soil microbial communities from Panama - MetaG Plot_30 | ecosystem: Environmental > Terrestrial > Soil > Tropical forest > Bulk soil | place: Panama | collected 2016-02-17
ACAAACACGCGTGGCCCGACGAACGGAGCGCCTACTACAACTGTGGGGCGGTGGAATCCCCCGCCTCGGCCGTTCCCGGCATACACGGGGACTGTCCCCGCAAGCAGAAGAGCTGTCACAAGCGCTGCACAGGTGAGCTTCTTCATAGCCGACTCCTAGTGGCTAACTCCCGAGACCAGATCCAACGACTTGCACTATACACCTCGACACTCGGGACGAAGGCGAAGTGGACGCCAGGCTGGTTCGGAAACAGGCGCCCATCGCGACAGTCATCGTTTCCGACCGAGACGGCTTAGGATTTTAGAACGTCGATCAGTCGTCATCGTCGTCGTGGCGGTGTTTCCGATAGTGCTTGTAGTAGCCATAGGGCGCACCGTAAGCGTAGCCGATAACGACGCGCAGGCGCGCCAGGTCGTGAAGATGCTGCTCGAGGGGTGGCTGGTCTGCCACCCCTTCGAGGAGAACGGCGAGATTGGCTACACCTTCACGGCGACAGGCACCTACCGGCGGCTCGGGGTGCCCCTGGCCGAACCATTCAACGTCGATGGTGACCCCGGCGGGTGACGCCTGCCGGAGCACGACCCTTCGGGGCGTTCTAGTGACCGCATGACTCGCGTAGAATCGGCGCGGGCCATGCCTCCCCTGCCGGGCCTGGGACGGAAACTCAAAGCGGCGCGCGACCGCGCGGGACTGACGCAAGAGGAGCTTGCTCGCAAGGCGCACATCGGGCGTGTGTACCTCGCGCGGCTCGAGAGCGGCAGATACGATCCGCGGGTCTCGATCATTGTCAAACTTGCGAAATGTCTTGGCGTCAGTACTGACGAGCTGCTGAGGCGCTGATAAAAAGAATGGGGACCGCCGACTTTATCGCTGGCCCGGGGGCTTCTGTCGTCTGGCTTGGGCCGAATCGGGCGCCCATCGAACTCCCAGCGGGAACCTGGCTACTGTCTCCTGGCCAACTTCGACTACGAACCAGTAAAGCCCCTCTTCGTAGGGTTCAACAGCAAATTCAAAATTCAGCTTCTTTGGTATTCCAGCCTCTAACCTCAGCGCTGGGCGATACTCGTTACTCGCCTTCTCGCCCGAAGGCGACAAAACCACAGCGCGGATCAACGCGTCGCCGGACTCTTGCGGCAAAAGCCAGACCACGCCGAAGAGGTAGAGAGGCCCAGTTTCGTCCAGAAGAATGATGCTGTCGGCCAGGCCGTGCAGCGTGAATAAGCCATCATCATCCTGGGAGATTCGTTTGCACAGCACGGCCAAGGTGATGAGTGGAGGCATCTAGAGAGACGAAGTCTAGCGCGTAGGGCGCTTGCGGGCTAGGCGCTCGGCCGTACACCGAGCGTCGAACGGGGCGGACTCCCTGCCGCCCCCGCCCGTGAGAATTTTTCAGGGGGCTCGAAGGGAGAGAGCCACATGACGCGCAGTGACCGCGAGGCTAACCTCGCCTACAACATCATAGGCCAGATGGCGACGCTTATCCGGCTCCGCGACTACCGCGGCGCCGAGCGGCTGGCCGATCGGGCGCGTCGTGATCGCCAGAATCGCGTGTACGACCGGACTCGTGGGAGGCGGAGCAGAAGTCCGGGGAGACAGAGTGGCGTGCCTTGCATAGGTGCTGGCTATGAGCCCGCTAACATCGCAGTGCAGCGGACCGTGGCTCGCGTTGCTCGCCACGGCCGCTGACTGCAACCGTCAAACCAACCGGCGTGCGCGCTGGCGCTGGTCGGCGCGGCCACTTTCCTGCGACCACCGCTGAGTCAGAGCCACAGCAATGCCGAAGTACACCGTCACGCCCAGGTCCTCCAATGCGTCGAACGCCGCGGTGACCGGCCGCGGCGAGCGAATGCGAGCCAGCGGTCCGGTCCACCGCGAAGTTCGACGCCGATATTCACTCGGAAGTCATGCCGCTACGCGTCTCTGCGCCTCAACTCAGTTCGGCGCGGAGGCCGAGTTCGCGCGCGAGCCCGGTGAGCTCCTCTACCACCACCGCGCTCACGGGAATGCCTTCGCGCAGCCGCTCTGCCTTGCTCCGCGCTTCCGGTTCGCCGGCGATCATGACCTCATCCACGCCGGAGGCCAGCTCCGACGCCTTCACCTGGTCCACGAGCCGGTCGATGCGCGCACGGAACTCGGGCAACGGCATGAACCGTTCGGGATCGATAGCCAGGCAGAACGCGCTCGTCGCGAGCGGCTCGCGGCCGAAGTCCTTGAGGGGCGGCACGTCGGTGCCGAAGAGGCCGCCGGAGAGCACGCCGCCCAGCACCTCCACCACGGTGGCGAGGCCGAAGCCCTTGTAACCGCCCGCCCACTGCATGAAGCCGTGTTGGATGGCCTCAACGGGATCGGTGGTGGGCTTCCCGTGGCGGTCGAGAGCCCACGTGTCGGGGATCTCCGCACCCTTCTTGGCGGCGAGCCGGAGCTTGCCGCCCGCCACCACCGAGGTAGCCATGTCGAGCACGATGGGCTCGCGCCGGCCGGCGGGGAAGGCGGCCGCGAACGGGTTGGTCGCGTAGGTCGGCGTGATCCCGCCGAACGGTGGCAGGATAGCGGGGCCGTTGTTCATGGCGACACCGATCAGGCCGGCGCGCGCCGCCATCATCGGGTAGAAGCCGACGAGCCCAGTGTGGGTCACGTTGCGCGCCGTGACGGCCCCGAGGCCGGCCGCGCGCGCCTTGTCCATAGCCATCTGCATGGCGCGCTTGGCCACCACGATGCCGGACGCGCGGTCGCCCTCGAGCATGGCGGTGGTCGAGGTGTCGCGCACGACGCGCACGTCCGGCTTGGGGTTGAGGAAGCCCAATCGGATCATCGAGACGTAGCCGGCGACCCGGGTCGAGCCATGGGACTCGACACCGCGCAGGTCGGCCTCCACGAGGACGTCGGCCACCGTCTCGGCGTCTGGTGGCGAGGCGCCGGCGGCCTCGAAGATGCGCGCGATCAGACTACTGAGACGGTCGGCGGGGATACGTGTCGCGTCCGGCATCGTGCTCTTCTCCTTGTGCGGCGAACGCCAGCCATCACGCGCGTGCGTCTTCGCACGTTCGCGTGAATGGCCTTGTTAGGCGGCAGCGACCGAAGAAATGGAAGCGCGACCGCGCAACCGAAAGCCAACAACGGCGCCGAGAAAGGCCGCGAACACCATGACAAGCCAAGTGACACCCCCTGGCCAAAGGGCAGACGTGATTAGTTTGGGAAACATATGAATGTTGACCAAGGCCGCTTGTAGGAGCGCTTGAGAGACGAGGAGAACAACGTTGAAGAGGAGGTTCAGAAGCGCAGCCAAGACCGCATAGGTGTAGCGCTCGTTGGGCGCAAGGCGACCGCAGAGCATACCCGCGACGAAGTACCCGGTGAACTGAATGATGAAAAAGGCCAACAGCACCCACGGATTGCCGAACAAGGCGCTGAACAACTCGGCCGCGGGCGATTTCGGGTCGATGGTCACCAAATGAGCCGCCCTAGCGCCTAAGCCAACGAAAGGGCTGAGTAGCAATTCTAAGCTGTGGACGATACCGGCCATCGATGCCGCGACAAGAACTAGATACCAGAAACTGATTCGCGGTATCTGGATATCGCGCCTGTCCTGTGTGGCAAGCCGCCGAAACCTAAGCGTCTCGAACTCACGGAGGATTGCGACTACCACTGCTGTAAGCGCCGCACCCGCGATCCCAGCCGCTTCCTTGCCTACGAGATGGCCCACTGCGACGATCAACACGCAATACGCAGCCCCGATCGCTACCGCAGCGCCTACGAATCCTCTGTCGAGTGGTCGGCGACGCAATTCGGTCTCGACTGGGCTGCGCGTCGATTGGGTAGATGACTCTTCCATCGAGGGACTCTTTTCGCCTAACAGCGGCCGGAGGCTGAGCAACACGAGCCACCGGACCGCTGGAGCGCATTGTTGGGCGCGTTCAGCGCCAGCCAATACGATCGATCAGCACCGCTGTTGGCTGGAGGGGCTTCGCCACGTACCCAGCCGGTCGATTCGTATAACCGGACCGCTGCGTCCATCCGACCCCACGTTTCGAGGTACAAGCGCTCCGTCCCGTGGCGCCTAGCAGCTTCGACAGCTGTTGACAGCAGTGCGCGTCCGATCCCACGGCCGCGGTATGCGTCGCTCACGTAGAAGCAGGTAGCTTGCCACCTCGGTCTCCCTTGCCAGAGACGTCACCCCCTGGAGATGGGCGCCCCTGAAGGCGAGCGCGCAGGCCGTCGCGCACGCGGTCGAGCAGCTTCGGGTTCGGCGTGCTCGAGGCCTATGTCCACTGGATCCGGCGCTACATCTTCTTCCGCCGCAAGCGGGTCCGCGTTCACTGACCATGGCGGGCGCGTGCGGTCGAACGGCGGGGACCGCCGGATAGCGGATTGGTGGTGACGGCCCATCAGGCATAGGTGCTTCCGACGAGACTCGACGATAGCGGGGCTCGACCGGAACGGCAAGGGGGCTTCGGGGGCCGCTATACTCCGGCGGACACGGTAGCCTGGTCGCGAGCGCCCGCGATCTGAACCAGCGCCGCAAGCTGCTCCGCCTGGCTTGAAGGCCCTGTCTTCTTACGTGTTTGAACCCCGGCAACTCCGTCCGGGTCTCCTGAGGCAGAAGAAGCCGAAAAGTTGGGCGAAAACGCGGCCGTGACTAAACACCGGGTTCAAGCTCGGATCTCGAAGCAAAACACCACGGACCTGTTTGCCAGCAAGTGGTTGCGAGCCCCCGCACAAAACCCCCGAAAAGTGACAGGTAGGTGCTTACTCTCCTCGACGCACCGGAACCGTGAACGTAAACGTCGAACCTACGCCCTCCTGGCTCTTCACCCCGATCCGCCCGCCGTGCAGCTCGACAAACTTCCGGCACAAGGTGAGCCCTAGCCCCGTGCCCTCAACCTTTTTCGCGGCCGTCCCCACCTGACGGAACTCCTCGAAGACCTTCTCGTGATCCTCAGGGGCGATACCGATCCCCGTGTCGGTGACCGAGACCTCTACCAACCCATCCTTTGGCACTGCACCGACATCAATCCGCCCACCCTCCGGCGTGAACTTGATCGCATTCGACAGCAGGTTCAGCACGACCGGTCGGCGGCTCAAGGCCTTTACCTGGCAGAGACTCGGCGTCTGTGCTATAAGAAGAACCTCATCAGTGAGGAGGCAACCTATGGAAAACGGGTTCGCCGAGACGCGACGAGATGTCCTTCGCAAGGCCGTTTTCGTCAGTCCCTTGATTCTCACCTTGCCAGTCTCTCCGTCCTTGGCGAGAGCAGGATCGGATGGAGGACATGGAGACCATACCGGTGGAGGACACGGAGACCATACCGCCGCTGGCAGCCACTAGGCTGAAGCCTAGCCCATTTCGTCATGACCACGGGGCTGCGGACGTGGCTCTTCGTGATCGTGGACACCGCCAAATCGCCGTTGACGGTGATGAAGTGCGTTGGATCAGGTCAAACTCCCTGGCTACCTTCGCTGACGGCTTCCGTTCGGCCAGGTAGCGCGAGAACAGCGCCGAGAGCGTCAAATCCTCGGCTGGTGCCGCGTCAGCGGCGCTGTTGCCATCTTCGAGCTTCGCCAGGATCGCCCGCAGCGCCCTCATTCGAGCCTGCCGGACTCGAAGGCGTTAGCCTTCGACTAAAGGGGACGCTATTGCTCGGCCAAACGACGTGAGGCTAACAGGTCGAAGCGGGTCGAATAGCCTTGAGCGCATGCAGGAATTCAGCTTCGCTGACCGGTGAACGGGGACGCTAGCGGTTGGTAGAACGGGGAACACCCGGCGTGCTCTTCGCCGGCGGGCCGCCGTGCTGCCGTTTTCCGGCCGCGATCCGTGCTCGCTTACGCCTGAGCCGATAGCTGCGACTGTTCCACGGATTTTCTGGGCACCCCTTGCCGCACCATCGCTGACTTCGATTCTTCGTTCTGTCGGCATACCACCTGCCGCAGCCGGATCGTCCGCAGACACGAAGACGCTCCCAGCCGTCCTCCACCGCCAGTGCGCGGATAGACGGCCAGACGCGTTTGAAATCGCGAACCGCCAAACAGTCGGCGAGCGATTTGACAGCCGCCGCCGTCACGTTCGTGTAGTCGTGGCCAAAGAGGATAGTGGGCCTGTGCGCCCAGAGCGGTGCCACGAAGCGCTCACGCACCGCGATATAGGGCCGGAGTGCTGGCTCGTTGGCGCCTAGGTGCCGCTCGAGCGAGCGGATCGCGTTGAGCGTGCTCGCGAGGTCCGCGAGCGCGGCCCACCGGCCGCCTCCGCGTGCATGAGCTAGCTTTCCCCTCCTCGCCTGCTTCGCCGCTATTTTCGCCATCGCCGCCCCCTGTACAGTGGCTATTTGCCAATAGCCTACGTACACCGACCTTACCATAAACGCAGGAATCTCGTGATTCCCAAGGAGGAGCCGATGAGTGTCGTGGTCCACGGGCCTCGAGGAAGTGCCGTGGCGAGATCGGTCTTCGGACGTACGCGGGACTGGCTCGTCAAACTCGAGCGCGATGGCGTCATCCCGGCGGCCCCGAGGGACTTCGCCGGCTTCCGGATCTATCCGCCGGAATACGTCGAGGAGATCAAGATCATCATCCTGCGGCGAGGGCTCGAGGGCGAGTAGCCCGATGACACAAACGAAAAGCCCTGAGGCGCCAACCTCAGGGCCCAAGTGCAGCACACCTTCAGCCAGCGGCGAGCGTACCACGCCGCGCGGAGTTTCGTCCATCGCCCTCCGAATCTGGTTCGCCGCCCACGACCCGATGACTGTCCGCTACTACAAGATCGAGCTCGACGTGGCGACCGCGTTTCGCGCGAACACGGTCGGTGGCGCCATGAGCACCCTCCATGAGCAGTTTCAGGAAGGTGACCGCGGCTGCCGCCGGGCGGTGCCCCTTACAAGCTGCCCGGGAGTCACGGCCTGAGATGCCGAAGGGCGGCCGCTATCGCTACGTGCGAGTCGCGCTGTGGGGCGAGCCTCGCTTCCAAGCCCTCAGCGCGGACGCGCGGCTGCTGCTTTTGAATCTTCGCACGGGCTCGGCATCGAACCTCGCCGGCATCGGCTACGTCTACGTCGAAGCCCTCGAGCGCGAGACCGGTCTCACGCCCGGCGAGATTCGCAATGGCTTCAGCGAGCTCCAGAAGGCTGGCGTCGTGGTCGTGGACGCTGGCGTTTGCCTGGTCGTAGACCAGCTGGCGACCGACCCGAGCCGAGAAAACGACCCGAACATCACGAATCCAAAGCACCGCATCGCCATTCAGACCATTCTCGGCTCGCTGCCACGCGAGTCAAAAACCGTCAAGAAGTTCCGTGAAGTCTACGGCTTCGGTCTGCATAGGGTATCGCGTACCCCTCCACGTACCCCTTCTGCTACCCCACCGCATACCCTCCGTGTTTCTCCGGAGATCGGAGAACAGAGAACAGAGATCGGAGATCGGAAATGGAGAACGGAGAGGGCGAGAACCAACAGCCGCCGGCTGCGCTCTCTGTCGTCGCTCCGCCGGCTGAGACAGAGAACCAGAACCAGGACAACAACGAGGCTCTTAAGCGTCAGGAAGATCACGAACGACTGACCTACGGGCGCCCGCTGTCGCTGCTCGAGCGGAACGGTCGTCAACCCCGACCCGAACCACTTCCGTCTAGCAGATGGTGCTACCGGAATGTCTGAATCCGCGCCCTCGAGCTCTTCGCGTAGGCAGCGCTCGCTGTCCGCGCCCAACGTTCATGCGGGATCGTGTCCGGACAACTGTCCGCCCCTTGAGGCCGTCGCATGACTCCCTTGGCCTGCGAGCTCGCGAAGCTGCTCGCCGAGGCATTGATCGCCGACGCGCGGCAGCATCCGGACCTCGAGAACGCGCCGGCAGGCCCTGAGACGGTGCCAACCCGCAGGGGTTACGACCGTACGCCGGAGGACCGCGAGCAATGACGAGAGGTTATCGCTCCGTGACCTGGGGAACGTGTTGCCTGGGAGGCCAACATCGTGATGCACGCATGCAGCGCGAATGTCCGGCTCTGCGCCAGAAGCGCGCCAGCGCGTCCAGTCGCCCCGCTGAGGCCTCTCGGATGCGCCAGGCGATCAAGGAGAAGCCAGCAAGCTCGGCGTCGTAGCGCGACCCTTGAGCGCGATGGTTGGACGCCACCGCCCTCCGGCGCAGAGCACATCAGGCGTCGGGGACAGCGAGCGTAATATTGACAGCCGTGACCGGCTTGAAATCGGGCCCCTCCACTAGCGCAACCTTCCCATAGGCTCGGTCGAGGACCGCCTCGCAGGCTCGTAGCGCTATCTCGGGACGCGGATGCGACATGAGTGCGATCAGTTTCGCCAAGGCGTCCGGCGCGTGTCTCCTAGCAAGGCCCCGCACATCAGGATCAATCTTCGGCCGACCACGAGGGTTACCACTCTGGCCGGGGGCAAACGGACGCCCCACGACTCGAAGGGCTGCTGATCCGGTGCTGATCTCGCGACGCTCGTCTGCCACGAAGTGACTTTGCCTCGAGTCCCGACCGCCAGTATAGCGCCCAGCGAGACGACGCGGACCCGGCAAGCATCAGTCCATCGGGATCATGGCGGCCCGGCCGGGCGCCATTTTGGTCGCCTCGTAGATTCGCATTTCGCCGCTCTTGGTGTCGAGCCGCACGACGGCCTGCCCGCCGAGATGCACGATCTGATAGCGCCCGACTGGCGCAAAGATGGCCTGAATGTCGTCCGCGTAGCCGGGGTGCGTCCAAAGATAGTGAGAAAGGGCGACGAGAAGCAGAGTCGCAAGTACCCCAATTGCGACCCGGGAGCGGAGACGAAGCTGCCGAAGTCGGCTCATAGTTTCCTCCGTTAAGCCGTGCTCGACCAACGCGGCCATTGACTCTGCGACCCGCCCGCTTTAGGTTCCGGTCAATGGCCTGCTGGCAAGCGCGCAGCCGACCCGGCGTAATGAGCACCGGTAGGCTGTCGTCTACGAAATTCCTGTGACCGTAGCTATGGTGACCGACCAAACGGTTTGCCCGCGCGGATCGTGTTTGAAGACGCAAACAGTTTCGGAGGGAGCATGATTGCGCCGCACGCCTTCATCCATCGCCTAACTGTGCTCGGCGCGGTCATCGTTATCAGCGCGACTGGTTGCTCAGTCATCACACTCTCCTCCGTCAACAAACGAATCGAGCCCGGGGGATCGATCCAGCGGACGCGCGCTACAGAGATCATCGATCCGGAGGCAATAGCTCGCTCCAACGGTGTCTTCATCGGGGTAGCCATGTCGGGCGGCGGAAGCCGGGCCGCGAACTTCTCTGCGGCAGTGCTGTTCGAACTGCAACGGCTCGGCCTTCTGCCATATGTCGCCGCGATCTCTTCTGTATCGGGTGGCTCTCTCGCTGCCGCCTACTACAGCCTCTTTGGTACTGGCCCAGAGGGAAGCTGGCAGCAGGAAAAGGTCAAGAGGCGCTTCGCAAAGAACCTTGAGTGGCCCTGGTTCTTTCGGTGGTTCCTTCCCCAGAACTTCATACGAGGATGGTTCACCAACTTCAATCGCAACAACATTATGATGCAGGTCTTCGACAGGACCTTCTTCGAGGGCAGGACATTTGCGGCGATCCCAGCGGAGAGCCCAGTGCTCTTAATCAACGCTACGAGCTTCACGACGGGGCAACGCTTCGTATTCTCCGACGAGACTTTGTCGCAGGGGCTCGGCTCGCAACTAGCTGATGTTCCGGTGTCGTTCGCAGTCATGGCCTCCGGGTCGTTTCCTGGAGTGTTCCACAACGTGACGCTCCAGAACTACAGCTTTGCTCGCGAAGACCACTATGAACATCTCTACGACGGCGGGCCCGTCGATAACCTCGGTGTATTAACCCTGGGCGCACTGGCCCGCGCCATTTATCAGAGGGACCCGACGAAGGCTAAAGGATGCTTTCTCGTTGTCGCCGATGCCTATCCGTACCAGGAACTGCCCCAGCATGTGCTCGAAGCCGACACGCGAACGCTGGTAGACCGCATTTTCAATACAAACGCTATGACGGCCTCGGAAGTGCTACTGACCACGCGGCGCGAAGACATCCTGAAGCTGGCCATGATCGACGTGCGACCGGGTGTCAAGATGTTCCCCCTCGGGGACATGGCGGTGGCGAGATCCTACGCATGCAAGGTCTGGCTCGTCACCTTTCAGCGCCTTCTCTCAAGCGACTTTGGCGGTGCAAGCACGCTCCCTGCATACCAAGCGCGCGCGGTCGCCCAAGTAGTAAATGCTATTCCGACCCGCTACGGGCTCACCGGAAGTAAGGGATACAGCGCTGAGAGTCTTCAGGACTATTTGTTCGAGGCCGCGCGACTCTTGATGCGGGAGGACCGGCCCGTGCTTGAGGAGGTCTGCAAGTGGTTCAGTGGTGACCACGCGTTGCCGGCGTTTAGCTGTCCGGTTTCTCTCGCGACAATTGGTGATTATCAGTAGGTGACACGGCTAGCCTGTGGCAATCACCTGGGGCGTGATGCCGAGTGGGATGCTGCGGCGTCCGCTGTTTCTGGGTTGGAGTTGCCTCTCCAACCTCCTCCGACTCCGCGGCCCGGCGGCGGATGTTTCGGACTTGAGCGAGACGCTGAAGAACCCGGTGCTACACTGCAGGCGCTCGCAAGATAGCAAGGCGCCCTCCCGGCGCGAGCCGCGCCGCAACTTACTGATTTTTCGGTCCGTTCCACCGGTCATCCTAGATACGGTGCGCGGCGCTACACTGCGCCACTCGCAGCGTTCACCGTGTTACGTGGTTCAAGATAGATTGAGTTAGGCAGAGCGAATCGGTCGCTTGGAGGATTAGTGGCAAGCCGAGTCACCAAAAGCTCCAGCTCGAGAACCTGGGATCTAGCTGGACTCAGCGTGATGCGCATCGTGATTGATCCGGCGCAAATCAGTTTCCTCTTGGGCACTGGCTTCGTTAGCGACGCCGATGCGATCGAACTAATCGTGGAGAATGCTTGCACCCTCAGCGAGCGGGGTGGCATGACCTACACGGTGAATCCAGCAGCCGTTGAGACGCTTGCGCCAGTTCTTGCCCTCCGGCTTCGCCCGACCCGCTCACTTGTCGCGGGCCGGGACGGCTCGTTGGTTCTACGCTTCGCGGGAGGCTCGGAGCTTCGCGTTCCGAAGCGTAAGGAGTACGAGTCTTGGCAGACCTTCGGCCACGGTGACTTCACTGACGCGAGCATGCTTTGCTCACCGCACGAAGGGCCTCCGTGGGCCGAGTGAGCATCCCTACGGCCTGCCTAACAACGGCATTCAGCCGACGGCCTGCGGCCGCGGCTGATGCCGGACGTTAGGCACTTAAGATGATTGACATTAAGCAGGCAGTGGATTTGGGGTTGGAGGCGGAGATTCGGGCGTGGTGTCGAACTAACAATGTTCGTCGCGCCAGAATCGAAGGTATTCCTCTGATCCATTATGCCTGTCGGATTGGTCAACCGACCTCTGTTCGGGCTCTCCATGCTGCGGGAGCCGATCCGAACGAGGTGAACAAGGAAAATCGGACCGCGATTGATGAAGCGAATTGGTATGGCGAATATCGCATGGGCGCCTACACTGAGCAGTCCCGGGATATCGTCGCTTTTCTGGAGTCCGTCGGTGGCCGGCCGGCGACGGCAAGAGATATTCCCTTTTGGCGCCGCGACTTATTTTCATTTCTTAGGAAAGGCGGTGCCTAACAAATCGCTGCAGCCGACGCGCCACAAGCGGGCGCGCGGCTGAGCTCCATCGTTATACACACCTGAAAGCGACAGATGAAGAGAAGGACGTGGTGAGGCACATAGCCATGGAGGAACCGCCTGAGCTGCGAGCGTGCGCCGGCCGCTCAGCGCCCATCCGTTAGGCTGCAGAGGCCAAGCATTGACTGTCGATAGGCCAGTCCCATGACCGACCCCGTCGTCATCTGGGATGAACACCGGTCTATTCTTTCTATCTTACCGGTCATAGCGGCAGCCGTGATCTTCCTGGTCGTCGGTTTTGTTTGCGCGGTAAAGCCTTACCTCTTCCAAAGAGAGGCCGTGCGGCTCCACTCGCCACCCTTTTCGGGCTGGCGGGACTGGCGTGTGCTGTTCTTTGAGAGTCGTGCATACGTCGTGATGTTGCGATTGATCGGGGTCGTCTCATTGATCGTCGGCCTGGGACTCGCCGGAATCCTCATCGGATCTGTATTCGTGCCCGGGTTCGCCAAGTTTCGCTGATGGAATCAATGGTGCTTGCCATTTCCACGAATCGCCACTTGTCATGATCAAGCACCCTAACTCGCGATTGGAGCAGGCGGGCTTCGCCCGCTGCTCAATCGAACGTTAGACAGTGACGCTGTCTCTGGGGCGGCGATGACCAGATTGTTGATCGAGGCGCTGGTGCTGGCGGTGGCCCTCGCGTTGGGAATAGTGCTCGCCATCAAGCGCCAGCAGCCCCTTAGAAGCGTGTTTCGGAGGGAGGGGGACGGGCTTGTTGTTGCCGCGAGCGTGGCGGCGGTTGTCATTTTGCTACTCGCGTTCGCCGTGCTTTTTGTGATCAACAATCGATGACCCGTCGCAATCGGTTCAAGGCTCTGTCTAACTTCGCAGTGCACCCGACCGGGGCTCGCGATGCTCTCCCAGGCGGCTGACCGCAAGCGTTATGCGGACAAGGGCGGAACGATGCCGCGCATCGAGACCCTGACGGCGGTACGTTGCGGCGAGTTCGGAGGAGAGTGAATGCGCCCTTCAGAGCGACGACTCTATGAGCCGTACCGCTTTAGCCTCGATGTCCAGACCTCCTGGAGAACCTACCCGATCAGGATCGTGGCCCCGACCCCGTCACGGTGTCATCGAAAGCCCTCCCTACTTGCCCAGGCAAGCAACTCATCGTTCGTCGAAGGGGCTTGCACCGAACCCGGCTGTGGTCGTCTCACAAGTCTATCCGCGACCGCATTCAAAAATCTCGACCTGTGGGTTGCCTGCCCGCGGTGCGGTCGGCGCATGGTGTCCGAGATGCCAGTCTCTGGCTACGGATTCTCCTGCGGCACGTGTCGGCTGTACGTCTTCCTCGCCGACCTCTTGCCGAGGCATGACGATGTCCTCGCTCTGATTCGATCACAGGAGATGCAGAAACGGTGAGGCCGTGCGAAGCGCCGCACAACTTCGCAGTCGAGCAGACCGCGGGCTCGCGTTCGCTCGCTCGCGGCTGCTCACCGCGGCGTTAGAAGGCTTCGGGGGGGTTCGTGATCCACTACGCCAAGCTGGCCGTCATTGTCACCTTTGTCGTGCTGGGGTGCTTCTACGTCGCGTCCCTCGCTGCGACGGTGCTGATTGTCGGTCCATCGCGTTTTACGGATGCGGTGTTTCGAATCCCCGATTTCGTCGTTCTTTTCGTTGCGGCGGCGGTCGAGGCCGTGGGCTGCCTCGTTGTAGCGATTCTGTCCCTCGGCTCCCACCGGGACGCCGCAGGCTGTTTGGGCCTAGCCGTAATCCTAGCTGTCGGTGGTGTTGTAATTCTCACCGGCGTGCCCGCTCGCGCACCGTTGCCAGGTCTCTGACCGATTGCGCTGGCTGGTATTGCGCTACATTTGTGCGGGATATTTTGGGCGTGGATCCGTGTGCGCAATGAGGCCTTCTAACAACGCGCTCCAGCTGACGCCCTCGGCGCTGCGCGCTCGGGTTCCCTCGTTCGCTTAGCTCGCTCGGCGCAACTGAGCACGGGCGTTGGGCGGACAGGTTACGGAGCGATGAAGTGGTAGCGAGGAGAAACGGAGTGGTGAGGCTAAAGCTCGTCGCACGGGTCGCCGCGATCGGTATGCTGATCGCGCTGCTCTGTTCCGTCCAGCATGCCTCGACACAGACGGCCCAGGGCGGCCCCGGCACGCCGACCGGTGTCTCGATCGCCGAGGCGGAAGCACCACCCGGGACCGAGACCCTTGCGGTGCGGTGGGTCAAAGTTGCCGCCCCGAATCTCGGTGTCATGCTCGCGGCCGTCGCGCGGCCGCGCGGTGCGGGGCCCTTCCCGGCCGTCGTTCTCCTGCATGGCACTCACGGCTTCGCCCACGAATACGTGCGCTTGGCTCAGGATCTGGCAAGCGGTGGTGACGTCCTTGCGGTGGCCGCATGCTGGTTTCGTGGCAGCGCGGGGAGCGGCACCCGGTTCATTACCCCGATCGCCTGTCCGGATGGGCCTCCGATGTCGCCTCCGGCCAGCCCCGAATCGCTGCAGGCGCTGACCGCACTGGTACAGGCGGTCCGCACCCTGCCCGGCGCACATCCCGATCGAATCGGGCTGTTCGGGCACTCGCGTGGGTCAGCACCGATCATGAGCTATATCATCAGAGCTGGTGACGTGCGGGCAGCCATTCTGAACTCGGCTGGCTATCCGGCTGGCCTGTCCACTGAAGTCAAGGCGCCGATTCTGATCCTGCACGGGACGGCGGACAGTCCTGCTGATGGAGGAGTCGCCGTGACCAACATTCAGATGGCGCGCGATTTCGAGGCAAAGCTACGAGCCGCTGGCAAGCCGATTGAGGCCGTGTATTACGAGGGGGGCCGGCACAACGACATCTTCACCAGCTCGACACAGTACCGTGACGAGGTACGGAAGATGGTCACGTTCCTGCGCCGCCATCTCCGCGAGTGATGTCGCATGGCCGCCCAACATCACGCTGCAACGGACCGGGGCTCGCGTTGCTTCGCTCCCGGCCGCTGAGCGTGGCGTTAAAGCGCTATCCACAATCATTTCTTTCTGACCGTCGATTCTTGACGCAGTTGGCAACGTCCCGGGGGGCAGTTATGGCCGATGTTCCCCAGGCGTTTTTGGAACCCGGAGTTGGCCCGGGCGAGCGGTCAGGAATGACTCATACCGAGCGCCTGAACCGGCATGCGCCCCCTCGTCGCCCACTGCCACATCGGCCTCGGCAAGCTCTACCGGCGCACGGGCAAGCGCGAGCAGGCGCAGGAGCACCTCACCACCGCGACGACGATGTACCGCGAGATGGGGATGACGTACTGGCTGGAGAGGGCGGAGCGCGAGATGGCCAACTCGGCTAATGCGCTGGGAGACAAGCCCACCCCTCAGGGCCGGAGTGGTTGACCCCCAAGCCAAGCTCCGCTATCCCCGGCACTACAAGGACTCGGGGCGAGCGCCCGCGAGTTGTTCCCCCTGCAGCGGCACCATTGAGGCGATCGTCACGCACCCGCTTTCCGTGAGTCCCTCGCCGGTGCGCATACGCTCGGAACCCGGCCGCAGGTTGTTCTGCTCGCGACACAGCGAGCACTTGAATTGAGGGACTCGGACAGATCGCACGTCCCGCAGTCATCGAATCGTAAGACTCAGTTCATTTAGTCGTAACGCCCGCCCTCTACCGTCCCCGGCGGCTCTTGGTAGCGCACCCGCCCTCTGCGACTGCCCGTCGCGGGGCTATCCAATTAGGCCCAACACGTTCGAAGAGAAGGAGGGAGATATGGAGCGTCCGACCGGCAGAAGAGGTGCCCGATGGCTGCACCCCTGGCTGTTGGTGATTATCGCGAGTTTCATAGTCGCGGCGTTCATGACTGGCCTGGCGACGAGCGACGGATCCCGCGAGAACGGCGACGACGGCCGCGACGAGGGACGTAGCCCCTATGCGATCGGTCTCTGGGGTGACCTGCCCTATTCGGATGTCCAAGCTTTGACCGGAGTACCCAACCTCATCGCGGACATGAACAGGCAGGATCTCGCCT
>Ga0126382_10000475_pt1 | contig 15644 bp, 11 predicted proteins | sample PanSoiMetPlot_30_FD_92548 | JGI IMG/M metagenome (GOLD analysis project Ga0126382, IMG submission 92548) | Tropical forest soil microbial communities from Panama - MetaG Plot_30 | ecosystem: Environmental > Terrestrial > Soil > Tropical forest > Bulk soil | place: Panama | collected 2016-02-17
CAATGCCTTCTTTCGAGCGCGCTTAATATAAGCGCGAATCTGCGGGCGCTCAAGATCGGTTTGGGATCTGATTGTGATGTGGCGGATGCGGTTGCCGCTCCCCTGCAGAATCCCTTTAGGATCGTCGAGTGTCGCGCCGTCATTGAACCCGAGGTTCACGTGGTTCGAATAGACGGCGATATGGAAAATGCCGTCGCGCAGGCGATCACTCGTCCCATAACCGATGGCCACTGCGCTGTATGCGTCGTAAATGTTTTCGTAGCACGGAGCCATCTCGTCAAGCACGAGAGCGCGCAACTGCAACGCGAGTTGCTGAACTTCTCGATCGTATGGCTTCAAAAACTTTTTCAGCGCAGGCGGCGGCGGATAAGTCACGCGGGCGGATTTTACTAGGACACCAGCTCTTCGACAATTCGTTCGCAGTGAATTCGGGTCGTGTCCAGAAAGATAACTCCATTATGATTTTCCCGGCGCAGGATCAATGGGAGCTCCGTTCCGCCGAGAATTAGCCCCTCAATTGCCTCGTCTGCTCTTATTCGATCGACGATCGCCAGCAGACGGTCGCGGGTTTCAGGGAGGAAGATATTCCGGACTAATTCGCTGAAATATTTCTCGTGAATGAACGCCTGCTCATCTTCATTAGGAACGACGATCGTCAATCCCGCATCGGCAAATGCATGCGGGTAAAACTTCGCCTGCATGGTAAAGCGCGTCCCGAACAGTCCCAGCCGTTTCAGGCCCAGGGCACGGGCCTTGTCGCGCGTCGCCTCGACGATACTAATCAGCGGAAGTGTTGAGTGGCCACGGAGACGATCGAGGACAATGTGCGGAGTATTTGCAGCGATGGCCGCGAAATCTGCGTCCGCTTTAGCCAGCCGTTCAATTTCCAAGAGCAGATAATCTGCCACCGAGTCGAACTCGCCTGCGTTCATCCAGGTGACAAGTTTGTTCAGATCGACGCTGTTGAGAATTATGGAGGGATAACTGCCGTCGGTGATGCGCGCACGATAGCCTTCGATGATAAAGCGGTAATACTCAATCGTTGATTCGGGCCCGATTCCGCCGATTATTCCCACCGTTTTCATCACTTGATGATCGGCAGCCTCACATGCGACGGATAACGCGCCGACTCGTAAACCCGCTGGGTGGCGATCTGATAATCCGATGGCGTGGCGTTGAAGATGTTTGCGACAAATTTTTGAGGATTGCGATCATAGAGTGGGAACCAGGTGCTCTGTACCTGAACCATGATGCGATGATCCTTCTTGAACGTGTGATCGTTTGCGTGCAGGTCGATCACGTACTCGTTTACCTGGTTCGGCGTAATCGGTTCCGGTTTTTCAAAACTGTGAAGATAGCGGCCGCGGAAGATTTCATCGACAATCATCAGTTGATAGCCGGCCATGCTCGGATCGGCCGGATTATTGTCGGGGTATACATCAATGAGTTTGACAACCCAATCGCTATCGCTGCCGGTAGTTGACGCAAATAGATGTGCGACGACGTCTCCGTTCATCGTCACATCGTTATCCAGCACGTCAGTCTGCCAGCTGAGCACGTCGTTTCTCCCGTCAAGAAACTTCTGATCCTGCACCAGCCAGGTGTACCAGGTTGAACCCGAACCGTACGTAGGCTGAATCGGTCGCTTACGATAGGGAACTGGGTTCGCAGGATCTGAAACGTAACTCTCAGCGTCGATTTCATTATTAGACGACGGTTTGTCGAACGATAGTTTTTTGCCGGTGTGAAGATAAAGATTGCGGGCGGTCGCTTCTTTCGGTGGCCAGTGGTCTGAAGTAGTCCAGCGGTTCGTGCCGCTTTGAAAAGTAACCGCCTCAGGTTCGTTCAGTTTACCTTTGCCTTTCAAATAGTAGGCAAACCAGGGCGCCTGTATTTTGCTGCGGAAATAAAGACCGGTTGAACTGCCGAAATCGACCTGCCCTAACGAGCGTGCAAAGCCACCCCAGCCGCCGTGGTTCCACGGTCCCAACACGATGAAGTTGTGGTTGGTCTTGTCAAACTTCTCCAACGCACCGTACGTTGCGAGCGCGCCGTAATAGTCTTCCTGGTCCCAATACCCGCCCACTACCAGCGTTGCGACATGAGTCGGTTTTAGATAATTACCGGCGCCGCGAACTTTCCAGTAATTGTCATAATTCGGATGAGCTACGAACGCGTTCCAGGTTGGAAACTTTCCTTCGGTTAATTCAGTCAGCTTCGCAAGCGAACCTTTGGACAGATACCAATCGTACGCATCGCGATCGAACGTCACGTCAACGCCTTCTTTAGACGTTTCCATCGCCTTCACGTATTCGTAGCCGTAACTCTGACGAAAGGCGCCGTTATGGAAGAAGTCGTCGCCCAGCCAGGTGTCCGTCATCGGGGCCTGTGGAGAAGAAGCTTTCAACGCTGGGTGCGCATCGATGGTAGCGACCGCCGCCAGCCATCCGGGATAGGAGACGCCAAAAATACCAACGCGACCGTTGTTCTTCGGGATGTTTTTGATTAGCCAATCGATCGTATCGTAGGTGTCGGTGCTTTCATCGATGGCTTTCGGATCTTTCGGATCGTGCAGCGGCCGGTTCATCATGAATTGTCCTTCAGAACCGTAACGGCCGCGGATGTCCTGGAGCACAAAGATGTACCCGTCATGAATCAACTCCGCATATCGCCGATTGATGCCGTCGGAATCTGTCTGCCCTATTCCATAAGGAGTGCGACCCATGATGATCGGCAACGCCTCAGTCTGCTTCTTCGGAGTGAAAATCAGCGTGTGCAGACGCACACCGTCCCGCGTGGGGATCATCTCTTCTCGCCGATCGAAAGCAACTGTTTCATCGGCGGCTGGAACGTTGCTAATCCGCTTAAGATCTCTGGGTTCGTTACCTTCTTGTTTCCAAACGGCGGCCGTAACTTTACCCTGAGCATCACGAACGAATGTTGCATCAGCGCCTTCGTCTTTCAGGAAAAACCGCAACTCACTCGCGGGGAAGATTTCGATCCTGGCTTGGTGACCCTGGCGGAGAAAGAACCGATCGTCTTCACGGAAAAAAGACAAAATGTTGTCGGGGTTATCGGCAAACGCATATTGGCCGGTGAGGTCATCGAACTTACGCGGGTCGATTTTAACTTCGGTTAACTTCGACTCTTGAGCAGCGGCGCACGTGCGCCGTAGGTGACCAGCAGACGGGTCGGCGGCATAGAGCACGGCCAGCGCCACGACAACGAGCGCAAATAAGAAATATCCTTTCTGCATGTTTGTTCTCGCGATAAACAAACGAGTCGTCACTGTTTCGGCGTCTCACCCACCTGTTGTTGTCCCGCTACTTCGTATTCCGGTTTCGGTACACCCATCAACCAGTGATCGAACCAGCCGACGATGTGCTGTAGACGCTCAATCCGGTGCCATGGTTGGCCGGAGCGCGAAAGCTCATGTGTCTCGTTTGGAAACCGCACCATCACGGTCGGAATCTTGCGATACTTCAGGGCCCTAAACATTTCTTCGCCGCCGGCATACGTGGGTGTGCGCCAGTCAGCCTCACCCAATATGAACATCATCGGGGTCTTAACCTCGTTGATATAAGTAATTGGCGAGCGGGCTTTGAAATCTTCGGGATCTTCGAATGGCGGTGCCTTGAACCATGAAGGCTGGAACAGAGTGAAGTCCGCCGTATACCACCAGTCCGCCCAGTTGGCGATATCGCGTTGCGATACCGCGGCCGCAAACCGTGTGGTGTGGCCGACGGTCCAGTTCGTCAAAAGGCCGCCGCCACTGCCACCCGTGACGCCCAATTTCTTTTCATCAATATATCCACGCCTGATCAATTCGTCGACGCCGATCATCAAGTCTTTAAAGTCGTCTCCCGGGTAGTGATACTGGATGATGTTGCCGAATTCCTGCCCGTAGGTCGTGCTCCCACGCGGATTCGGATAGAGTACGACATAACCTTTTGCGGCCATCCACTGGAACTCGTGATCGAAGATGAAGCCGTACGCTGCGTGCGGCCCACCGTGAATATTGAGGATGAGTGGATATTTCTTGTGGGGATCAAAGTCCGGTGGCTTTTGGATCCATGCCTGAATCTTCTTACCGTCGAAGCTCGTGTACCACAGTTCTTCGGGCTCAGTAAGGTTCAACTTTGAAAACAGATCGTCGTTAATGTGCGTCAGTTGTTTTGGTGTTGTGCGCGGCTTTTCGAGCCAATAGAGATCACCGATCCGCGTTGGCGTGGAAATCAGCAGCACAAACTTTGACGCATCAGGAGTAGCGCGATAGCTGACGATCGCTTGATCGCCGGTAGTAACGTCTGTTTCCTTGCCGGTGGCAACATCGAATGCGCCGAGATTTGCGCGGCCTTGCTTACCGTAAACGGCCATGATCGTCTTGCCGTCACGCGTCCACACGGGCGGGACTCCGCCGCCGCCGCGCGGCGCAGTGTTATCGCCACCAACGCCCGAACCCGGATCAAAATCAAAATCCTTCGTTAGATTGCGCGGTTGAGCGTTCGGCGCGAGATTCATTACCCACAGATCAGGCTGCGAGTAGGAGAGAACGGGTTTGTTCGTCGAAGCGTAAAATGCGATTTGCCTGCCGTCCGGGCTCAACGAGAATGCTCCCGTCCCCATGTCGATCGAAGTAAGCTTCGCAGGTTGGCCGCCGGAAACGCCGATCGAATAAATATCTGTCTTGCCGAGTTCGTAATATGGCTCTGCGCGATGATCAGAGACGAAATAGATGGTCGAGTTGTCTTTCGCCCAGGTCACATTGCCGTCGCTGTAACGTCCGCTAGTCAATTGCCTGGGCGTAACTTTGTCTTCGCTTGTGCGGGGCGCTGTGATTACCCAGATGTGCGCCGGATGTTTGAAATCCAGATATCCGGCATCGTTTGAGCGATAAACGGCGCGGGTGATAACCCGAACGTCACTTTCACGTTCCGGACTCGGCCTTGGAGAGGCAGCCGCCACCGGGGTAGGCGATCCGCCTGGTTGGGCGACAGGCGAAGGTCCTGGGACGGGCAAAGTTTCTTTCTGCTTTGCTAATTCCTCAGAAGTCGCTCCGTTACTGAAAGCGATCATCTTGCCGTCAGGTGACCACTGCGGATTTCCAGCGCCGCGTGGGACGGAAGTGAATTGAAAAGCTTCACCACCTTCCATCGACAACATGAAAAGTTGCGGCACGTCAGGCCGCCCGTCCTTCTCAGTCACACGTACGAACACGAGATACTTGCCGTCAGGCGACCACCGCGGCGAGGTATCTCTTATGCCACTGGTCAATTGTTTAATCTCGCCGCTTGCGGTTGAAACCATCCAGATCGCCGTGTTGTAGCCATCTTTCCGGTCGTTGACAGTAACTTTCACAAACGCTACTCGCGACCCATCAGGAGCGACCTGTGGATCTGCAATCCAGTTGAAATTGAATAGGTCCCTTTCCGTGATGTTGCGTCTCTGCGCAGCAGCAGGCAAGGCAATACAAATAACGGCGAGCAAGAGAAAAAGACACCGCGATCTCATGGAGGAATCCCCTTCGACAAGAACTTAACGAACAGCGGGCGTATTCTACTGTAAGATCGATTAACCGCAGAGGCTCGAGAGAGGTTCGCAGGAAAAGCGAGCTTCCTCTGGGCCCGTCTCTGCGTTTCTCCGTGGTTGGCGCGGGAGCCACGCGGACAAAAGCACGCTACTTAACCTCAGCCCACGCCTTGCCCTCTTTGTAGTGGATGGTCACGTCCGAGACTTTTGTCAGGTCCAGTTTTTCCCAGGTGATGCTGGCACCTTTACCGTCAACGACTTTCAGGTCCCACATATCATCCTTGTCCCGAACGTCGAAATTGATTTGCACTGCCTCACCGTCCGGTAAAGTGTCGCGGCCGAGTACATCCTGGGCCCAATCGTCGGAACTGTGCGGTGAGAGAAATAGCTGATGGATCTCGACGCCTGTCTGGTTCCGCAAAATGAATTCATGTTTTTTGGCTTGCGCAAAGACGGATCCGATGACCGACAGGATTATGAAAGCAATTATTATGTTGAAACTGAAAACAATTCGTTTCATGTTGAATGCTCCTGCTGAATTAAATGAAATCACGAGGAGACCTTCAATCGTGCTGCATGCATATTCCGTGTGACAAGCCGGCGAGAATTATTGTTTGCAGGTTATGAAACGGTTCTGGGTCCTTATCATCTGGAAGTTCCATTTCTGCGGGTGTTCAGATTTTGACTCTTCAAAAGTCTCAGCAGCGATTTTTCGGCAGGATGTAGTTTTAAACCACGATACGCGATCAAATCCTGCAAACTCCCAAAATGGCAATCGATGACCCGGTCTTGCTCGAAGCAAATCATAATTGTCGGACAAATGTATGAATCACGGCACACCGCGGGCGTGTTACCCAGCGCTTCCGCGGTCCCTTTGATCGCGGCCACGAGTTTTCTCTTTCTAGTTGCTTTGTTGCCGTTGACTTCGGCTGCCGCCCGCGCCAACACACATGCGCAAATTAGGGTGCCGGCCCACGTGCGAAAATCTTTTGCCGTGAAATTTCGTCCCGAGACCTCTTTGATGTACGCGTTGATGTGCCGCCGTTTCACATCGATGAATATGCCGCTTTCGTCCTGGTACTTGAAGACGTCACGCCCAGGATGTCGCAAGAGCTCACGTACCACGCGCGCAACGCTGCGGTCGATAAGTTCACGGTGCTGCTGCTTTCCCGACTTACCGGGAAAATCAAAAGTAACTTTGTCGCCTGTTACCATCACGTGCTTTGGGCGCAAAGTCGCAATGCCATAACTTCCATTCTCGTTCGCATAGATTTGGCTGCCGGGACGCATAAAGCTCATCGACAAAATCCGGAGGATGCTGGCCATCACCCGCTCACGCGGCAAGCCACGCAGGCGCAAATGCCCGCTGATCGCCTTGCGCATTGCGGGAAGCGTTTCTACAAATTCGAGCAATCGTTCGAACTTTTTTCTTTCCCGGAGTTTCACTTGGTTGTCGTGGTAGAGATATTGCCAGCGTCCGGCGCTGTCCTTGCCGACCGCCTGCACACGACCACTCGCCGAGGCATTAATGCACACGGCAGTCCAGGCGGGCGGTATCACCAGTGCGGCGATACGCGCAAGGTCCGCCTGCGTCAGTTTCTTCCCATCGGCGCGCCGGTAATGAAATCCGTTCTCGGGCGAGCCGATCCGGTGAATACCTTCCGCGCAAAGTTTCTCAATGCGAGTCATGATTGCGACTATCTACGCCAGCGCCCCTGTTTCTCCTTCCATTTCATCGGCCATGCGGCTCGCATGTTTGTGCAGCCGCTCAAACTCCTTCCGCAATCGTTCCAATTCTTCATCCGACAACTCTTCAAGACTGACGAGGTGAGTTCGGGCTCCCTTGACCCCTTTGATCAATTCGTCCAGCTTGAGGTGAATTGCTTTCGCATCGCGGTTCTGCGTGTTTTGAATCAGGAACACCATCAGAAACGTGACAATCGTTGTGCCGGTATTTATGACCAGCTGCCAACTGTCGGAGTAGTGAAACATCGGACCGGTCACGGCCCAGGCGACAATGACGAAAACAGCAATAATGAAAGCCCATGAAGAGCCCACTATCTGGGAAGTCAGTTGCGCAAATTTGCGAAAGATATTTTTCATTTAGGTTGTCCAGGCTCCGTTGAAAAATGGTTCTGCTATCTCGCGCTGCCTTTGGGAAACAGGACTCGATCAGGAGCGGCATTTAGTTCAGCAAGTAGACGCTTCATCATCCGGGTCTTCACACGGCCTGCTTCTTTCGGCCGCACCAGGTACCGGACGATTGCGTCCAGCCAGGTATTCGAGTTCACACGAAACAGGACATTAGGACGCTCGCGCACCTGCAGCTCATCAACGGGAGTCTGGGCCAGGATTTCACGAAAGACACGCACCTGCTGCATCATTCCCTCGCCTACTTCTTCGGTGGCAATCCGTTTCATGGTTTCCGCGATAAATTCCAAATCGCTTTCATATCCGACGTTGAACTTTATCTCGTTCCAAATGTACGGAAAGACCGGCCAGCTATAGTTGAAAACGGTCGAACTCAAAACTTTCGAGTTTGGAAATTTAATGATTCGCCCAGTCGGATGATCCGTTGAAAGGAAGTCGCCGCCAAATTCCCACAGCGTGGTATCCAAATAGCTGACGTCAATGACATCGCCTTTCGCATCGCCGATTTGAATGCGATCGCCGACGCGATAAGGCGTGCGCACGAGGATGTAAATCCAACCGAGAAAACTGGTCATGGGGGTTTGCACGGACAAGCCGAGAACTAACGAAAACAATCCGACGGAAACAACTGTCGTATACCAGTTCTGAAAGAGCATTGATACGACGACGACAATCAACAACAACGCCAGCAGCAGTTTGGCAACGCGCCGGAGGTTATACCGGGAGACCGAACTATCGATTCGACCCAGCAGGTACACGTCGACAAGCTTGGCAATCGCGAGCAGGAGAACGACGGCCATGGCGCTCACGGCCAGCTTCTGCAACAGCTCGACGTATCGCGGATACTTCTCTGCATAACCGAACAGGCTTAGTTGTAAGACGTAACGAAACGCGGCGAGCGAGAGCAGAATTATCGCGTGCGTGCCTAGCCACACCTTGTCTTTTGTCCTGGCCTTCGGTTCTTCCTGTGGCTGCTTACTGGTCGTTTGTTTGAGCGCGCGTTTGACGTCTTCCTGCTCTTTGGCCTGTTCGACTTCGGTGCGCAATTCGTTCGCCATTCTTACAGATTCCTCACAGCAATCTTGATTTCATCTTGCGGAGACGACACTCAATACGTGCAGTTGCGATAAGCACTCGGTATGCCATAAGGTGATTTCGTTGCCAGATATAAAGCCAGCACCTGACAAATTTGCGATCGCTGCCCTGCTGCACGAAATTGGCGCTTTGCTCGAATTGAAAGGCGGCGAGTACTTCAAAGCGCGGGCTTACAAACGCGCCGCCCGCGCAGTTTCTGAATTGAGTGAAGACCTCGGTACGCTCGTTAGACAGAATCGTCTGACATTCGTTTCCGGCGTTGGTCAGGCGATCGCCCGGCAAATCGAAGAGATTTACACGACCGGCAAATCAAAGTTTCTCGAGCAGCTGCGCTCGAAGTTGCCGCCGGGGATCGTCGAGCTTTCACGCGTGCGCGGCATGACTGTGCCGAAAGTCGAAATCCTGCAGCAGGCGCTGGGAATTACCACAGTTGAGCAGTTACGCGCGGCAGCCGAAGCAGGAAAATTGCGCGACATCAAAGGCTTTGGACCAAAGACTGAGCAGCGAATCCTCGAAGCCATTGAGCGTTCGCAAGACCGTCAGCTGCGCATTCATATTCATCACGCGGTGCGCACCGGCCAACGCATTCTCGAGTACCTGGCAACCTCGCAATCGTTTATCGAAGGAGAAGTTGCGGGCTCAGCCAGACGCGCGAAGGAAACAGTGTCGCGGATTATCGTTGTGGCGAGGACGAAACAATCCCAGACATTAATCGACCACTTCCTGAGACTTCCAATCGTGATCAGCGTTCAGGACAAGTCGGCAGATACCTGTTCAGTGACATTGAGTGAGGGATACCGTGCGACGGTGATTGCCGCTCAGCCCAAAGAGTACGGTGCTCGCCTGCTTTACGCGACTGGTTCAGCGAAGCATTTGCGACGGTTGGAAGAGATCGCACAGAAACGAAACCTCAGATTGAGCGATCGAGGTCTCGATAGTCATACGAAGACCACCAAAACTGCAAATCGGTCGAGGAGCGAAGCCCAACTATACGAGCAGCTGGCGATGCAGTATGTGCCGCCTGAGCTACGTGAAGACGAGGGCGAAATCGAAGCGGCCCTGAAAAACAAATTGCCGGAAGACCTGATTACGACTACCGATATTCGCGGTATGGTCCATTGTCACACGATGTATTCCGATGGTAAGCACAGCGTGGAACAAATGGTCAGTGCCGCAGAGTCGATGGGCATGAAGTACATCACGATTACTGACCACTCGCCGACCGCGTTTTACGCCGGCGGTGTCAAGATCGATGACCTGCAAAGACAGTGGGAAGAAATCGATCGCGTTCAGGCACAGACCAACGTAAAGATTCTCAAAGGTACTGAGTCAGACATACTTGCCAACGGTTCACTGGACTATCCTGATTGGATTCTCGAGCAGTTCGACGTTATCGTCGCCAGTATTCATTCGCGCTACCAAATGAACTCAGATCAGATGACGAATCGAATTATGACGGCGATGCGCCAACCCGTCTTCAAGATTTGGGGGCATGCTCTCGGGCGCCTGATTGAGCGCCGGCCGCCGTTTGAGTGTCGAGTCGAAGAGGTTCTGGATGTCATTGCGGAATCACGTGCGGCGGTTGAAATCAACGGAGATCCTTACCGCCTGGACATGGAACCCCGTTGGCTCCGCGAAGCCCGCAAGCGAAAAATCAAGTTTGTGATTTCAGTCGATGCGCACTCAATGAGTGCACTCGATAACGTGAGATACGGGGTTGGAATTGCCCGGCGCGCGTGGATACGACGGGGAGAAGTGCTGAATACTTTGGGAGTGAAGGCTTTTCAGAAAGCCGTGCGCCCAGTTTGAGACTCGTTGTAACTCAGCATGCTCCGTGTGGTAAATAAACCTTTTATCACCACGGAGCACACAGAGGAATCACAGAGAAAAAGACTACCCAACTTTTCGTTTGCGCTGCGTCGAAGGTTTCGCCTTAACCAAAGTAAGCTCGGCCTTTTTCTTCGACGCTGGTGCCGCTTTAACCATGGGCTTGCGTGAAGAAGCCTGCAGGCTCTTCTTTAGCGCGGTCATAATGTCCATGCGCGGGAGCTCTTCGATCTTTTCAAACTCAGCAACTTTCTTTCCTTTAATCTTTGAGTCGATCAGTTTTCTTAACGCTTCATGGTAATGATCGATAGTGTCTATGTCTGAGAACGAGGTGATCATTTGCTCGACCAGACTCTGGGCTAATTGAAGCTCTTTCTTATCCAGTTTCGGTGCGGCATCGACTTCGGGCACATCGGCCACCTTGCGCACCTCTGCGGGATAACGAAGCTTCTGCAACACGATTCCATCTTCCAGCGGAAAGACGGCCACCAGATCTTCTCGATCACGTAAAACTACTTTCGCTAACCCAACCTTGCCGGTTTCTTTCAGCACCTGGCGCAGCAGCGAGTAAGGTTTCTCTGCGACAGGTCCATCGGGCCCCAGGTAGTAAGGCGCGTCAAAAAAAGTCATCGGGATCTCTGATGAATCAACGAACCCGAGAATATCGATTGCGCGCGTCGTTTTGATCTTTACTTTGGCGATTTCTTCAGGCTCGACGATCGCATACCGATCCGGCTCGTATTGAAAGCCCTTTGTGATTTCATCGTTGCTTACGACCTGATTGCACTTTTTGCAGCGCTTGTCGTAACCGATTGGCCCAAAATCGTCCCGGTGTAGTTGATTGAATTGTATTTTCTCGGAAGCCTCAATCGCGTTATAGACGCGAATCGGAATCGCGACGAGTAGAAATCGTATGTGGCCTTTCCAAATTGGTCGCATCGGATCCTCCGGTGTTGCGCAAATTGTTATGTGCGCTTCTGGGAAGCGCAAGTCGTTAGCTTGCGCTACAGACAGAAACGCGGGCTTGATGCCCGCATTTTCGGCGCCGTCATGCGGCCCGGCCCTCAAACCCTTGACGAGGGGAGCCAATTATCGAACAGTCGGCCCGGCAAGTAAAGAGCTTTATTTTTACAGGGGAATTGGGGTCGTTTACCGCCCAGCGATTACCGGTTGGCACCGCCGGAAGGCCGATAAATCTCGCGGCCGTCGCTCGTCTCGACGGCAACCTTGCCTTCAGATGCGGCGTAATCAAGGTGGGCCGCCGCTTCAGACACGGCGAGAAATCTATGCACGTTATCAGCGCCGGGAAACATCGCGCGCGAAACTTCCCAGGCAGTCGCGCCTTGTTTTGGGAGAAGGCCGATCACCGTGGCCTGGCGTTCGCGAATGGCCCGGAGATACCGATTGAATAACTCTTCGTAATCGCGAACTGCATCACCGTGGCCACCCAGCACCAGCGTCGGGGCAAAGCTGCGCAGCCGCGCGAGACTTACCAGGTATTCGGCGAGCGACTTGAATCGACGTGAAGTATCAATCGGATCAGGCGACAGGACCGGATTAGGTGTAACTCGCTTCAGAATGCAATCACCTGCGATGATCGTGCGATCGCCCTCGCGGACAAATGAGCATGACCCCGGCGTATGACCCGGAGTGTGAATCACGCGCAGCGACCCCGTTTCGAATTCCAACTCGGCTTCGTCAATCAGATCTACACAGTGATCGTCTTCGATGGCATCGGCGAATTGACGCACGCCCTCGTAGAGCTTGCGCATGAGCGCCAGCTCGTCCGCCGGAACGCCTGCCCGTACGAGAAGTTGTCGATGTTCTTCATACTCGAAGCGCCCGACGCGATGGCCTGTCTCCCAATTGTGCACAAAGATTTCGGCGTCCTTCGCTTCGTCCCGCAGCGCCCGTGCGAGACCACAATGATCTTCGTGCGCATGAGTCAACACGATGCGGCGAATGTCTGAGACAGTTACGTTTGCGCTTCTCAGCGCTGTTCGTAACGTTTCAATCGCTTCTTTGGTTTTTGGCCCAGTATCGATGAGTGTGACCGGATCTTCCTTAATCAAGTAGACGTTGACCGGCCCGATGTAGAAAGGCGTGGGAAGCGAAATGGGGACGATTTTCATTGCCGATTTTCGAGTGCCGAATGCCGATTGGTGACGAAGGCCGATTTGTAATCGGCAATCGGCAATGTCTTAGTAAACGTACTTGTTCGCCTCAATCATCGCATTCGCGATCTGCTGGCGTGCGGCGACGGTGTTCATGGGCGTCATTTTCGTAAAACGGCGCAGAGCTGCCAGTAAGGTCCGCAGCTCGTCACCTTCGCTGATTGCGGCGAGCGTATTTTTCGCGTGCATCTCGATTCGCTCTACAGCGTCGTTGCAAAACACTCGCGTCATGTCAACGAACCGTTCGGCGGCTTTCTCGCCCTGCGCGGCAGCGATTTTCTGTGTGCGCAGGATGGCGGATTCCATCGCATAGGCGTCCATGATGATGTCCGCGACACCAATTAAAATCTCCTGCTGATCAGCCAGCCCCATCATGTATTTCTGGGCCGCTGTACCCAAGGTCATCAACGCCACTTTCTTTGCGTTTTGCGCCAGTTTCTGTTCCGCACCTAGCAGACTTTCGTCGAGTTCGAACGAAGCCATGGAAGGTGAAAGAACTTCGTCCATCAACGCCTGCGCCGCGGGCAACAAGGCGAGCCGCCCGCTCATCGCAGCTTTCATCAGACGCCCGGGAATCAGCATGCGATTGATTTCATTCGTTCCTTCAAAGATCCGATTGATGCGCGTGTCACGATAGGCGCGCTCAGCCGGATAATCCGCCGAATAACCGTACCCACCAAAAATTTGCACCATCTCATCCACAACGTAATTACAGTATTCAGATAGCGCGACCTTAATGATTGAACATTCAGCGGCGTATTCCTCAATCGCTTTCAGCCGCGCGTCCATGTCTTTTGAATCGGCGATTGCACCGAGACCCGCTTCAATCATGCCAAGGGTCCGATAAGTCATCGCCTCGCCGATCCAGGTGCGAATTGCCATCTCGCCCAGTTTCGATTTGATAGCGCCGAATGACGAAATCGACTTGCCGAACTGCTGTCGCTCATTCGCATACTTCACAGACTCCGTGAGCGCGAGTTTCATCCCGCCCAAACACATCGCCCCCAGTTTGAAGCGGCCAATATTAAGAATGTTGAAAGCGATCTTGTGACCTTTGCCGACTTCGCCGAGTAAGTTTTCAACCGGTGCTTTCGCATCAGCGAGGATTAAGGGCGTGGTACTCGAGCCCTTAATTCCCATCTTGTGCTCTTCCGCGCCGGGGCGGCAGCCGTCTTGTCGCTCGACGATAAAGGCGGTGAATTTGTCACCATCAACTTTGGCGAACACGACATAGATGTCCGCAAAACCGCCATTGGTGATGAACATCTTTTCGCCATTGAGAATGTAATGTGTGCCGTCGTCGCTAAGTTTCGCCGTAGCCTTTGCCGCCATCGCGTCGGACCCTGAACCGGCTTCGGTCAGTGCGTAAGCGGTAATCAGATCGCCGGCAGCGATCTTCGGCAGGTACTTTTTCTTCGCCGCGTCAGTCCCAAAATAAACGATTGGCAGCAGACCGATGCCGCTCTGCGCGCCGAGCGTGGTCGCGAACGAAGCGGCGCGGCCAAGATTCTCTGCGATCAGGGCGCCACTCGTTTGGTCCAGCCCGAGGCCTTCGTACTCTTCCGGGATACTAGCGCCGACAAGGCCGAGTTCAGCCGCCTGCTTTACAAGTTGACGCGCGAGATTCCAGTCCTTGTTTTCGAGCTCGTTAATACGCGGGACGACCTCGGCATCCATGAACTGCCTTGTGGTATCGGCAATCATGCGGTGCTCTTCGTTAAAGTCTTCGGGTGTGAAGATCTCGGCGGGCGTGCGTTCTTCGATCAGGAAGCTTCCACCCTTGAAGATCTGCTTTTGTTCAACTACCGCTGCCATGACGGCTCCTTTCGTTGTAGCGCAATCCCGACGCGTTGAGATTGAGAATATCGCTACATTCTCTCGAAAATTCCGGCTGCGCCCATCCCACCGCCAACGCACATCGTGACCATTCCGTAACGGCCATTCCGTCGTTCCAGTTCACGAAGAATCGAAGCCGTCAGCTTGGCGCCGGTGCAGCCGAGCGGGTGCCCGAGAGCAATTGCGCCGCCGTTAACGTTGCCCTTGTCTGGATTGAGCTCAAGCATCTTAATCACAGCCAGAGACTGCGCGGCAAAAGCCTCGTTCAATTCAATTACCTCGATTTGATCGAGGGTCAAGCCGGCGAGCTTGAGGGCCTTGGGGATGGCGAATACTGGCCCAATACCCATTTCTTCAGGAGGACATCCGGCCGTGGCGTAAGCGACGAGCCGGGCCATGGGCTTCGCCCCCAGTTTCTTTGCACGATCTTCAGACATAACGATTGCGGCGGCGGCGCCATCGGACATCTGCGAAGAATTACCGGCGGTGATCGTGCCATTAAGCTGAAATGCAGGTTTTAGTTTCGCGAGCGCCTCTGCGGAACTGTCGCGACGCGGCCCTTCGTCTTTGTCAAAGACAACCTCCCGGTGCTGCTTTTTCCCTTTCGTATCGAGTTCTTCAACGGTGACGCTCAAAGTCACCGTTTCATTTTTAAATTTGTCAGCATCCAAAGCCGCGATTGCTCGCTCGTGCGAGCGTAGTGCAAACGCGTCCTGCTCTTCGCGCGAGACTTCATATTTCCGTGCCACGTTCTCGGTCGCCAACCCCATGCTCAGATAGAAATCAGGATAGTGTTCGATCAGGTAAGGATTGGGACGGATGATGTGGCCGCCCATCGGTATCATGGACATTGATTCCAGTCCGCCAGCGATGATGACTTCCGCGCCATTTGTGCGAATGCGATCTGAGGCCATCGCGATTGTTTGTAATCCTGACGAACAAAAGCGATTAATGGTCATGGCGCTGGTTTCAACGGGCAAACCTGCGCGAATCGCTGCAGCGCGTGCCACGTTCATCCCTTGTTCAGCTTCG
>Ga0126382_10000478_pt1 | contig 15573 bp, 14 predicted proteins | sample PanSoiMetPlot_30_FD_92548 | JGI IMG/M metagenome (GOLD analysis project Ga0126382, IMG submission 92548) | Tropical forest soil microbial communities from Panama - MetaG Plot_30 | ecosystem: Environmental > Terrestrial > Soil > Tropical forest > Bulk soil | place: Panama | collected 2016-02-17
AACAAAGCCCGGTGAACCAACCACCACACCTGAAGGCATGCCGATGGGCGAGAGTAACAAATTCGTATACGACACGTCGCCTGAAACCGGAAAGCCTTTGACCACCCACCAGTTTTACGACGGCACAGCGCATCCATGGGAGTTCAAAAGAGTGTGGCATCTGGAACCCTCGCTGACTGATCCCAACACCGTCTACGCCGGGGTGGAAGATGCGGCTCTGTTTAGCACCCAAGACGGTGGTCAAACCTGGCATGAACTGGCAGGATTGCGAGGCCACGGTACCGGACCTCACTGGCAACCTGGGGCGGGTGGAATGTGCCTGCACACCATTATCCTCGATCCGAGCAATCCGAAGCGCATCTATATTGCTATCTCAGCCGCCGGTGCGTTTCGAACCGACGATGGCGGCGACACCTGGAAGCCAATCAACCATGGGCTTTTCTCGCAGTACATACCGGATCCAACCGCAGAGGTTGGTCACTGCGTACATCACGTAGCCATGAATCCCTCCCGCCCAGGCGTTTTGTTTATGCAGAAACACTGGGACGTGATGCGCAGCGACGATGCAGGTAATAATTGGCGAGAGGTTAGCGGCAACCTGCCGACTGACTTTGGCTTTGTCATAGATGTTCACGCTCACGAGCCAGAGACTATTTACGTCGTCCCTATCAAGAGCGACTCGGAACACTATGTGCACGATGCCAAACTGCGAGTGTATCGAAGCCGCACCGGAGGAAACGAGTGGGAGGCGCTGACGAAGGGACTCCCCCAGAGCAACTGTTATCTGAATGTGCTGCGTGATGCGATGTCTGTAGACTCGCTGGACCCGTGTGGGATTTATTTCGGTACATCCGGCGGCCAGGTTTATGCATCGGCAGATGCGGGAGACAACTGGGCGCCAATCGTTCGGGATCTTCCGCCGGTGCTCTCTGTTGAAGCACAGGTGCTTAAGTAATTTTAGTTCCTGAGTATTTTGAAAGGTGATGAGATGGTCCGAGTCGTACTTCCATATCATCTGCGGAATTTGGCGAAGGTCGACGATGAAGTACAGGTGGATGTTAAGGGGCCGGTGACAATACGGACAGTGCTGGATGCATTGGAGGCGAGCTATCCGATGTTGCGAGGCACTATCCGCGATCACGTCACCGGCACACGGCGACCGTTCTTGAGGTACTTCGCCTGTCAGGAGGATTTGTCCCACGGATCGTACGATGAGGCCTTGCCGGAGGCAGTGGCGACTGGCGCTGAACCATTCCTGGTGCTGGGAGCGATCGCCGGCGGGTAGCGGCTTTGGTTTCTGATTTCTGTTCTATCATCTGCGTAATTTGCGGATGATCTCATTTGGCTTTTTCTAATCCGCAGATTACGCAGATGAAAAAAAACAGAGACCAAAAACCAGAAAGCAAACACCAGATACCGTAAACCAATAACGTTGTGGCGGATCAAACTCCAAATATTTGGGAAATGAGTGATCTGTGCACGCCGTGGTGCGTCCACGTGGTCGCTACATTGCGTATTGCCGAACACATCGAAGCAGGTCATTACGACATCAACGATCTTGCAAACGTCGCGCAGTGCGACGCGTATTGTCTTCAGGCGGTTCTCAGGCACCTTGTGAGCAAGGGCGTGTTTGTGGAACCAACAACCGGCGAATTCGCGTTGAATGAGTCCGCCCGAGGGTTGCTTGATCCAGGTTTGCGCCTGGCTTTGGACCTCGAAAGCCTCGGCGGGCGAATGGCGCATTCGTGGGCTACATTACTGACTTATGTGCGAACCGGAGCGCCGGCGTACCGCGAGAAATTCGGCTTGCCATTTTGGGAAGACCTCGATGCACATCCGTCGATCGCGGCTGACTTTGACGCACTCATAGGCCCAGCGGGGCACGGCAAGCCAGATCCGCATTTCGAAATCACCGGTGGATGGGATTCCGTACGCACGGTGGTGGACGTAGGAGGCGGTACCGGGGCGATGCTTGCCGAGATTCTCCACGCTCGGCCGTCGATCCATGGAATCCTGGTTGACCTTCCGCGTACAGTTGCCCGTTCGTCCCAAATCTTCACTCAAGCTGGAGTGACCGATCGCGCGAAAGTCGTCGGTCAGAGTTTCTTTGACGCGCTTCCAACAGGGGCCAATCTCTATCTTTTGAGAGGCGTGATCAACGACTGGCCGGACAAGGAAGCGGAGGCGATTTTGGCTCGCTGTGCTGAGGCGGCGCGTCCTGCGGGCCGCGTTGTAGTGTTGAAGGGCATCAGTCCTGACGAGAATCCCAAGGGCTTAACGATCGAAATGGTGCTGGTTGGAGGCAAGCAGCGAACGTTGAGTGAGTTTCGGGAGCTTGCGCGAACTGCGGGACTGAAGGTTGTGTCAGCAGGCCAACAGAAGAGCTATTATGTCGTTGAATGCCGTCCGATGTAGCGTAGACTGTCCAGCCTGCGCATTTCGCCCAATGGAACGTAGACTGTCCAGTCTGCGCATTTCGCCCGATGTAACGTAGACCGTCCAGCCTGCGCATTAGACCTCGGTGCGTACCAGGACGCTTTCTATACGACGGTCCGGGATTAGCCAGAGCAGCGCTGCTCCAACGTATAGCGCCTCAGAAATATACGGCGAAACCAGTGTCGCAACGATGGCCACAACATAAACCACCGGCGACAACTTCCCCTTCAAGTCGCGCCCAATTGCTTTCTTCAGAATCGAGTCCGGTTCCTGTGCTCGTATGATCGCCCGCTCAAGCAGGTAGTATGCGATCGCCGCCATCAGTAGCACCACACCGTAAAGCGCGGTGGGTACCGCGGCGAAATGGTTCTGTCCCATCCAGCCGGTGGCAAACGGAAACAATGACAGCCAGAAGAGCAAATGCAGATTGGCCCAAAGCATCGCGCCTGTGACGTTAGTAGAGGTATGCAGCATGTGATGGTGATTGTTCCAGTAGATGCCTACATAAACGAAGCTCAGGACGTAGCTGAGGAACACCGGCAAGATCGGTAAAAGGTCGCTCAGGCTGGCGCCGTGAGGCACCTTCATCTCCAATACCATGATCGTGATGATGATCGCGAGCACTCCATCACTGAATGCCTCCAACCGTCCCTTGCCCATCTGCCCTCTGTTGAATCCTAATGTCACTTCGCCGTTGCTTGTGTTGTTCTTATACCAGTTTTGAAACTTTTACGCAGGAAATACTGAAACTTGCGACTTCAAAAACTTCCGCGAGCCAACGAATAAAGAGGAGCCGGTAAGTACGGCCCCTCTTCGCTAATTATGGCCAGAAAGGAAAGTCAAAACTTCGCAGCGCTATGAGCAGGCGCCGGCTGATGACTACCGGGCACAGTGCGCAAAGAAATGTTCAAGCGGTTCCCAGCTAGGGTCGGTGGAGCAACGACTGAGTGGCTAAAGCGGCGCCCTGCACGGTGCGAGACCTCCACCCACGCTGTAGTAGGTGGATATAGGACTTTTCGCACAGTCTCACAGGTGTCGGTGGAGCGATGACTGGCTGGCTAAGCGCAACCATGATTCTCCCACCAGATTTATTGCCCAATAGGTTTCACGGGCGCAGGATAAATACCGGCGTCTGCCAGCTCCTTCAGCAAACCCGGCAATGCATTAATCAACACGTTTGCTTCTTGAATGGCTTTATCGAGTGACGGACGAATTTCAGCAGCCTGTCTCATCTGCGTCTCCGTAGGCCTTGAGGTCGAACCCATAATCCCGCCCTTCAGACCGCCAAAACGAAAACGCAGATTCTCATTGGCGCGCTCAAAGTTCCCCGTCTCAAACGGATTCTCTGCGCTGATGCCAAAGCGCCTGCCAACAGGTTCAAATTTCTTCGCGAAGTCTTCGACTTTGGTTTTGATAGCCGCGGGTGCGCTCGCGTTATCCTTCAATGCCTGTTGCATGGCTTTGATTTTTTCATTCACTTCGTTCACGCGATCGGCTGCGTCGTTCATGGACTTCTGCAACGCATGAAGTTGATTGGCAGTATCGAACCAGACTTTGCGGTCCTCATCGGAGATTTGAATTTCTGGGTCGCCTTGCACGGTGAATGAATCGGTCGCCGCATCTTTGTCGTCAACCTTCAAAGTCACTTGATACGTGCCGGGTAAAACGAACGGCCCATCAAGCCCGCCGCCACCAAAGCCGCCACCACCACCGCCGCCTCCACCTTGAGGCCCTCGTGGACGCGGCAGTGGTTTCACCCGCAAATTCCAGACGACCGTATTGAGACCGGCCGCGTTTTTGTCTTTGACGTCGTCGGCCGCAAGTTCACGGACAATAGCGCCGGACGAATCCTTAATTATCAGCGACAATTTCTTAGCGGGTGATTTCAGGTAATAAGTGAATGCTGCGCCGATTTCCTGGTTTTTACCCAGGAACTGCATGTCGCCTTCGAAGTCACGCGAGCGGTCTCCTGCCGGATTCATCTGCGTCGCGGGCCGAATGTCAAACACATGGGCATCCGTTCCGCGAGCTTTGGAAAACTGTTGAAGCGGAGTTATGTCATCCAGAATCCAAATGCTGCGACCATGCGTGGCTAAGATCATCGCGTTGTCACGGGGATGCAAGGTGATTTCGTAGATCGGCACGGTCGGCAAATTCGCTTTTACGCGCATCCATTGTTTGCCTCTATCGAATGACACAAACAAACCGCTCTCCGTTCCGAGATAAAGCACGTCAGGATTCTTCAAGTCTTCGGCGATCGTGCGCGCCACCTGACCCTTCGGCAGATCACCAGCGATAGACTTCCAGTTCTGCCCGTAGTCATTGCTGACATAAACGTAGGTGTTGAAATCATTCAGCCGATGACCATCGAAGGTTGCGTAAACAGTTCCTTCATCGAAACGCGAAGGCGCGACTCGTGAGACATAGGTGTTCTTTCCTAGACCTGGAACCTTCGACGTAACGTTAGACCAGTTCGCCCCGTCATCACGCGACACGCTGATCACACCGTCATCCGACCCCGTGTAATACAAACCGGCCTTCTTCGGCGACTCATTAAAGGTCACGAGGTTGCCGTATGAGCTAACGCCGTCGTGTTTGGCAATCGTGATCTCTTTGCCCTTGGCAGACATTAGGTCAAGCGTTTCGCGGTCTGTATTAGTTGTTAAGTCGCCGCTGATTGCTTTAAACGAATGGCCTCGATCGGTTGATTTGAACAGGCGATTTGCCGCGACGAAAATGGTCGCCGGGTTGTGCGGCGAGATCACCATCGGCGTATCCCAGTTCCAGCGATAAGGCTTCTCCCCTTCCGGCGGTTCAGGCCTGATTGTCTTTCTCTCATTTGTTGTCCGGTCGATCCGGCTCATGCGGCCATCCTGCGATTCAGCATAGAGAATGCGAGGGTCCGTCGGATCTATTTGCGCTTGAAACCCGTCGCCGCCTTGTACAACAAACCACTCATCATTGCCGATACCGCTTGCCGAACGCACGCTGCTTGGACCGCACCAGGTGTTGTTGTCCTGCAGACCGCCGCACACCGTAAACGGCGTCTTCATATCGTAAGCGACATGATAGAACTGACCGAGCGGCATATTCTTAAGCCACACATACGTTTTGCTCTTATCGTAAGAGATGCCCACGCCGCCGTCTCCGCCGATCATCGTGTGATTCGAGTTCGCAGGGTTTATCCACATTGCATGAAAGTCGACGTGAATCTTTTGCGCGCCGTCATTGCGGAAGGTTTTGCCTCCATCATCCGAGATATGCAGTTGGACGCCGAGCACATAAATGCGCTGGTCGTTATTTGGGTCAATGCGAATCTGGCTGAAATACATCGGGCGGGGATTGGTGGGACCCATCTTCGTCCAGGTTGCTCCCGCATCTTCCGAACGATACACGCCGCTCTCTTTCTGGTGCTCGATTCGGGCATAAACGATGTCTGGATTGCGGCGATAGACATCAAGCCCTATTCGCCCCTTCGGTCCCTCCGGGATTCCCTTCGTGAGTTTAGTCCAAGTCCGCCCAGCATCAGCGGTCTTATAAATCGCGCTGCCGTTCCCGCTTCCGTTAAACCCCCAAGTCGCGCGGCGACGTTGATATGTCGCTGCGTAAATGACTTTGTTATTCGCCGGGTCCATCACCAGCTCCGTCGCGCCGGTGTCCGCATCAGTCTTCAAGACATTCGACCAGGTCAATCCACCGTCCGTCGTTTTGTACACCCCGCGCTCGCCTCCCGATCCCCACAGACTCCCCAGAGCCGCAACATAAACGACGTCATTATCGACCGGATCAACGATGATCCGCGCGATGTGCTTCGAATCACGAAGCCCCATGTTTTTCCAGCTCTTGCCGCCATCAACTGATTTGTAAAGGCCGTCGCCCCAAGATGAACTTTGGCGATTGTTGTTTTCCCCGGTGCCTACCCAAACGAGGTTCGCATCGGTTGGCGCAATCGCTACATCGCCGATTGATGAGGACACTTCATTATCAAAGACAGTAGTAAACGTCGTCCCTTGATTAACTGTCTTCCACAAACCGCCGGTAGCAGTAGCGACATAGAACACCGCGGGATTGCTTTCGAGCACAGCGAAATCGTCTATGCGACCTGAAGGAGAAGCCGGCCCGATCTCACGAAACCTTAATCCGCTAAACGGCGAGGGAGCGGATTCACCGTCCTGGGTGAACGCGGCCGGCGTCATTACGGAAGCCAACAAAAGGATGGAGATAAAACCGAAGGCTCGGATTACAAGACGTGTGTCAGTCATCGTGCTCCTCCTGATAAGAACTGAAATCGATGAATCCACTGAAGGCTAAGACGAGCAGCAAAGTTATCAATGTGGCTACTGCGTGGCAAGTCTCTGTCTGACAAGCCTGAACAAAAATCGATGAGATTATGAATGTCCTGACTTAGTAAGATGGTATACGTTGGTTCGAAACTAACGTATTTAGTTCAGGTTTTGCGCCGAGGCGTGCTCGATCGCGAGTTAATGGATGTAAACAGCCAATCGGCACAGAAGCCACGATCGCAGGTTTAGATGGCGGTTCCTTTTTCGCGTACAAGGTTTTATTTAGGTCGTCCAAAATAAGCGACCAAAATTTTTCGTTGAGCTCACGAACCCACTGGACCGTATCCGGCTCCTTAACAAAATCTATGAAACGCACATCAAAATATTCACGTTGAAAGTGAAATGCTCCGTTTCTATATCTGCGCAGAAGTTCCACGTTCGGGGATTGTAGGAGAATGTCAATACGTGTATCGGTTAATCCTAGTTCGCGCCAGCCTTCTATCACTACAAAAAGTGCCGCGTACCAGAAAGACATATAGATCATCGCTCAATAAACGAGTCGAGCTTATCACGGCTTACTTGTGGGGTAAGCTCTTCAAAGTGCTTCTCCATTCGATTTGCTGATATGAAGTATCGATGTAACGTAAGGATATCGCGGCCCGCGGCTTTGTCAGGCATAAGCGTCCTTTCATCAATGACAATTCAACTTTCAAAAAACCTTGCGGCAGTGAATTGCAGAGTCAAGTTTTCGAGTGGGATTCGGGACGTGGATCGGATGCAGCATTAGTACCTCAACGCGTTCCGATGAAGGAAGTGGACTACAAAACATGGACGCGTTCGTTAAGCGACATCGAGCAACGCCTTCGGATTGCGCTCAGCGATCAAAAGCAGCGTGCGAGCAGCGCCGGAGGGCGCTCGGCGGCCCTGCTCCCAATCTTGTAGTGTTCGTATTGATACCCCAAGCAGTGTTGCAAAGCGTTCTTGTGAGAGCCCAGTCTTTTCGCGGATGCTCGCAACGCTCGGAATATTCACAACGCGTCCGTGACGACCGCTCTTGATTTCTCGTAGCCCGTCTAGAATCTCGCGACCGATATTCCGTTTCACCTTAGCCATTCTCAATCTCCGCCCGAATTTTTCGAAGTACATGGACCGGGATGTTTTCCGCAACATTCTTCGGATACATAGTCAGCATCCAAATCACTCCATCGATCCTTTTCAAATAATAGATGACGCGATAGCCCGCCCCGCTTGCCCCGCCCCGGCGCCCGCCATCTGAGCTTGCGTACGCCGCCTGTGCTCTGAATTACGGGACCACTCTCCGGCGCGCCTGCCAGAAACCACTGTAACTCGCTGTACTCCTCATCGGTCAGATATTCCTGAACCAGCCGAGTGAAAAGCTTCGTCTCTATGAAGCTGAACACTTTTCAAGTGTACGGCATTGCCGTACATAGTCAAGTGTGGAAAACAAAGATGCGGCGATCCATTCTCTGATTCCGGCTTCGCTTGTTGTTTTCCGACCGCCGTCGACCAAACAAAACGAAGACTGCCGGCCTTTAGCCATAAGAACCGAAGATTGTCTAGTCTGAGTAGTCAGTCGGACATCATAAACGCCGTTAGACTGAGGACGCAGACTAGACAGTTTACGGTACTTCTGACCAAAGGCCGCTAAGTCGCGGTGACGTTCACGCACCAAACCAGGAGCTTCGGTAAGGATCCGTTGAAATTTGAGACCTTCTTCTTTTGACGCATGAAGCTCGCTGTCTGCTCCAGTGAACGCAATCCTTTATTATTCAATTCTTGCAATTTTGGCTCACAACCACATTCCAGTTGCAGAGCCCGTTGCCCTACCTTTGAATCCAGCGAAAAACGCCTTCGAGACCGAGGTGTGCCATGAACTCGCAGAAAAACTCCCATCGCTTCTTGCGGATCGCTGTCGTTGCTTCACTTGTCGTCTTTGCCATCCTCTGCCGACTGCAGTCTTATCCTTCGACGCCGGCACAAGCCGGAAAACAGACGCAAATTGATTTGGACAAGGCGATTCCAGTCACGCTTCCAGAATTGACGGGTGACCTCAAGCCAGCAGACTTCCAAACATCCGATGGCAAGTCTGGATGGATAATGAGGATACCTGGCGGCAGACCGATCGCCACGCCTGCTTACTGGAATGGAAATCTCTTCATCGGTGGCGGATATGGATCGCATGAGTTCTATGCCATCAATGCGGAAACCGGTGCCGTTGTTTGGCAGATCAAAACTTCTGACGATGGGCCTACTGCCGCGGTTGTTGAAGATGGCTGCGTTGCGTTCAATACGGAAAGCTGCACGGTGATTGTATGCGACGCCAGGAGTGGAATGGTCTTGTGGCAGGAGTGGCTCGGGGATCCGCTCATGAGTCAGCCTGCGATTTACAATCATCGGCTGTACATCGCTCACCCGGCTGGTCAAAGACATAATTCCAACGCTTCAACAAACAGTTCGTCGTCTCCCCGATCGAGTCACCGTCTTTTATGCGCCGATTTGAAGACGGGCGCCCATGTCTGGGATCAAGAGATTCCAGCGGACGTAATCTCGGCTCCGATAGTAGAGGCTAGCCGCGTTTATTTTACGTGTTTCGATGGTACATCCTTTTGTCTAAATGCGAGTAGCGGAAGTCTCGTTTGGAAAAAGGCGAACTCGGGCACCAGCGCGCCGCTGGTAGCGGGCGGTGAGGTCATATTAACGACGAAAGTGCGAGAACGAGATAAACCGTTTGAGGGATTGAAGAGGATCGACTCCAACCACGGCAATGACAAGGACGGAAGGCTGCTTGGGAAATCCGAAGCCAAATATCTTGATGAGAATAGGGGCGGGCTTATCGGTGGAGGAGGAGGTGGACAAGGTCCCGGATCTGGCCTCGGCGTGGCAGAAGCCGTAAACATTGACGCGTCGGTTGGATTCGCTAGCGCCCCGCCGGCTGCCAAGCTTGAAGCTGCAAATAAGCTGGTAGGGGTAAGTACAGTGGTTGGTGGTTGGGCTTACCAAGGCTCGCGACCTGCTTTCAGCCGTGGACAAATGATGAATGCCCAGGGGAAGTATCTAAATTCTATTCGCGCAACTGATGGGAAGTTCACTTGGCGCGCCGAACTAACAGGTGCTGGCATCAACGCCGACTCGCAGATATTTTCACCTCCCGCGATTGGCGCAAAGTATCTATATCTCTGTAGTGTTCTTGGGCACGTGCTTTCGATCATGCAGAGTAACGGTTATGTTGGACGGCTGTATACGTTCAAGCTGCCATTTACGTTTCAACCGGCGCTTGCTCGTGGGAATATGTACCTCAGTACCGCAAATGGTCATTTGATATGTTTAAAGATGGGTGATCCTGATGTAGAAGGTTGGTACGCGTGGGGCGGAAACGCGCAACACAACAAGATTGGTTTGTGAATTCGCACATCTAAACATATTTCTCCTAACAAGGGAGTAAATTACGCGGCGCCTAAGTTCAGACTTGGGACAACTCAATTTGTCGTAAGTACTCAAACCTCGAATCATAGACTCCGGCTTCCGAGTTGGATCGTGTTAGTTCCGAGCAAAGAGCTTTTGTTCTCTGAATTGGGAGACACCTCGCGCGCAGTGCGCGCCAGAGACTCCCAGGCGATCTGGAACGTCGCGACCCCGAGTGGAGGCTATCGTCTGGTTGCTAAGGGCGAGAACGGCAGAGCCAGAGTTATATACCTGCTGTCTCTGGCGACCCCGGCTAGGTAGGTGAACCTTTCGTTGTTGCCCTCCATCAGGAGGCCAATGTTTATAGTAAGAGGTGGGAGCGTCAACGCCCTCCGTCTGGAGTGCCATGTATCTCTTGGTATTAATGGCCTTCACCGCTGACATTGCCCTCCTGACGGAGAGCGGTCAACGTGTCAATCGGCGTCTATACACATCTCCCCCTGGCGGAGGGCGGGCAACATTGCGCTTGTCGTCTTCGGACTGAATGGATACAAGCGGTCCATAGCCCGAAAGAAAAACGCTGTGTAGTTCATCACGTTCATCGCGGCGTGGCGTGGGCCGATATTCCGTTTCCCTTCAACAATTCTCAATGTCCTCCCGAATCTGTCGAACGACATTCGCGGGAATGCTTAAGCGCCTTTCGTGAACTGAAGTCTCGCTTGCACGCCGAGCGTCACCAGGATTCCTAGCATCAGGTCCTCCTAAAATATCATGAGTGTTTTGAGTGTCTGACGGACGTGAGTCTTGCGATATTGCAATTCAGCAATGCTGATTGCGAGGAGCGAATTGCATATGCTGCTTGCCTTACCTCGATTCCAACAAATAAAAGTCGGGCTGACCATTTCAAATCGATGTCAATGCGCACGCCACGACGTATTGAAGTTACTAGACGAGTATGCATATCTTACATACAGTATAGTTGTGCGCTTCCAGTTCGACCCTGCAAAGGCCGCGCGCAATCTGAAGAAGCACAGGGTCTCTTTTGCTGACGCGGAAGGTGTCTTTTATGATCCGCTGGCGATCCATCAGCTAAGTCCGGATTCCGAAAATGAGGAGCGCTTTATCGCGTTTGGCATGGATACTACAGGAAGAATCTTGGTCGTTGTTTATGCATTGCGCATTGAAGAAATCCGACTTATTTCTGCTCGCGCGCCACGCCAAGTGAGGTGATAGACTATGAGGGCTGAATACGATTTTTCAAAGGGCAAGCGAGGCGCGCTGATCGCTGAGCCGGGTAAGACGCGCATAACGATTTATATCGATAACGCAGTTCTCAATGAGTTCCGCGCCCGAGCGGAGCGAGCAGGAACCGGTTATCAAACGATGATGAATGAAGCACTCAGGGACTTCTTAGCAGAGAGCGCGCCTCCGGTAACGGAGGCAGTGTTGCGTCAGGTGATCCGAGAAGAGCTACCGAGGATCTCGCGGTCAGCTAAGCGCTCAACTTCGCGCCAAAAGAAGCGTCATGCCGGTTAACTTACATCCACGGAGGGTCCGGTAGCGAGACCCAGCGCCTTTGCCAACTCTTTAGCGTCTCCCAGCCACCGGCTTCACCTTTCTTACCATCTCCTTAAGTGGCATACGCTATAGCTGGATTTCTTGCGGCCGATCATCGTAAAGTCGGCGCCATGCTACGTGTGACTCCCATTCCACATTAGAACGGGGTTTTCGGGAGAAGGCGCTCAATTGGGTCGGCATGGCCACAAGGTTATCACCTCTTCCGTACTCGTCTACGCTTCTTGACTAGACGCTCATCCAAGGCAAACGGCTCAACGCGATCAACTACAATCTCTTTCGCGAGCGAATGCGTCGGATTAATCAAGCAGTTGAATTCACCGGGGATTACAACTGACGGAACCAGGAGTACGGGAGTGTCCCGTTTTCTCGCCCAGTTCGTACCGATGTCTTTCAGCTCCTCGGGAGCCGGAAACGTTCTCCAGGTGTCGGGCAATTCGTCAAAAGCAATTTCAGAACAGGCAAAGCCATCCGGGATCTTAATTCGAATAGAAAAGAGATCGCCAGGTAAATCGGCTATTGAAACATTTACAAGATACTCCAGGACGGCAAGCGACAGGGATTGAGAGGAGTAAACGATCGGGACCCCAATATGGTTCCAGCGGCCACCGTAAAGACGGGCACCTTCGCCACTCAGTGGTTGCGCAGTGTGCGCTTTGCGCGTGAGGCGCCAAACCACTATCAACTATGGACCCCGTGCTCTATTCGGCCTAATACGTTCGTAACCTCATCCGCCCCTGCTTCTGATTCCAGTAATGATAAAGGACTCGCGTTTCCCAGTGCGCGATTGGGGGTGCTCAGCCAGCGACGCGCTTTCTGTTTGTCTCCAAGAACGGATTCCGCGAATGCCAGGATCTTAGCCAATCGATAGACACGCTCCGACTCTGCTGGCAAGAGACGGCCTTGGTGCTTGCGCCGTTCTATGGTCCGTCTTGCAAGACCCAAAGTGGGCAACACCTCCGTTCGGGGTGCATCCAGTTCTTCAATAACAGCGTCAACGGCCGACACCCGAAGGCCTCGACGGACGGCAGTTATCAAGTCCTGTTGCGAAGAAACTTTTGTGTCGAGAGTCTTTTCGCCGCCCAGCACCCTGGCAATCGCAGACGCTTTCACCATTCCATTCCTCCAAGAATAATTTTGTACGCCATCTGGCACATAGTATAAGTGCCATTTGCCCAATCTGCAAGCGCCCAACCGATTGCGTATTGGTCGCCGTTGCATATCCAGAGTCGAAGCCTTGCTCTGGCCTGGACGCTGTCGCCCGCTGGCGCGGGCTTGCGGTTTTGACTCGCGCCTTACCCAAGGCTTGCGGACTCGCCCTAGGCTAATCGCCTGTCGCTCGCTGGCGCGGGTCGCGCTGTTGCGTCGGGAATTGCGGCTGCGTTGCGCCTGCGGCAGGGCTCGCAGATGCGGGTCTTCCGGCTCACACTCAAACAACCGAATAAAGCCGTTGGTTGAGCGACCTTTGTTAAGGGTTTTGGAAAAATTCGTAGCTCGTGCCCAGATCGAGCGAGGTCAAACAGATTGCCCATTTGGCTCGGTGTTGATGTCCGTGAGGATTCCGAAATCCCGGTTGTGGTTCACGTGCCTGATGATGAACCTGGCTCACTCGAGCAAATCGTGGGTGCTGCAAATACTGAACCAAGTCCATTCTTGCCAGAATGGGTGCTTCAAAGTGTTGCTGGTATTAGAGGCAGGCGTCGAATCTCGGAAATTTCTATCAGGTAGAAACTACTCACTGGTCTGTTCACAATTCCTACAGTATGCCTTTTGTAGGATTGAATGTGTGCTACGTCCCAAGTTTGCTGTTCCGATGACTGATCTTGAGTTGAACCACCGAGCAAGCTACCGAAGCCAAAGGTGGCGCAAGGAAGAATGCCAGTACTTTAATCTTCGATCAGTCGCATTTTGATATCTACCGCATTCATATTTACAATGAGGCTCTTCGTGAGCGAATGCTGCAGGCGAGAAGAAGAGCGGCAAGAAGACCCCAAGAAGTCTAGAAAGTAAATCCGCTGCACGGTCCGGAATAGAAGGAGTACAGAGTAATGAAGGCTCGAGATAGTGAATCCGCACCTGCGTCATTTGGGAAACCGGACTTTGATGTGATCGTCGTCGGATCCGGGTTTGCAGGACTTTACCTGCTGCATAAATTGCGCGAACTGGGGTTCTCAACAAAAGCAATAGAGGCTGCTGCAGATGTCGGCGGCACCTGGTACTGGAACCGCTATCCCGGCGCAAGATGCGACATCGTGAGCATTGATTACTCATACAGCTTTGATCCCGAACTCGAGAGTGAATGGCAATGGTCGGAAAAATATGCCACCCAGCCCGAGATTCTGCGATACCTGCAACATGTCGCCGCCAAACACAACCTGCGCCGGGACATAAGCTTTGAAACCAGCGTCGAATCGGCACGCTGGGATGAGGATTCGTCTCGGTGGCTGATACGAACTGACAAAGGCAGCGAGATCACTTGCCGTTACTACGTCATGGCCACAGGCTGTCTCTCGAAGCCTAAAGAGCCGGACATCGAGGGGTGCGGTTGTTTTCGCGGCGATGTTTATTACACAAGTCGATGGCCGCACCAGGGCGTTGATTTCACAGGCAAGCGCGTGGCGGTGATCGGGACGGGTTCATCCGGCATACAATCTATCCCGCTGATCGCAACTCAGGCCAAACAACTGACCGTATTCCAGCGCACGCCGAACTTCTCGATCCCAGCGCACAACGGCCCGATACCAACAGGCAGGTTGGCCGACTATGAAGGCGACCGTGCCGGTTACCGCGAACGGGCGCGCTGGTCGCGCTTTGGTGTGCCTGTCAAACTCGCCGAAATCGGCGCCATGCAGGCCTCTGAAGAAGAGCGCCAGGCGCGCTACGAAGCCATGTGGGACGCAGGCGAACTCGTTGGGATCGGACTCACATTCAATGACATCATCGTGAATCCGAAATCCAATGAAACTCTCTGCGAATTCATCCGCGGAAAGATACGCGCAATCGTTACGAATCCTGTGACGGCAGAGGCATTGTGCCCGAAGGATCATTATGTCGGTACAAAGCGCGCGTGTCTTGATACAAATTATTACGAAACCTACAATCTGGACCACGTAAGGCTCGTTGATCTGCGCAAAACACCCTTCGCCAGAATCACTGAGTTCGGTATTGACACAACCCGTGAATCATTTGAGTTCGACACCGTCGTTTACGCCACCGGGTTCGACGCAATGACCGGCCCAATCGTCGCCGTCGACATCACTGGTCGCAACGGCTTCACGCTGCGTGAGAAGTGGGCAGATGGGCCGCGAACATATCTCGGCCTGATGATGACCGGCTTTCCAAACTTCTTTGCCGTCACTGGACCCGGTAGTCCTTCGGTGCTCTCCAATATGACCGTTTCTATTGAGCAGCACGTTGATTGGATCTGTGACTGTCTCAAAGACCTTCGAGACAAAAATCTCGAGGTGATCGAGCCGACAGCAACCGCCGAAGCTGGATGGGTACAGCACGTCACTGACTGTGCCGGCATCACGTTATTCCCGACGGCCAATTCCTGGTACATGGGAGCTAATGTTCCGGGCAAGCCACGAGTGTTCCTGCCCTACATCGGGGGCGTCGACGCATACCGTAGAGCGTGCAACGAAGTAGTCTCTCGAGACTACCTGGGCTTTGTTCGCTCGAGTCCCGGCCAGCGCTGTGTAAACGACGGCGTTATCCGCAGGTTGCAGCCCGACGTTCAGATGATGCTTGAGACTCTGGCTGCGCTCAATCTTCCGTCGATGGATGAGATGTCGCCTGAAGGCGCGCGCACGTTCTCCAACCAACTTTCCGTCGTGCGCCCGCCGGGCCCGGAGGT
>Ga0126382_10000479_pt1 | contig 15551 bp, 15 predicted proteins | sample PanSoiMetPlot_30_FD_92548 | JGI IMG/M metagenome (GOLD analysis project Ga0126382, IMG submission 92548) | Tropical forest soil microbial communities from Panama - MetaG Plot_30 | ecosystem: Environmental > Terrestrial > Soil > Tropical forest > Bulk soil | place: Panama | collected 2016-02-17
CAGGGACCGCCAGACTATCAATGAATGCACAGGCTGCAGGGTTTGAAACAAACGTCTGCATACCGCACACCATGTAGAAGATGTCGGCAGTCATAACACCACCCGAAGGACCACGGATTTCGAAAATCTTGCGACCATCGGTAGTATAGAATCCGATAGGCAGGATTTCCCCACGGCCCCACACTTCGTCAACGACAAAGTCAATACGAGTTTTGTCCCAGTTGAAGGAGCCAGTAACATTAGCACCGGCCATTTGCATGCCGCCGCCATCACCGTCTCCAAAATACATATTGAGGTTCTCGGACTTTGGAGCCTTGGTAATGAGAATTACCAACTGTCCGATTTCCTCATACGCCTGCACCTGACAAGGATGCATCCACGCGCGAGGCTTGAATGTATTGTCGATGCCGACACGATTTCCGATTTTGTTAATCGCCAAACGTGGGAACGGCAATGCAAGTGCAGCACCGCCAGCATTCACACGATTTGCACGAATTTCAGGAGTTGCAGCGCGGCTAAAACCAAGCCACGTCCCTGCGGAAGCATTACTGTGATGGTAAGGAACACCATACAGTGCAGGCAGAGAAGTAGGCGCAGTGATACCGTTGACCACAAGTTTATCAGTCGCAATAGCACCAGCAACAGCCGGTGTTACGTCGATTGACTTGTTCTCAACGTCCCACTTGGTAATAACGCCGCTACCACGGAGAGTTGCGAGAGTAGTATCGAACACTTGCACTGTCTGGCCGAAACGCACCAAACGAGCACCAAAACCATCGGTGCCCAGAGTGTAAGTGTCAACACCACCAGCAGTTGCGACTGCAGAAATGACACCAACAACACCAGTGCCATCCTGCATCATTTGCGCGTCAAGCTGCCTACGCAATTCGTCCAATGCTGTAGCAGTCAGCCTACGAACACCGTTCGTAATAGCTTTCCGCTCATCATCAGTGGACCACTGTGTAAGCTTCGTGTATTCGATGTTCTCGCTAACGAATACAGAAGTCAACACAGCTTTATCAAACGTAGGACCGCCGCCACGTCCAAGGTCGCTACCGTCAGGGTTAAAATACCCAAACGAGCCACCAGGACGCAGTTCCAACGGAACTCGCATCTGTCTGTTGGACATCTTTTCTACGTCACGCTTCTTGATGTTGGCGTAGAACTTATCGTCCCGTTCAAACAGTGTGCGAATCTTAGGAATGACACGCTCAAGTTCGAGCGCAGCAACCTGAGATTCAACTACGGCCACAGTTTAACTCCTATGTCCAGAATATCCGAAGGCCGTTGATAATGCCTCCAGCATTCAGGATGAAGTTTGCAGGTGCAGTCTCAAAAGCAATACTAGTAGGGTCTAATTTACTCAGACTCACACCAGTATCACCGCCTACACCCTTAAGTGTTATTGCCTGTGCGTTTCCCGCAGGGGGCTGAATACAGGCTCCTTTTACGGTGCTTCCACCCGTTGGAACTGTAATGGTATTATCACCAGCACTTAGACCATGAATGGTCACAGAACCTGGTGAAACAGCATTAGCAGCCGCGGACAAAGTCTCCGTGCCTTGCACGTCGCCGCTATATGTAATTGTCACTACACGAGTGGCGTTTGTAGCCACGGAGCTAGTCCTTTCTGGAGCTAGTCAGAATTCAGGAACTCCAATGTAGACATCCCCTTCGGAATATCCTTTGCGTCTCTAATCTTGCCAGTTGGTCTTGATTCTTGGGAACGTGGCCGTCCCGCTGGAACTGGACCCCTTCTAGGAGTCGATTCATCAGTATCTTCTTTAACTCTCTTGCCCATGCCTCGTAACGCTTCATTACGGGCCTTTTTAATGACTGAAGGCAACAGTGTTTTCGCCTTCGAGACAAAGGCAGAGCGAATCTTATCAACGCTATCGCGTGAGAAGTTTGACTTGTAAGCATTCTCCCAAAGTTTGTCAACCAAGGATTTGAAACGTGCATCCTGATTGATAAGAGTTTCGAGAGATTCCAACGCTTCACGAGAGGCGTTCTTACGAACGTAATCTGACATTGACTGTTTCGGGTCAATGTTAGCCTCAATCGTATTTCGAAGTGTGTTATTCACACGAGTATTCAAATCATTCCGTGTGCCTTCAAACTGCTGGCGGATAAAACCTTGCTCACGCTCAGTCAGTTGACGCTCACGAGTATTATCTTCCGGCTTCTGTTCTTTCGCCAAATTACGTGGCGGTTGGAAGTCAGAAGTTCCAAATACAAATTGATTCAACAGATGCGCGGCCTGTTGAAGTTGTTCGTTGTTTGTTCTGCGCGCTTCCTGCACCATCGTAACGATAGTGTGCTTGGTCACATTTCCAAGAACATGAAAATATGCCTGCTCATCTACCCTTGCGAGAGTAGGAAGATAGTCATCAACTAGTTTGAGAAATCCACTAGGATTGGATTCTTTGACTGCTTTGAGAACAGTCTCAGTATTACCCGACATAACGTCGCGTTCAAAGTTATCAAATACTTCAGACTTTTCGACAGCCGCTTTGGCGTCTTCAATAGTAGGAAGTAGTTCCGTGAACTGTTGTTCACGATAATACGCCTTTTCGAGATACGGAAATTCCTTGAAAAGATTGGGATACTTTTTGAGAATATCCCTACGTCGAACAGGCGTAACAAGTTCGAGTTGTTCTTCTGAAGGTTCTTCCAGTTCGGCTTCTATTTCAGCCAGTTCGTCTACTTCTTCAGACTCATCTTCCTCATCTGAAGATTCTTCTTCGGAAGGTTCTTCTTCCGGTTCAGGTTCCTTCTCTTTTTCTTTCTTCTTGGGAGCAGGCTTTTCTTTCTCCTCCTCAAGATTAATAGTTTCATCGGGGGAATCATCTTCCGCCATGAAATCAATCATGTCCTCTTTGGACATATCACCAGGACCGCCAATAGTGCGAGCGCCACCACTACCCGCACCAGCATCTTCAGGATGTAACAGTTCAGGACTCAGTTTGAACATCATTATCTCCAGTTATGGGTGCTTCTTTTTCTTTAGGATTGGGCTTCTCATTAGGTGCTGCACCACCACCTTGAGCCGCCGCTGCTTGCATCTGTTGCATCATCATATTCTGACGATGCGCAGAACCATAAAGCAGCACATTTCGGTAGCCTTCTTGATTATCTTGTTTTGCTTGTCGTCCTGCTTCGCTAATAACCCACTTTCTGACAACCTCAAAGATAATTGACGAATTGTCATAAACTGGGTCTATTTCTACTGATGGCTGTTCCGGTTGCATCGGGTCGCCAGTAGGAATAGGCGTAGAGTTCAAAAGAATCTTGATATCGTCGTAAGCCTTAACGATATCATCTTCACCTGGAACATAGAAGTCTACTAGACCAATGTGGTCACGTAGAATTGGAATATTCTCAGGAGCGCCAAGCACTTCGAGAATTTGAGGATTAGCAGCCTGCAAAAGCTGCATGATTAAATCTTTTTGCTGACTCCAAGTAAGAGGAAGATTCTCGTTAGCTTCGAGTTCAATCTTACCAATCTTACCTTCTAGTTCAGCCTTTCTGATGTATACGTTGATGAAGTTTCCATTTCGGTCACGCTGAACATCACGTTCATCTTCTTGCACTTCTTCGATGAACATGGGAATCGCTTTACCGAAAATCTGTTTCCACCAAATCGTAAACATCTTCCAAGTATTCTGAAGTCTCTGCAACGCCTGCGCGCGAGACATCGAATACTGTGATGCAGTCTGTGAACCTTCGATAGCTCCACCAAACAACGATGGAAGCGCACCAGAAACTAATTGTGCCATGCTCTGAATATTCTGAGCGAATGGCATTATCTCTGGTGATAGTGTTGCTGTCTTGGCTTCGTAAAATGCATCTCCAATCGACTTACCCGTCTTAGGAGTTGCTTCATAGATACCGCCAGGAACAGATTCCATTTGGCGATAAGCGTTAAAGTTAAGCACTGCAGGGTCAGCGAATGTTTGGCTGATACCATGCTCAATAGTTTGAAGAATGAGTGAAATAAGGTCGTTAGTAATTTCCTGAATAGAAACCAATAGTAGACCGAGGGGGTCATGATGAATATAGTCGCTAAGAGGATTGTGAGTAAGGGTCCAACAATCATCGAGAGCTTCATTGCATGCCTCCGCAAAGACATCATTAATCATAACTACTTTAGCTCCATTCGGATAGAGCTTCCGTAGTTTATCAATGCATTCTTTATCATTAAGAACATTGAATGCTGCTGGACGTAGCCACGCATTCCTAACAGTCACAGTATTCAGAGGATATTCACCCTGATACTGTGGACTTAAACGTCCCCACTGTTCGTAGGGGTCTTTAGGACCAGTGGATTGTTTAATCTTTCCAGCTAGTTCTCTCCAAGACTTGCCACGTAAATGGTCATAACGTTCGACAGCATTTGCATAGTGAGTCTCGTAAGCATAAATCAGATACGGTGTATCTGGTTGTTTCTTTGCATAGTTCGCAACCTTAACGTAGAGTCCACCGTATGCTTCAAGGCAGATTCTAGTTTTTGGTTGCTGAGTAACTCCAATGATTCTAGTAACGATTAGTGATTCCTGAACTAATTCAGGAGCAATCATTTGCAAACAAGCAGGACACAAATCAGTTTCTTCCTGAACGACGTTTTGAACATCAACGTCTTCAGGCATAAACTCATCTTTAGCCTGCTTAGCTTTTTCTTTTAGTGGGTCTAGTTGTGCCTGCATTTCAGGCGTCATTATCTGGTCGTCCATTGTGTAACCACAATTTGGACAACGAGTATATTGATGAAGTTCGTCTACGTTTTCTTCATCTTTCTTTTCGTAAGTTCCGTAGGATTCATCTTCCTTGGGATAGCCGTAACAAGCTACCATCCCTTCAGTGCAATAAATGAACAGAGCATGGAGCCAAAGTAGAGGCACATCATTATGGCGATATACCAGTTGGGCAATCTTATCTCCTGCTTTGGCTGTAGACAAATCAAGAGAGTTATCAGCATCGTCAGGAAAACACTTAATAGGAGGAACAGTGACACTAAGAGCAGCGATGATTGACTCAAGATAAGCCCTAAATACGTTGATGGGCTTATCGTAGTATGACTGCTCTGTATCGTCAGCTTGTTCATCGATATCCCAAATCCGCCAATCGTGGGCAGTTTCAGAATACCAGGCTTTCTGGAAGCCTTCCCAAAATAGTTTCAGTCTTCGCCATGTGCGAATTTGACGTTCGCGCACAGACACGTCTTCCTTATCAAAGTGGTCAACCACTTGTTTAAGGAGACCCTGAATATCTTCGCTAGGTAGATTAGCCATTAGTAGAACAGTTGTCTTCCGCCCGGCGCACCCTGTTCCTGCATTTGATTTCTGTAGGCGTTAAATAGTCCGCCACCAGCAAAACCAGTATTACCACTACGCGCTTGAGGGTCAAAAGAAAACCCTGTCTGCGGCATAGGCATACCGGGATTAGGTGGCATACCTGTTCCGTAACCACCACCCCTATCACCCATGCCGAATCCGCCGAACTGTGGCATGAATGAAGGCATTCTTACTAGTCCTCCTACTTGTGGAGGCATCATCTGTTGGTTTGGGCCTTGGTCCCCTTCTCCTCCACCACCATAAGCAGGAACACCACCGGGTGCTGCCATACGTGGCATCATTCCCGGTCTATTCTTCATTAGTCCACCTGATATTCTGGAAGCCTCTCCAGCAGCGCCAGGCATAGCACTTCCGAGAGCATTGATTGCACCCGGAATATTCTGACGCATATTCTTGAGTCCACCCATCATGCGACTCATGAATCCGCCAGAAGGGGCAGTGTTAAGTCCACCAAATCCAAACATTATCCACCCCGCTTCTTTTTCATGAATCTTTTGGAGGGACCAGTATCAATCCCACCCTTCTTTGACTGGTATTCGGATTTACCCTCACCAGCCTTACGCTTTTCAGAAAGCATAATTGCAATTGCTTGCTTTCTATTAGTGACCTTCTTACCCTTCTTACTTCCGGAATGAAGGCCACCGTGTTTGAACTTGTGCATCACTTCATCCCACGGCATTAGTAACCTCTTACTGCTTGTAGTGCCTGTTGCCGTCTGAGAACCTCGTCTGATGGCCCAGTATTAACCATTGGGCGTCTAGGAGGACCGGGTAATTGAATATCACGACTATAATCCATAGGGTCAGGGCCACTAAGACCCATCTTTAGTGCTCTATCTTTTTCAACTTGAAACGCCTCTTGCTCACGAGGACGCCAATAGTAAGGGTCATTATATGGAGAACTTGGACGAATTCCTTCTGGAACTTTATCCTCGTTTCCACCCCATAGTGATTTAACATTCTGGAGCATTTGGTTTCCAACTTCTGCCAAATGTCCATACCAAGGAGTATCTTGCATTTGACGCACATGTGCTAATTCATGCGCCATAGTTTGTTCCATGTCTTGCTGAGATTGGTCAGCCATAGTATCGCGATTGTATGCGATGTTACCAGTGAAAGGATTAGTTACTGCATATGCCCGCTTGGACATAGCAAGTTTAGTAAGTAAAGATGAATCCGAAGGATACACCTGCACCTTCTTGGTGCCTGGATACTCAGCAATGACTTTAGCGTATGCACGTTGCATACCCTCGTCAATTGCTTTGTTGCGCTCCTCCAGTGTGGGCTTCGGCTTCTCTTTTGGCTGTGGCATCGTTTAATTCTTTTTCAAAAGCTGCTGTTTCTTCAGCTTCTTTAGCATTAATTTCAGAGTCAGGTTTCGGCGCATTACGTAATGCTCGCGCTTTTTCCCTGTCCTCACGTTCTAACATTTGCCTACGCACATTCCAAGGTATCATGCGCGGCGGCGTAATATTTGGAGCTACCGTCGGCGCAGGTGCTTCCGGTTTCTCCAGAATTCTATTGAGAAGTTGTTGCTTCTCATAGTTAGCAATCTCAAGTTGCTGTTTGAGAGTTTCGCAACTTGCACATACCTTCTCGTCACGTTCTACAAGAATGTTGTCTGAACGATAACGGGAACGAATGTCAAGCCACTGCTTATACCAATCTAGTATGAACATTATCGCCTCGCAGCTTTGTGATAGCGACGCACTACTTGCATCCTAGTAGCTTGCTCAACATTACGCATATTCCGATAGTATGCAGTAAAGTCGCCAGTATGTTTCAGTGCTTCAGTGATTGCGTTCTGTCTCTGAATCTTTTCAAATTCAGAAGCAGCATCATCAAAGTAACGTTCAGCAGAATCTACTGCATAGCGTAAATCATCGTATGGGTCATCCCCATCGAATTCTGCTACGTCTTCTGCTGGCTTTCCGTCTTTAGTTTTCTTGTCGTAGGAACAAGCCTTAATCGATTCAACCATTAAAGGACAACAATCAGGATGTCCTTCATGCATAGTTTCCTCGCAACAGAAAATCTGTAGCTTAGGAATATTAGTTTCTTCTTCGGGTGGGTCGAATACACGCAAGTAGCCTTTGTATTCTTCCAATCCTTTATTTCTAAGGAGCCACATTGCATACTCCTCAGAATATACTGGAATATCTTGTGGTGGAATAAACGGTTTCTGCTTCCACCTGAGATATTCATGAACTAGCATTTTTCCTGATATACGACTACCAGGACCAGAGTTAGATAAATCAATTGGTCTTCCTAGTGCAGCTTCTATCTGCTGCTGAATAGTATGTTCCTGGCCTCTATCTTGTGAGGCTGATTTACAGAACTTGACTACTCGCGGTTGTTCTCTTTCACAGTGGTCTTTTACCACTGGAGCCCATTCCTCGATTTTAGTCTTTAACCAGTAAAGCTCTCGATATTGATAGAGCCTTTTAGTAGGACTTACAGCGAAAAATCCGATGTAAGTCATTGCAGCGAATCCCCAATCACCGATAATGAACTTCGGCCACCAATCAGGAATACTGTGTGGTGGTATTACATGAAGTGCATTCTCAGGTTCATCAGGATATCGCTTGTCACGGAACTCGTCGAATACTTGCCCCTGATAGGCATCCCAATCACCATACTTCCTCGCCTTACGCTCAGCCTCATTTGGAATACCATCGAGGCGTGCTGTATAGTTCGGGTCAGCATGGGGATTGTCAGCAACAGTAGAATGAATGTAGATTCTTTTAACATTTCCTTTTCCTACAATAATCTTCCCACCCGGAGGATAGGGAGTTACAAATCGCTTCTTAGTGAAAGTATGCCCGATACCGCCTGGCATACCAGCAGCACGAATGATAGCAGGGAGATTGCTATCGCTAGTTCGGACACGAGTAAAGCCGATATAAAGGTAAATATATTCAGTAAAAGTAGTAAGCTCGTCAGGAGTATAGAGATTAATTTCCATGGAGTCGAACTTGTGAACATCATCTTCCTCCTCGCAATGCGATAGGAAAATCATGGCACCAGTTCTAGCGCCACTTCCACCATATTCGTCTGGACGCGGAAACGTCCATGTCATATCAGTCTTATTGAATACTGCACCGAACTTAGGATATATCTCTCTGCTTCGCGGAACAATTTCATTCCGCAACTCAGGATAAGTTCGGCGTTGAAATACTTGCTTGAATTTAGGATTCTCGTGCCATCTATGGATTAGACCATAGACTAGTAACACGTCTGACTTACCAGATGCGTTACCACCACCGTAGAATCCTTCAAATATTGAAGTAGGAATCGAAAGAAATTGTTCCTGCTTCCTATTGGGCTTCCAAAAGCCCTTATCAAACGCCATAGTCCATTGCTGTTGTTGTTCTTCCTGTAATGGGAAGTGTGGTAGTTTCGCTCCTAGCGCAAATGGAATAGCAGCGAAACGCTGCAACAGTTCTCGACGAGTAAGCATAGTGTCCTCATGACTAGAGTCCTACGAAAGTTCCGCCGACCGGATAATAGAACATTTGCGATAAACGATGAATCACATCGTTATCAGCACCGCCTTGTGCGATTCCGCGGAATCGAATAACAGTTCGCCAATCATCAGTGAGTGGTGTGCCGATATTAACTAACGTTGCACCACCTTGTGTATCTACGCAACCGTATGCTTGCGCAGTTGTAGGACCAGTTCTCACTAGTCTTACACGATGGAGTCTTGGAAGGTTCTGAGTAGGAACACCTGATTCAGATGCAATAGTAGTTGAAGCAGATACAATTGCTGTCAGTTTATTAGTAGCATTGTTAGCGCTCTGCGTTAGCATTTCGATAACGAGAGCATCGCCATTACTTACTAGTGTATTAGCAGGAAGGTCAAATACCCACAAGTCTGTTAGACCTGCGCCAACATTTCCATTCTGCCTAACACTAGTAAAGAGTTCTTGAACACCCTGAACTCCAGTGATTGGAAGTGAAGGTGTTCCTTTGTATACAAGGATAACAGTTACAGTAGTGCCGCCAGCAGATGCACTGATGGTTGCACGGATAAACAGTGTGGACATCGATGAGATGATACGAACTTCACCATTGACGTTTGTAGATGTGTCAAGAGTGAAGAAGTTCACACCATCATTTGAACCCTGAAGATTAACAGTAATAGAACCTGGCGCGGTTCCGTAAACAGTTTGCCAACTTAGACTGCCCGGCTTAACAGGCAACGCAAATGAAGAACCATTCTGAACACCGATTGCTACAGCGTCCAGTAGATTAATCGCAACTGCGTTTTGGACAGCTACTGGCATAGTTATTCCTTCGCGTGAACGACATCGAAATGCCTCTCATCACGGAATTGAGGGGCATAAAAAACAAATGTCGGTCCATTATTAGGATTAACAGGACCCTTTTCTTGTTCAGGTTCCATATTCCTAACAACAGCCGACATATCCTTGGCAATTCCAGCCAAGTCCTTCGCGTTTGTTGAGTCTAGTTTATCATCAGTAATTTTATTAAGCGCCTTCATTAACTTGCCACGAGCGCGTTTAGCGATTCGCTCTCTAGCTTGTTTAATAATTCCAGCGTTTGGTCGCTGGTCATATGTTGCTGTTGAAGTTGCACCCTTACTATAAGCAGAGACTGATGACGATGAGATGCCAAAGCTCTGCGCCAATTCGACAGCAGATTGTCTTCCATTAGTCTGAGATTCATCTCCAATAACATTTCGCAGAGAGTTCGGCACTTCAACAGAGCCAGTTCCTCTACCTCTGTTGACATCTACTATCTCTGCTTCTTTAATTGGAGCAGGTTTCACATCTGGAACTTTATTCTTTTCCAGGTCGAAATCTGCATCCGATACAATTCCTATTGGCATAGGTCAACACTTCAGATACGCGAACGACATCGAGAAACTAAGGAATAGTAAACCTAGTGCCATCATCAGGCTATACTTGACATTCAATGCTGCCATGAGAAAGCACAACATTGAAAGCAATAAGATGATGAGAGGAAATACGGAAACTGTGGTCATGGTTCTGACCTGAGTGTCCGCACTGAATTCAGTAGTTTCCAATATTCATGACCAATAGGAACATCACCTTCTGTTCCGCCATAGTCTTGTCTAATCTGGTCACACTGCGCCAGAATAGACCTTATTCTTGCCTCTTTTGGTGAGAGAGCAGGAGTATCAGTTCCTTCAACGCTTGGAGCGTCTTCGGGTTTGGATTCGGTGGGTGTATCCACGCTACTAGGTGGGGGTTCTTCTGTAGCGGGATGAACTTCCTCCGATGATGCTGGCGCATCTGATGGAGGGACTTCCGGAACATCAGGAGTCGCAGAAGGGACTTCCGTTGTTTCCGGAACAGTGAAATCAGCCGGTGGTGTAGATTCTTCTGCTACAGGAACGCCAGACGTAACAATAGGCGCACCAGTGGCAGGGTCGATATCAATAGGCATTTGATATCCTCCTGAAAATGCGCGCTATTATGAAATAGTGAATGAAACAGTCTGACCAGTGCCGCTGATAACAACGGTGCAAGTAGTAACGCCAGTTAGGTCAAATTCTTTTTCCGGTGGAGAGTTCGTATCACCACCAGTGAAACACTGGAGGATTCTCCTATCCGGAAGAAATAGCACTCCGCCTAGTCCAGTCAACACCAATGATGTTGCCTGAATGTTAGGCCCAGCTTTCGCTGTAACGGTTACGGTTGCAGGCATTTACACTCCTCCCATTACTTTCGGAAGTCATAATTTCAGTTCCGGAAGTTGAGCACATGAAGTCTACCACAGACCGGACTGAAAGTCAATTTTTCTTTTTCTATATAATATTAGGAGTTATAAAATATGGGACCCTATTTTCTATGTGCTCCGTCAGATGATTGTGATGGGCGCGCAAAAGTGTGCAACTATGGGACCATCTGTGCAGGGGTGTGCACCCGTATGTAGGGCCATTGTGTGCAGTCCTGTAAAATAATGTAAATTAAATTCACAAAATTTCACACATTGACAATTGTGTCAACAGTTCTGCACACCACCATATGTTGTGGTGACACAATGTGGTAGACAAAAGTCGGCAAGGTGACAGACTTTGGCAGGGCAGACCTTCGCCTGCGCGTTATGTAAGTTGTTGATTCCATTGGACTTAGGAGACTTCCGGAAGCGAAAGCCTACTGGAAAAGAGCTGGCAAGCGGTATGCTATAGTATAGGTTGTCGGTCGCGCAACGAGGCGAACGGCAGAAAGGAAAAAAAGCGAGTAGCGCGAAAAAGATGTTGACAGAATCCGCAAGGTGTGCTAGAATCGTTTTCGTGGTCAGGCATTCCGTCTGACCGACTACTGAAACCGGGAGGTTTCAAATGAAGACACTGGTTGGAAAGTTCACGTTTGCGATTCCGGAAGGACATCCGCAAGCAGGCGAAAAACTCGAAAAGACTTTCGAGTATCGCCAGACCGAGAACGACGGCGAAGCAACGGAAGTGATGACCGAGAAAAAGTGGTCACTTTCCGGAATGGTCAACGACGTTCTCAAGGCGAACGCTCGCAGCAACGCCTATCAGGCCGCGCTGTTGCCGTATCGTCCTTCGGAAGTGACGCCGGATGAAATCAAGGAGCGGATGATTCGCGATTACATCCGCCTCGGGATTCCGGAAGACACTGCCCGCAAGCAGGTCGAGGCACTTCTCGCAGCGTCGCAGCCGTCGGCGTAGTTCCGGAAGTCTGGCCCTGACTGAATATCGGGGCCAGATTTCACTTCCGAAAAGGAGCACCGCGTGAGATACGACAACGGAAAACTTTGGAGCACGATTTACCTTCCGATAGCGCACGACATTTACGAGCCCCGCCTGGTCATCTACCTGACCCCTATCCGATAAGGATAGGTTTTTCCCACCATTAGCTAATCGCAGTATTCCGGATACCGGAAGTATCTTTGCTAATCATATACTTCCAAGTATTATTAGCGAGAGATGTCTTCGCGAAGACGCGAAGGATTCTTTGCTAATCATATACTATACGATTCCCCGCAATCAATCTATAATATTATTGATGTCAAAGTAATTTTCAGACATGCAACCAATATAATAATGGAACGTATTTCTGACGGGTTCCTCCCTGAGCCTTACCCGATACTTACCTCATTCCTCCCGGTTACTTACCTCCAGTTTGACGCTAAGTGACGCGCTGACAACGACTTAGCTTGACCCCCCACCGGGAGAACCCCCCTCCCTTTACGGCCTTATCGCTCGGAATCGCTTCCGGTAGGGGTTCTGTGTTCTTCTTTTTATTTTTTTTTTTTTAATAATTAATAATATTATATAACCGTCACCCCGACAGGACACTTATAGGTATTATCAGGTATCCCGAGAGTCGGGGGGTCCGCCCTAACTGCCTTAGAATGAACGACTTACGGCGATTCGGCCGGTAGGAAACAAGTAGGAAAGCGGCAAGAAACCGGCAAGACTTCGGGAAGAAAGCGGTAGGAAGTAAATTCCGGAATTTGTCTATGGCCGTGATGGATTTATAATATTATGGCTCATAATGGAAGTTCTAGTCATGTGACAATAAAAGTGTCCACTTTTGAGGACATAGTTGTGTCTCGTTTTAGAACACACCATATGTAGTGGTCCGGACCCCACAATATTGTAATTTAGCACTATATTTTGTGGCTTGACTCTGTTGACAAAATCATGGGAAAATGAGGATGGCGGTTTTCGTCTACTTATGGAAGTCTTAAAACTTCCGGAATGGAGCTGAGAGTAAAATGTTACAGAGTCAGGCTAAGAAAATCGGCGAGTGTGAAGTATGTGACAAGACAGATGTAGAGATTTCTTGTCACTACGGTAACATGTGGTTCTGTGACGAATGCTGGGCTAAGGAAGATAAAGCCACAAAAGAGCATCAGTCACCGGAAGCGCAGCAACAGAGAGTAGACGCTTATAGACAAAGCGTCGAGTCAAGAGTAGTGGAAACCTCGCGTGCTATCGATTCCACTATTCAGGTGCGAACGGATTTATTCAACGCTGCAACTGTTGAAATCATCGATATCAAGAAAGCTATCGATGAAAATCCTGAAATCACCAATAAACCGTATGCTCTCGCAGAGGAATTGACCAATCGTTTTAATCATTTCAAGCAGGTCATTTTCGATGCACAGGAAGCTATCGTTAATGCTGGCAACGGTCAGCGTGCGATACAAGTATATCTCAATCAGTTAGCTAATTCCCTGCGCGCTGAGGAACGGGAAAAGCTAAAGATTGCTGATATCAACTACAAGCCAACTAGTAAACCTGCCAAAGTTAGGACAATCTCCACTTCACAGACGAAGAAATCTACTAAACTCGACAAGGCGGAACTTCGCAAGTATGCCGCCGAGCTGGGTGTAGCGGAATCTACTCTGCAAATGGTTGTTGTCTCACGAGGCATCACTGTTGAAGCCGCAGCGAATATGCTCCGTCGCAGCATTGCTGAGGCTAAATCTGAGGCAAAGTAATGGCTGTTCATACAGGTAGCTACTGTCAGTGTGAACACGTTTGTCATTTCGAGGATTTACAGCGTTCGCCTAATGGTAAGCGCGACGTTCATGCATACGGACAGGCATTTACTGAGCACAACATTGTGCCTGTTCTGACTGAGTATGGCACATTCCATGTGTGCCTTGATTGTGCTAACGATTGCTATGCGCAATATCCACGCGCTGGCAACCAACTAGTAAAGTAGGCAACTATGGCTATTATGATGGACCGCACAGCGGCATCACTATTCTGTAGAGAAGTTCTACAGAAACACGGATTAAAAGATTGGAAGGTCCGTGTAACGTCTGACCCTAATCTACCATTTCTCGGCATGTGCATGTATAAAGACAAGTGCATTATGCTGAATGGACATCATATCGATATCCATCCTAAAGATGAGATTATCGATACAATCTATCACGAGGTAGCCCACGCATTGTGTCCGCGACATGGACATGATGATGTTTGGGCAACTAAGGCTCGTGAGATTGGTTGCAGGAATACATTTCCCTGCTCACATCTTAATCTCCCTGACCATGTGATTGATGCTATTCGCAGCGGTCACACTGTCGAGGTTGAGGTTGAGGAAAAGATAGTGGAGCAAGTTGTTCGCAACGTTACACACAAGGTGACGCGCTTACAGGATAAGTGCCCTGAATGTGGTAAGGTTGCGATTGAGAAGTTTGCAATCGAAACGGTGGATAGAGAAGGCAATCAGGTAAAACTGATTACTCTCGAATGCTTTCACATTATCAAGAAGATAATTCCGAAAGCAACGCCTTTCGAGACATTCATGACGAATAGGTGGAAGCCTGAAATTGCAGCGTGCTTCCACAAGTTCCCCTCACGAGAGGAAGCGAAGGCAGAACATATTCCGAGTAATCGTTGTAGAGTTTGTGGAGAATTCAAACTCTATAACTTCCAAGTTGTTGGTGCTCGCGCGGCTGAAGCGGGACTAGCAATGCAGAAGGGTTTCGGAATATTCGACGATATGGGTCTTGGTAAGACACCGCAGTCTATCGCGGTAACTTACTTCGGGAAATACAAGCATACGATGGTAGTCACTAAGTCTGCCATCAAGTTTCAGTGGTTCAAGGCGTTCATTACATGGTGCGGACCAGAGTATATGGCGCAGATTATCTCAACGTCGAGAGATTTTCTGTTCCCCAATATGAAAGTCTACATCATTCCGTATGACCTGCTGAGACGTTTTCCGCGCGAGAAGTTGCATGCTCTGAATATTGACCTCGTGATTCTTGACGAGGTTCAGCAGATTAAGAATCCTGATTCTTCGCGCACACAGGAAGTTCGCAAACTTGTGTCAGCGAATGCTGATTGCAAGGTTCTCGAATTATCAGGAACACCGTGGAAGAATCGTGGTAGTGAGTTCTTCCCGGCTCTCAATCTTATCGACCCGATTAAGTTCTATTCGTATCAGCACTATCTTGATACGTGGGTCGATTACTTCTGGGAAGGTGCCAAACGTAAGATGGGTGGCATCAAGAATATCAAGAAGTTCAAGGAATACGTCGAGAATCTCATTATCCGTCGCGAATATAATGAGGTGATGGACGAATTTCCAGAAGTCAATCGTATGAAGTTGAACGTCCAACTTGATGAGTTGGAACAGTCCACATACGATGACTCAGTTAGTGACTTCGTTGAGTGGTATAACGAGTATGTCATTGGTGGTGAGGAAGATAAAATCAG
>Ga0126382_10000480_pt1 | contig 15545 bp, 20 predicted proteins | sample PanSoiMetPlot_30_FD_92548 | JGI IMG/M metagenome (GOLD analysis project Ga0126382, IMG submission 92548) | Tropical forest soil microbial communities from Panama - MetaG Plot_30 | ecosystem: Environmental > Terrestrial > Soil > Tropical forest > Bulk soil | place: Panama | collected 2016-02-17
AAAGTCTCAAAGAGGATAATTGCAAACTTTACGGGTTTAACCTCCGGCTCTGGGACTTTGAGCTTGTATTTAGGTCTCGTGATAACGCGGCGGATTAGTTCACCGATCTTTATTTTACGGCGTCCTGAAACTTGTGCGCTTGTCTCGTATCCGTATCCTCCACCTGGCTTAATAGCTCCCGGTAGTTCGGGGATTAATGCCTCGACATAATCGTATAAATCTAAAGCTTGCGATAAGTGGATAAATGCTTTTTTAGTGACTTTGATAGTATCTATTAGTGTTAAGGCTTCGGAGATTTTTTTAGCGCCGGAGACTCCGAGACTAATATCATCTAATAATGTGAGAATTTCGGCGAGGTTAACTATTACCTTGCGGCCTATTGTGACGGCGTCTATTAATGTTAAGGTTTCGGATATATTGCGCGGTATTTTCTTACCCGCTAGTATCTCATCGATTAAGCCCATATTTTCGGCCAATATCACGGATGCTTTTTTTAGCCGTGTTATGGTGTCGGATAATGATAGTGATTGTGATATTATGACCTTGGCGAGTTTTTTCTTGTCAAGGCTGTCGACTAGTGTTAGGGCTTGAGTTAATAATATTAATACTTCCTTGTTGGCGCTAATATTATCGCTTAAATTAAGGGATTCTAGTAATGATATTTTAGCCGTTAATCTGCGACTTACCACGTCGGCGAGCCCTAATAATTCGGTTAGGGTCCGCCTGGCGGTTAATTTCCTAGCGATTGCATCGGATAAGCCAAGTGATTCGCTTGTTGTTCTTTTTGCTATTAGCTTGCGGACTACTGTATCAACAAGGTCGAGGCTTTGTGTTAAGGTGATAAGGGCGATCCCTGATTTTCTGACTAGTACGTCGTCGATTAGATTTAGGGCTTCGGTTAGTGTGCGCTTTGCGGTTAGCTTGCGGACTACTATGTCGGCTAGTGTCAAAGTCTCAGATATTGCTTTGATAAATTTCTTGTGAGCGCTAACGCTATCGGTTAGTGTTAGTGTCTCCGATATTGAGCGCGGGACTTTGCGCGTTCTTGCCACGATATCATTAAGGTTAAGATTTTCAGATATTGGGCGCGGACGCTTTGGAGTCCTTGCTATTATATCGATAAGGCTTAATGATTCAGATAATGATAATTTGCGGGTTATCTTTTTGGCTACGGCGTCCGATAATCCTAATGTCTCACTCAATAATATTTTAGTGAGCTTGCCAACTGCTATACTGTCGGCTAGTGTTAGATTTTCAGATATTAGACGCTTGGCTCTGAGTTTGCGGGCGATTGCGTCAACTAAACTTAAGGTCTCAGTGTTGGTGCGCTTTGCTGTTAACTTTCGGAGAATTGTATCGACTAAGGATAATGTCTCAGATATTGAGCGGGGTTGTTTACGTAGTCGCGCGATGGCGTCGGATAATGATAATGTCTCCGAAGCTGTGCGCTTTGCGGTTAGTTTTCTGGTTGCAATATCTGATAATGTTAGTGATTCGGTCCCGGTTCTTTTTGCTGTGAGCTTGCGGGTTGCAATATCTGATAATGTTAGTGATTCGGTCCCGGTTCTTTTTGCTGTGAGCTTGCGGGTTGCGGCGTCTGATAGGCTTAAAGTTTCGGATATTGCGGGCTTGGCTCTCTTTAACCTGGTCACGGCGTCGGCTAGGCTTAGCGTTTCAGATATTGGACGACTATAGCTTTGGATTGATGTGAAACTTAATGGCTGTCCTAGTGCTTTTATTAAACTAGCGTGATTTGATACCGTTGAGCCTCCGGCCGTCTCAGTAGTTCCATCATAATAGAATGTCGCTGTAAATGCGGTTGCCGCTGCTTGTGTTACTGCAAACCAAACCTCTAGAACAAGGACGGCGTCACCTGATGTTAAACCAGAAACACCCGCGCCATTAAATTCAGCTTCCTGGCTTCTTTCCTGGCTTGCGGTTCCTTCTGTTACAGTGGCTACGGTGTTTCCGTCAAGTATGGTCCCTACCTTTGTACCGTTTGAAGGTTTCCAAACGTAAAAATTAATCCAAACTGCTTTGTTTGATGCGCTGACCGGAAAATTAGCACTAAGATTATTTTCTGCTGCTGCAAAATTATACACCCATCCTCCCGCGTCAACTGATGTCTGAGATAATAGTTGCGATACCCATCTTGATACATAATACCTGATGGCGCTTGTATTGGCGGGGGCGGCTAATGCTAGACTTGCTTGAGATGTTCCTATAGTGGTATTCATTAATCTGTTTGTTGTTTGTGAGCCTTCAAAATTGCACGCTGAGGTTACGGTTTTTGTAGATTGTTCGGCTGATGGGAGAGTTCCAGAAGGTAATCCCGACGTAGTGTTATGTAAATAGATTTTAGTTTCTGCATAACTATCACTTATCGATATATTTTCTGGGGTTGAGATATAGGAAGCAACATTATTGCCGCCCGCTTGGCCGTCTGCGACATTGGCGTTAGTTCCATCAAAATAGAATGTCTGCGTGTAACTTGTTGCTGAACCTTGCGTGATTCTAAACCATGCCTCGCATATTATCACCGCATCGCCACTTGTTAAACCGGAGACTGCTGAACCTGTAAAACCACATTGGAACGCTGATTCTGATGCGCTCGCGCCTCCATTAGTGTTTGTAGTGACTACCGCATCTACTATAGTCCCTACTTTAGTTCCGTTTGATGGCTTCCAGACATAGATGTTTATATAAATATCACTTTGGGCGGTTCTAGTTGGAAATACACCATTGATGGCGTCGCTAACACTGGCCCCAAAATAATATGTCCATGTATTTGCTGCTATACTGGTTTGGTTAACTGGGTCCGATACCCATCTAGCAACGTAATAATCCGTTGCTGATACGGTGGCGGTTGAAGCGTTAGCAAGAGATGTTTCTGATGTCCCCCTCGTTCGTGTCATTCGTCTATTTGTTGCTTGGTTTGCTTCAAAGTCATTGGCGCTTGTTCTTGAAGATTGTTCGGCTGATGGGAGTGTGCCGCTTGGGAGTCCTGTAGTTGCCGCTCTAAGAAATAGCCGCGTCGCCATTTAGGCGCGCCCAAGTATAAGCATTACTACATTAACGTTTATGGGCCCGTTACGGTCAACGTGACTTGGATTATGTCGCCGGAGTTAAGCGCTACGCTTGAAAATGTTTTTTCTATAACTAGAGTGCCGGCGCTTGAAGCTGTAAGATAGCCGACTTTTTGGACTGCGGTAAATGAGCCCGTGGCCGTCCAAGAATCGTCTAATACTGTAACATTAGTCCCGGCGGTGTGGGTCTTATTGGCTACATCTTTGCGGGCGAGTCCGTTGGTGGTAATTTCGCCGGCGACTGTTGTATCGCCGGAGGCCGGAGCCGTTGCATTTTCGGATAGGGCCGCAAAGCCACACCCACGGGTGCCCGCGCTTGTGTTAGTGAATAGCTGCGCGCTTATCCAATCAAGGCCGGAGTTTGGAAACATCTTTACTTAAGCAACCTCCTTTTTACTTACGTGATATTTTGCATAACTAGAATCTGGATCGCTGTCGTTATCATGAACCTTGATATTTTCGACGGTGCCGTCCTTGCGGTGGACTTTAACTGCTAGGTCGAATTTAATACCCATCTTTTGGAGCATTGTGAGACTATCATCGCTACTCATTATGCCATAATTCGTATGGTTTTATTTAAGTTCTGTTCTATTTTATCGATTCGATCTTATTCTGTAATGATTTGAGGGTTGCGATATATTCGGCGGTTGCGAGGCTCTCATTTTTGCCCTTGTTAGCTAGATAGTCGTCGAATATATTGGAGCTCTCGGCGGTTGCTGCGGTGGTTGGTGGTTTGGCTCCTGGGGGCAATAATGGACTCTTATCTTCGGGTCGTTTATTTGTGGCGCTGGGATTAAAGGGATTCTTAACAGCTGCGGGATTGGTAGCGTCGGCATTAATTTGGTTTGCTCCCATCTTTACGGCCATAAGTTCCTTGTTAGCTTTTTCGAGCTTTTCTTCTACTTTGCTTTGCTTGTATTCAACTATAGCCTCCTTATATTCTCCTAGCCCGGCGACTTCCAATATTAGCTCATCGGGTAATTCTACGCCCATATTTTGCACTATTTGAAGTGATTCGACGGATTCCTTGCGGGTCTGGAAGGTGATATCTTTAAAGTCGATTGATAAGTCCACATCTTCATCGGGGATTATTCCGGTGATATCCTCCTCATTATATTGATCTGCGCCTTCGTCGACAATTCCCTCCTCGTCACTTGGCGGCTCCTCCTCGCTTGTTTTTTTAGTCTTACCAGCCTCATTATCTGGATTTGGCTCGTCGGTTTTATCGGGGTTTGGGATTAAGGGATTATTCGGATCGGGGGGTTGGGGTGTTGGGTTTGGCGGCTTGTTGGGCTCTGAGTCAGGCCCTTCTAATCCTGGGGTTGGCTTCTTTGACTTGGCTAATAGTTTGGCTTTTTGTGCATCTCGCCATTTTTGTTTTTTCTCCTCAAGTGCTTTGGCCTCCTCAACCTTTTTGTCAAGGATTGGATTCTTAAGATACTCATGGAATAACTTGGATAAATAATATTTTTTGAGGGTGCGTTTTACCACGTTTCGATAAGCTGGGAGCTCGCCCTCCGCATAGCCATTATTTACTTGCTCCGCTGAGGCGTAAGTGTTTATCTCCTCATAGCCTAGGAAGTGCGCGGGTATTCCTATAGCTCGTATCTCTGCGCGATCTATTAATTCTACAAGGTTACCGTATTGGGCTAGATCTGTATCGACTTTAAAATGCGAGATCCCTACCTGGAGCTTGTGAGCAAACCAACGACCGGCGGATTTGGCGGCGCTTGATATCCAATTGGTCATTGTAGACGTCTCAATCTCCTCCGGGAATTGTGCTATTAATATGCCGGCGTAGTGGGTCTTTGCACTCTCCTTGATGTTCTGGTTCATAATAATTCGCTTAACTTGTGATATGTTGATAATAGACTCAAGTCGTGATATCCCTGTAAATTGTGAATTAGTAGCGATATCACCGTCGTCGTTTGTGAAATAGATTAATTGGTCTATGGGAATAAATTTCTCCTGGTCGTCGGTTGGCTCCGTATCTCCGCCGGGGCTTTTGACCTTAAGATCTAAATACTCAACGGCAATAATTTTATTCGTCTCCTTCTCGACCTTCACGCGCCCGAGTCTGCGGCTATTGAGCTTCTTTAAGGATTTAGGGAGTCCTGTTAATTTGTCAATCTTTCCGATCTGGATTGCTGCACGTCCGTAAGTTGAACATGATTTTATTGCCTTTGTTATGTTGTTTATAAAGTCGGACTCGACAGTCTCGTGATACTTGTCTATCTCTGACTTGCTCGTTTTAAAGCGGGGGTCGTCGTTGATTATTGTTAATTCTTCATTGCGTTCCTTTTCATTAGCATATTGGTTGAGGCATATTAATGTCGTCCTGGCTTCGCGTCCCACGATTAAATTAGCTTGCTTCTGTATCGCCTGGTTGGCGGTCCAATCATAGTCATAGCAATCTTCTAGGATATCCAATTGGGTCTCATTATATCTTGGCATAATAATAGCGTAATTTGGATTGTCGGGGTCGTCGCTTGCGATAGCGCCCTCGCCAAATATCTTTTTAAATTTAAGACTGAATTTCTCGCTTAATATTTGGTGGAGTTGCTCTAATGTTGGCTCCTCCTCTGATACTATAAGACGCTTATCCTTGTGATTAGGATTAAAAATATGTTCGGCGGCTTGCACGCCGATAATGTGGTTAGCATAGTATTAAATTTTTGATTTGTGTGTTTGTACGGGCTTCCGGGGTTTGCCATGCTCTTTAATAAAAAACTTGCCAAGTGTTGGAGCTTGATATTGGTTAAGCTCATGTTTTGCGATTAGCTCCTCATATAGATTAACGGGAGCGCCCCATCCTTTCATCGCTTCGTCGTCAATCTTGACACTGATAAGCGCCCGCTCCTGCTCGCAAGTCCCGCAGTCGAATAAATCCCCTATAGCCATCACGTTGGTATATTGCGATTTATAGCCCTTCTTGCAAACGTTACAGTATAGGATTAGAGTCATAATCCATATTGTCCATTTTCACTATTAGACGCTCTAATTTATCAAGCTGTTCTATCTTGACGACAAAGACAAAGTCGTTTTTGTGGTCGTAGCAGCGGGGACATAATACATCTATATCGCCGCTTGTTATTGCTCTAAATCCAGCTTGCGGGTCGGCAAATACTACGAGAAAACCATTGTGGTAGTTTTTGTCTACGGCTCTTATATGCTCCTTGAATTTATAGAATAATTCGATGTTTAACGTCTTGGCGCCGTTTGGATAATTCTCCGATTCGCCCATACTACGGCCGACGTTCATGTCGCTGCGGGTATTATCCCACTTGACTAGCATATAAAAGACGGTGTGATTACTTTCGGCTTTGGGAATAACTCTATATGTCCAATGGTTTGCGGCCCTGATATGACGCTCAACTAAAATAAATAAATTGTCGTCAAATATTTTAGTGAGTGAGGGCTTCATTAGTGGCCGAGTTACAACATAGTTCTTTTTTAAGCGATGCATTGCGTTGAGGGCTTTATAGCTATACGGCATTATTTTTGTCCCTTCCTTATCCTGTCGGGGAATTTGAGGCTTGGATCTGCTTCGTCTTTGTCCTCGCGTCTGATTACATTATCTGATAAAAGTATATTATCGGGCGTTAATGGAGGTTTGAACTTAAGATCTCCTAATGAGGCCTTGAGTTGGTCCTTTAATTCGTTGCCGTTGCTCCCCATTGCTAGGGCCTTGGCCTTGGCTTCTTTTCTTGCGGTGGCCGTCTCGCTTGCTACTGTATAGCCTACACTTGTAAAAGACTTCTCGACGCGGTCAAGTATGCCGACCAATAGATCGCCCACGCCTTCGATATAATTGTCGTCGTCCCATTGGATACCGCCCTCAAAGGCGATTGAGCCGTCTACTAACGATTGTTTAAACCCTACATAATACTTGTGGGTTAATGTTTTTTCTGGTGTCATTGTTCTTGTAAGAATATTAATAGTATTTAATCCTTATTATGACGCTTAAACTCGACCTTTATGTTATTGGTATCTAATAATTTTTTAAACTTCTCCTCAATCTCGTATTGCTCGGGGTGTTTTTCCTTCAAGTAGTTACGAGCGTATTCCTTGCCCATAAGCTGGAATTGTCCTAATATCTCGTCTTGCTCCGCTGCTATCGTGAAGTTTTCGGCGGCGAAGTAAAAGGGCTCCTTATATTGCTTGTTAGGGCTTCGGACTTTGGGCACTACGTTAAGCGTGATAGGGGCCTCCTGTAAGTTCTTTTTATCGTTGCAAAGATAGCATAAGTATAGCTGGGGGTTATTGCGTGATTGCGTCATGCGTCCGTGGCATATATCACAAAAGACTTGTACGGGTTTGGAGTCGTCAAAGGCGGACATTATTAAGCAAATAAACAAAGGTTGAAGATATAAATATCACTGTTCTTGTAAGAATCTTATAAGGATAATGAAGCGGAAATATTTCGAGACAATGGGCCAAACAGTGCTCGCTAAGGTGATAAAAAACTCGACGCATTACCATTATATTAAATTGCCTTACTCCTTTCGTAACCAATCCGTCGAGGTTTGGAGTTATGACCAGAATAAGGGAATTAATACTATAGCGGTGCCATCGGGTGGGAGTGCTAGGGTATCATTGGGAGCGGATCCATTCATTGAGGGTGAAATTGTTAAGGTGACTTATAGCGCACCGGCCGCTCAAATAACACATATTAAAAAGACGCTCTCGACTTCATAAGATAAAAGTCGCAAGTCTCCGAAAAGGCATCGACAATGTCATTATATTCTTTATCTCGCTTTTGGTATTGGCCGTCTTGGACATAGACCTCGTATAATCCGGATATTAACTCCTTGAATTGCGGCCCTATTGCTATTTTATCCTGTTGTAATAGCATCCTGTCTTGTGTTAGAAACTGCATCGGCTTCTTGTAAAACGATGTAGGGATAACCTTCATGTCCTGGTATCTTTCGGGTGGTACGTCATGATAGTCGTAGGGGTTGCTCATGTTTTTAGCATATTGGGTCGGCGGATAATCGCGCAGTCTATCCTTTAACATATAGATAAATTCCGGATCGCTTCCGTCTATCAATATTTTATAGACATTATACTGCTGCCTTAGCTCGACTATTTTGTCAATCATAAATTGAGGATAGGGACGCTTATGACGCTCAACGTGCATCACGTAGAGCTTGAATTTATGCCACATCATTATTACTACGGCAAACCATGAAGTGCTCCAACCGCTATCTATTCCCATCACTATTGTAGTCTCGTGATATGTCCTAAGATCATAAGGCATAATAGCGCGTTTGATATCCACGGGATCGAAATAGTTTCCGGTAGTGCCGCCATAGGTTAAACAATATTCGCGCTCCCATCCGGGTTTAAGTTTCTGCTCCTCGATAGCTTCAAAGGTGTAGATAGTACCATAACCAATACTATAATGTAATTTTATAATATTCATGTTTCCGGGGTTCTCGTGCTCCATTGTGTAAGCGTAGCCAAACGGCCTGGCGGGTGTTGTAATGGCATTTATCTTGCTTCCGGATTTACCTGGATAACGAAATATAGTGTCAAAGACGTTCGCCATATCGTTAACGGGGAAATAGTCAAACTCGTCCAAAATTAACTCGCGTGGGTTTTCTAGTGAGCGGACGCCGGCAATGTTGCGACTACTAAAAATATGAAGCCAGCAATTATTAATTTCAGCTGTGTTGACGTCGTCAATAATAGGAAAGGGATAAAGATCCTTATAGCGTTGGACCATTCTTTTAGATAGTTCGCGCTGAGGGCCTACTATTATGGGGACTTCGGTATTTGCATAATCATAACCTGTACATACGGCGTATTGTGTTTGTCTTATTTTTAAAGCGCTGCCCCCAATCCCGGTGGCTTTAATTATTAAATTATCTTGCTCGCGTTGGAAGGCTTCAAATATTGGGCGCTGCCAATCGAAGATCGGAAGGCTTGCGGTAACACGGTTATACTTATCGGTCCCCGGTATCTTAAATTTAAAGTCTTTTCTGGGGTTGCCGACCATGTGCGTAAAGCAACAATCACAAGCGTCTTTATCTACTAGTGGATCTGTGAGGAGTAGGTCGTCGTTATAAACTAGCGTGCGGCGGGGATAAATCTGGGCTTTGATATTATCGTCTTTATTAGCTATCCACTCCTTATTACAGTAGGCGCAATAGGTTGTATTTTCATCGGTATATTTCGTTAGGCAATCCACGCAATATCTATCAGTTCGATGATTTTTTTCTCCCCATAACCAGAAGGGTTTATTTTTTGCTCGTTGTAGGAAAGCGTCTATCTCAGCGTCAATCTTGGCCCGCGTATCTAATGGTAATGATAGCCGTCGTTTAAGAGCTCTATCCCGTGCCGCCTTTGTCTTGTTCTTCTCTTGTATCCCTGGATATGTTGGAATATGTCCGCCTAAAATAATCACTTTTCTCTACCACGTCCCTCGTTGCTTCGTAATAAGCTGATACATATGATTGAGCTTTTAATATCATCATAAGTATTTGGGCGCGCTTAAACGGGTGTTGCTCGTCATGGTATTCCTTCCATAATAGACGCTCAACCGTCTCCGTGGTATCAACACGCCGGACATGTTGAATTTCAAAGCCGCTATTTGCAATATCATGGATCCGCTTTAATGTGTGCTCGCGTAGCCGTCGCTTTATTTTGGTGATACTCGTATTACTGGCCCCCGTGGAGTGACCTGAGTCAATCATAAACTGGATTGTCTCTTTGCGTGATAATCGCATTATATCGGCCTGGATAATTATCTTATCACGATCTGATAATACTAAGGGTTTACTCAATAGGAATGTTTTATTTATTGTAAGATATTAGTTTTATTCTATATGGGTGTCACGTTTAAGGCAATTCCTAACTTTGTTGGGACCAAGACAATACCGGTTTATGATCCTACTGATATCGAGCAAACCACGCCGATTGGTGAAAAGACGATTAATGTGATTGATGAGACGGCATTTTATACCGCAGTAGTTGAGGAGTGTTTTAGTTTAAATCAAGACGTGGAAGCTCCCGCGGGAGTTATCGAGCTAACGATTTATTTTAAGGCAAGTGATCCGAAGGGGATCTATTTCACTGGTGGGCCTCTCAACATAACGGAAGAGGAGCAATTTATCGCCGTCGCTGCGGAGGCCGGTTATACTAGACTTGGAACGATGCAAAATATAACGTATGATATGATTCCCACGGTGAGATTAGTCGACGATAAGCTAGGAGTTTATGAGATTGATGACGGTGAAGATACGTATTATAATTATAATGACTACAAACACCTGGTTAAATTCCAGATAAAACGCACCATGATAGATTCTAGCTTTGGATTGACGACCGACGTTATGGCCTATTATAGAAAATTATTGCAGTATCAGAATGGATTAATAGGAATGGTAGAACGTGCCAATCAATCATTAAATCCGGAAGAGATTATTATTGAGGTGCCGCCGCCTTCGGTGGTTGATTCTCCGCCGGAGTCTTAGCGGAGGCTTCGCTTGCTTCTGGTTCGGCTTCTTTTATCTTAAATTGGTCGTCATATTTCTCTAGTCCGTACTTTCTACGCCTGACAATAACATCGGCGGTGTTAAGGAATTTGTTGGGAAATATTGGCGATACCTTTACTTTGTCCCGTGCTTCGTCTATCTTCTTGAATTTAGAAGCGGGGTCTTGCTCGCCCTTGAATTGCTCATTAAGCTGATCTTCTACATATTTGGCGCAAATATCGGACGCCGCAAACTCGAAGCCCGTCGCTCCTATTGGGTCCACGTTTTTGGAGTCCAAGGTCGTGGGGATAATTATAAATTGGATTTTCTCTTTGAATGCTAGCGGTAATACTGCCTTTAATTTAGCCTCGTTAGTCTGTGCTTTGTCAGCCACAAAATAAATATCGGCGCCTAATTGTTTTAAGAGATCTTCACTTGCTTTTTTATTATTATTATTATCCGTGAATACTGCGGCCTTGACTGTATCACCGTCCTCGATTGCCTTGGCTATTGCGTAAGCGGACTCGTGCCAGTATTGCGAGTCGAATATAGCATAAAACTTTGTCATTATGCCTAGGATATAACGGATTTATTTAAGGTTGTAGTTTATGATAACTTTGTCGCATAGTTCATCAATGCCCTGCGCATTTATTATCATAGACTCAAGCTGGTCCTTTGTGAAAGCTGTATCTATAATATCGGTACTGTAGATTCGCCGGATCTTCTTTATTCCCGTCTTGAGCGTTGTTAATAATTCTTTGAATAGCTCATTGTTAAGTGTCATGTTAATATTATTGTCTGATATTGCCGAGGTGGCTGTCTCCCCAATAATAGCCGCTAATACTTGCCTATTCTCCCTTATGCGTCGCTTCGATTCCTTGATGGCGTCGTCGTATTCTTCTTTTAGGCGTTGCGCTTCTGACTTTGTGATATTATTTAGATCGTTGGTGCTCCAAGACTCAAATAGGTTTAAGCTAGTGCCTTCGTTATCTGCTAATAGATTTGAGGATTTTTTTACATTAAATGAGCGCTTCATTAAGACCGATATCGTAGTTTTGTCAGTATCCTTATATTCGGCATCTAAAACGTAACGACAATATGAATCTGCGTTATTACCGGCGCCGTTGTCTCTTAATAGTTGACTTATGGAGGCGCAGATTGTTGACTTGGGTTGTTCATAAATTCCGTCCTGTATCATGTCGAGGTAAACGTCGCGGAGTTGCAATATAATAGACTCCTTTGAAGTATTCCAGATTTTCCACGCGTTGGTAAACGTGACCGCTAAAGCGTTAAGGACTTTATCATAATACTCGTTATTTTTTATAACGGTTTGACTTGACACGGGAATAATCTGAACACAAATTATATATAAAAATTGCGTGAGCGTGCGTACTTTTTTACTGTAATAATGTTCTAGGGATTATTTTGGCATCTTGCTTTAACTCGATTAAGGTCCTGATATGTGCGCAATATGTAGGATCGCCTTGCTTCTTGTAAACTTTAAAGGGACAATTACAAATTAAGCCCTTATGTTTGGAAAAAAAGATCTCATAAAAATTAACTCGGTGCGTGTCCGTATCCCATCCATGAACGAGCCGCGTTATAGTGCTATGAGAAATTACCTTAATGAGTCCTTCTCTAAAATTATGGATAAAGATGTAACGCTTTATCAAATGGCGCTGTATTGAGGATAGTATCGCCTTTTATTTTTCTCGGTCAAGTCAAGCCCGCAGCTAGCACAAAAAAAGTTGTCCTTTATCCCTGTTAATTTATCGCTATCAAAATAAAATTGCTTCGCTCTACGCCAGACGGGGAATATGTCGGCGGGGCCGCAACTGCAAAGCTCGCGCACTAAGGATTGTCCTAGTTTGCCATGCTCTAAATATTCATAGTTTTGTAATAATTTTAATTCCCTGGCGAAGGTATAGACGGGCTCGCGTAATTTGCGCTTAAGCTCTGCGGCTTCCTTATCCTGGTCTCGTTGCTGCTTGGCTAGTCTCTCCTTGTATTCTTCTTTAAAATCTTGACGCGGGGGGCAATTGTGGACCAAGCCCGACCAGTTAAGCCATAACTTGCGCCCCGTGGATTCTAATACTATTTTTTGGATATCTGCTCCGCAACCCCATGGACATAACATCATTTAGACCCGCCCGGTAAAAGCGCCTTTTATAACGCGGCCACAATATGGACAAAAGTCAGTAAAAAAATCATGTTGATCTAAGCTGAGGATATCCCAAGATAGTCCGCAATTATCGCACGTCTTAATCGTTAAGGGCTTCATTGTCTCTATCTCAACTTCCCGCAAGTATGGCACCTTAGACCCGCTCTAGTCTCGGCTATATGGAGCCTTATTATTCGCATCTCTTTTATTACAACGAAAGCAGCGGCTAGAAATTTCATGCCTTTGTCTGTGATATAGCTCCCCTCGTCGTTAAGTATTACCAAGCCTTTACACTCTAACTCCTCGACTAACTTCTCGCATCTATCACCGGCCTCGATACGTGTTTTTACTTTCAGGGCATTCCAACTAATAGCTGGATCTTCGTGGATTAACTCAAGTATGTCGTAATATTGGCCTAGCTTATCGCGTAGCTTGGATTTAAAATCTATGCCCCTATCCTTCAATATTGGAGCAGAATATTCTAAATGATAAATCTCTTTTGGATAGGCGAAGCCCTTACCTTCGATATAAGTGCGCCCGCCGGTATAGGCGAAGCCGTAACACTCACTCAAAGCGGTTTACCCATTGCAGTTTTAAAAGAGCCTTGCGATTTGTCTCCGAAATACTCGGCCTCAAACTCAAACGGGACTGGTATTTGAGAGTCTCTTTTTGCCAAGAAGTTGATTGTCTTTGTCTCCTTTGTTTCTTTATTAACCATTATCTGGACCTTACGCCCAAACGAATCGAAGTCATGATCCGGACCATCATTACAGTGTGACATTGCTCTATGACAATCACGACAAAAAACTATTGCGTGCTCTGCATTAAGGAAAATGCGACCGCAATGGAAACAACGGCCATCGGGGATATTGCCATCTTTTTTAAGGTGCCTTGGGTCTTGCTCCCAATTATAATAATGTTTTTTGAGGTAAGCGTCGTCTATTTTCTTTTGTTCTTTGTAGTTATATCGTTCTTTTTGCTCGCTCAATTCTTCTCTTTATACTCCTCCAATCTTTCGGCATATTTTATTAATTGTGATTGTTGATACAAGCTCAAAGTCTTGGGGTCTTTGTTCCTTATGTCGTGTTTTTTCCTTAAATCGTCCCTATCATAAGCAACTAAAAGATTATAACAATAGGCGCAATATTCTTGTCCATTATAGATATTGTTAGTGTTTAAAGCTAGTTTCTTATTACATCTAAAACATGGCTTAAATTTTACCATGACTAAAGCGCCTCCATTTTACGACGGGAGTATTTTAGAAATTCTTTACAATGGCCTTGCATAAAGCCAAGCTCAGATTTATCTGCTATTGTCTCAATTAGTTCGGGAATTTCTTGTCGTTCTATGTTGAAAAAATCGAGGGTCTTTTGTTGCTGAGATAGATTAAAATCATCCGATAGTTTATTATTAATAGCCTTAATTGCACTGAGATCGTAGTTTTGGCTATACGCGTTTTTTTCTCTATCTCTCTCCCGGAGGTATCCGTCTATTAATTCCCTTATTGTTTCGCTTGCTCCTTTACGTCCTGGCAATTGCTCGACGAATCTGTCAAAAGCTTCGCCGTCCACAATAACCGATATTGTTCTAGGGTTTTTGACCCATCTTGGCCGAACCATACGACCGCATTATTGATTATTATTATATATATACATTATTAATATAGTAGTAGTAGTAGTAGTAGTAGGCTAGGGCCGGACAACTAGATTTTTAGACTATTCTTGATTTGGTTTGTTTGAGATTCAATAAGATGAATAGACAACTAGATTAGACTTGTAGAACTGACACCGTAAGAACAAGGTCCCGGTCCTAGCCCATGATCTGCTTTCGCTATTAGGCTATTTAAGAATTGAGATAACTCCGGAGCGATACCCCGGAGCTTGCAAAGTTGCATCATGCGATTCGACTCGATAGATTTTTGTTAGGAATTTCTCGCCGGACTTGCTGAAGGTGCGACGCCTTAAACTTAAAAGTCGGAGTTTATTAGCTTTGCTTTGCTTGGTGTTCTTATAAGATACTATTATATATTATATTATTGAACTGAAAGCGATGAAAGAAAATAGTAAATCATCAAATAAATCTAGTAGTGCAAAGGCTACGGCCTTGCAGGCTGACACCCAAGACTTGAACGTCGTTGAGGCGAATGAGGACCAGTATAAGGGATTCATATCGTCCTTAATGGATTCCAAGGGATTTAAGTCGTCTTGGAATAGTTTTCGTAAAGACTTTGTGGGACACTTTGGCTTATTGGAAGAGATCCAACGCGAGGAGGAGAGACTCACCGGAAAGCTTGACGGGTCACGGAGCGGATTATTGGATCACTTGCGGACCATTATCCCCGTCATAGTGCAAAGACTTGGCGGCCAAGGCTCAACGGCCAAGGTTATCTATAGCATTGCCATGGGACTTGAGGGCGTACGCGGTGGAAGTGCTACCAATATAAGACTCTTGATAGCGAAATACGAGGAGGCATACGGCGATATCTATCCTAAGAGGTTGGACGATAAGCGACGAAATAAGCAGTCTGTAAAGGCCGTTAGTGGCAACCGCGTAATTATTAACTCCAATAACTTTGAGGGCGGCTTCACTAGTATGCAAGAGTTTTTTGGCGAAGTATTAGACGCGATGGTCCATGAGGAATTTGTCGAGCTTGATCTCATACTTAACGCCAAGAATCGAATAAAAGCTATTGAGCTATTACGCAAGGACGACAACAAGAAGGCGGCCGATCTCAAGGATTGACCTACGCATTGGAGCGCGTCTATTACTCTAAAGACGTCAAGGCCGGCAACGATATTTATTATAGCCTCGGCCAAGACG
>Ga0126382_10000481_pt1 | contig 15533 bp, 15 predicted proteins | sample PanSoiMetPlot_30_FD_92548 | JGI IMG/M metagenome (GOLD analysis project Ga0126382, IMG submission 92548) | Tropical forest soil microbial communities from Panama - MetaG Plot_30 | ecosystem: Environmental > Terrestrial > Soil > Tropical forest > Bulk soil | place: Panama | collected 2016-02-17
ACGTAGCCGGATGAGGCGACGGCGCCTGCGCCGCGCTCGTCGCCTCATCCGGCTACGTAGATCGGAATAGCGACGAGCGCGGCGCAGGCGCCGTTGACGATGGCCGATGAATTGGGGCCGGTCCGCACGCCGCCGAAGGCGGGCCGGATGGTCGCCAGCGTTTCGAGCGGGGAGGGACGGATGTGGGTGTCGGCGGCGAGTTCCTTCACGCCTTTGACCTTGAGCTCGCGCGGCTGGTAGCCCGCGCGTTCGAACGTCTCGGTTTTCAGCGGGACGATCTCGCCGGCGAGGAAGCCCGATTTCTGCGCGGCGATGGCGCGCTCGAAGCTCTGCGCGGCGAACGCATCCACTTCCGGCCGCGTGATCTGGTACTGCCGCGCCAGGTTCTCCGCTGTGTCGCCCATCGTCACGTTGGCCGACGGGTCGAGCAGCGCCTCCCAAAGAAAATCCTTGAAGCCGACCGAGCCCATGCGGAAGCCGCGCATGGTGTAGGAAGCGACCGGGTTGCGACTCATCGATTCGGCGCCGACGCAGAGCGTGAGATCGATCGCCTTGTTGGTGATGCAGTCGGCCGCCTGCATCAGCACCTCGATGCCGGTGCCGCAGACGCGCTGCACCATGTGCGCCGGCACCTCGATCGGGACATCGGAGTAGAGCCCGATATGGCGCGGCAGGCAGAAGGTGTCGAAGCTCGCCTGCGCCATCGATCCGGTGATCACGGCGCCGACGTCCTGCGGCGACACGCCGGCGCGTGCGAACACCGCGCGCGCCGCCTTGATGCCGAGGTCGGTGGGCGACACGGTCGCCAGCGCGCCGCTGTAGTCGGCGAACGGCGTGCGCACGCCGTCGAGGAGCCAGATGTCGCTCCACTGTGCGGTCAGTCCGGCGTGTCTGCTGGCCATGGTCAGTTTCCCTTGTCGATGACGAGCACGCGCGGCGACGCCTCGGCCGCGTAGAGCTCGGTGACGTGATCGGCGCGGCGGCTGAGCACCGCGCGCTGGTTGATCGATCCCTTGTCCGTCATCTCGCCGGCATCGAGCGAGGGCGGCTCGGCCAGCAGGATGGCGCGGCACACCCGGTTCGAGCTTCCCGTGCTCGTCCGCGCAAAGGCGTTGAGGCGTGCGCGAAACTCGTTGAGCACGCGCGGAGCCGCGGTCAGGTCGGCCGCGCCGGCGGCAAGCGCGCGGCAGGCATCGACGTTCGGGAAGATCAGCACGCCGATCTCGTTGCGGTCGCCGCCGGCGATGACGACGTCGCGCGCGTAGGGCTCGAGCTGTGCCAGGAGCCGCGCCCGCAGCGGACCGACATTGACCCAGGTGCCGGTTGCGAGCTTGAAGTCTTCGGCGATGCGGCCATCGAACAACAGGCCCTCGCGCGGATCGGCGGGGTCCTGGAACTTGACCGCGTCCCCGAGCTTGTAGAAGCCGTGCTCATCGAAAGCCGCGGCGGTGAGCGCGGGCTGCCGCCAATAGCCCGGCGTGATGTTGGGGCCGCGCACGCGCACCTCGAGCTTGCCTTCGCAGGGGACGAGCTTGATCTCCACGCCCGGCGCCGGCACGCCCATATTGGTGGAATCCCTGCTCTGCCACATGCGGCCGAGCGCCATCGGCGCGGTCTCGGTGGAGCCGAGCCCGGTCAGGAACAGAATGCGCTCGCCGCAGCTCGCGAGCGCCAGCTCCTGCATCTCGTCGAACACCGATTGCGAGAGCGCCGCGCCCGCGAACCACAGCACCTTGAGGCGGCTGAAGAAGGTCTGCCGCAGTTGTGCGTCGGTGCGGAAATAGGGCAGCAGCGCCTCGTAGCCTTTCGGCACCGTGAAGTACCAGTTGGTCGCGACGTCGCGCAGGTTCCTCACCGTCGTCTCGATCGCGGCCGGCGCCGGCTTGCCCTCGTCGATGTAGAAGGTGCCGCCGTTGTAGACCACGAAGCCGAAATTGTGGTTGCCGCCGGCTGTGTGGTGCCAGGGCGACCAGTCCACGATGACCGGCGGCTCGTCCTCGAAATAGGCGAGCTGGGAGAGGATCATCGCCTGGTTCGAGCACCACATGCGCTGGCTGTTGATCACGGCTTTGGGTGTGCCAGTCGAGCCCGAGGTGAACAGGAACTTGGCGATGGTGTCCGGCGTCACTTGCGCATGCGCGGCGTCGGCCGCCGCCGGCGAGCCGCGCAAGGCCTCGAACGGCATGCTCGACCGGTCCGCAATCGGGTTGCGGGCAACGATCACCGGCGTATCGGGCGGCACCACCGCGTCGATGGCGCGGCGATAGACGGCGCCGTCGGCGGCGAACACGAGCCCGGGCGTGAGCAGCTCGAAGATGGAGCGCAGCTTGCGGAAGTCCTGCGAGATCAGTGCATAGGCCGGCGAGATCGGCGCGTAGGGCACGCCGACATACATGGCGGCGAGGCCGAGGAGCGCGTGCTCGATGTCGTTGCCGGAGAGGATGGTCACCGGTCGTTCCGGTGAAAGGTCATGCGCCAGCAACGCCGCGCCGATGTGTCGGACCTGATCGAGCGCCTGCGCATAGGTGACCTTGCGCCATCCGCCCGCGGCGTCGCGCTGGGCGAGGAATGTCCGCTCGGGCGCCGTTGCCGCCCAATGCTCCAGGCGCTCGGTCAGCTTGCTGGGGTAAGGCGGCAACGGATGCGGCGAGGTCAGGTGGATGGTGCCGTCGGATCTGCGGTCCACCACCACATCGCGCGGGCCGAGGCGCACCGGCCGCACCGGCGTCGGGGCAGGATCGGGACGACGTTCTTTGACCGGTGCCGCCATGTGTCGCTGTCGCTAGATGGGTCGCTGGCGTCAGTTGCGTACGGTCTTGGGCGCGCGTTTCTCGAGGAAGGCCTTCAGCCGCGTTTTGGCCTCGTCGTCGCCCTGGGCGATCGCCGCGATCAGCGACTCCGTGAGGTAGCCGGCGGCGGGATCGGATTCGGCGATCCGCGGCAGCACGTGGGTGGCGGCGAAATTGGTCATCGGCGCATTGCTGGCGATCCGCTTGGCCAGCTCCATGCCCTTGGCGAGCCCGGCGCCGGGCGCGACGACGTAATGAGACAGCCCGAGCGCCTGGCCTTCGGCGGCGTCATAGATGTGCCCGGTGAGCATCATCTCCATCATGCGCGAGGCGCCGATCAGCCGCGGCAGCCGCACCGAGCCGCCGCCGCCGACGAAGATGCCGCGGCTGCCCTCCGGCAACGCGTAATAGGCCGAGCTTTCCGCCACTCGCACGTGGCAGGCGGCCGCGAGCTCGAGCCCGCCGCCGACCACGGCGCCATGCAGCACCGCCACCACCGGGACCTTGCCGAACTCGATGCGCTCGAACACGCGATGCCAGCTGCGCGAATGGGCGATGCCTTGCGCGATGTCGCGTTCGCTCAATTCGCTGAGGTCGAGCCCGGCGCAGAAGTGTTCGCCTTCGGCGGCGAGCACGACAGCCTTGATGGCATCCGGCAGCGCGGTGAAGAACGCCTCGATGCCGAACACGGTGGGATCGTCGATGGCGTTGCGCTTCTCCGCGCGCGCCAGCCAGAGAATGGCGACCTCGTCGCGGCGCTCGGCCTTGAGCGATCGCGGCAGTTGGATATCGAAACCACTGACGGGTTTGGCCGCGCTCACGGCAATCCCTCTATTGACCAATAGGCGTTCGGTGACATTTCTGGTCGGCGCGGTCAAGCACGGCATGGTCGGGTGATAGTCCAATCTGGAACGAACTCCCGGTTTGCGGCCCAAAACGCAGGTTACCTGTCACAGCACCTCGAATACATCGAGGCGCACCGCGTTACGGTCGCGCGCGCCGCGGGCGATGGCAATGATCCGGTTGAGCCAGGCGACCGAGGGGTCCGACGCCTCGAACCGCATGACGGTGCGGAAATAGTAGCGGCTGGGGTCCACCGGCTCGCCGCGGGCGATCGCCGCCAAGACGTCGGGTGGGCCGTGGCGCAACCCGTCGCTGCGGACCAGGACGCGGGCGCCGGCGTCGGTCTCGATGCCGTAGCGCGCAGTGAGGTCGGCGGTGCCGTCGGGGCACACGATCTGCCAGTCGGCGCCGGGCAGGATGCGGCCCTTGAGCTTTGGGCCATCGACCCGGCCGCCGGTGATGTCGATGACCCGGCGGTCGCCGTAGGGCGTCTTGCCGAAATGTCTGATGTCGGCGACCTCGGCATGGACATGGAAGATCGGTTCGCTGGAGATCAGGCTCATGGCGCTCTCGCTGCGAGGGGGGTTAGGGGAAGGCGCATTTGACCCCAGGGATGAGGCCCCGTAAATGAACTAGTGCCCCGAACCCGAAGTTCGCACGCATGTGCCGCAAATGCTTGCGAACTTCGGAAACGGGACACTAGCGATCATTTTTGGAAGCGTCGGAATGTCCCGTCTTGTCTCCCTCGCCGAAGCCGTGGAATCGACCATCCGGGATGGCGATGCCGTGGCCATGGAGGGCTTCACCCATCTCATCCCGTTCGCGGCCGGGCACGAGGTTATCCGTCAGCGTCGCCGGCACCTCACGCTGATCCGGATGACGCCGGACATCATCTACGACCAGCTCATCGGCATGGGCTGCGCCGACAAGCTGGTGTTCTCCTGGGTGGGCAATCCCGGCGTCGGCTCGCTGCATCGCTTCCGCGACGCCTACGAGAACGGCTGGCCCACGCCGATCACCATCGAGGAGCATTCCCACGCCGCCATGGCCAATGCCTACGAGGCCGGCGCAGCGGGTCTGCCGCTCGCGGTGCTGCGCGGCTATCTCGGCGTTGACCTGCCGAAGGTGAATCCCAACATCAGGCACATCACCTGCCCGTTCACCGGCGAGCAGCTGGCCGCGGTGCCATCGATCCGGCCCGACGTGGCCGTCGTCCACGCGCTCAAAGCCGACCGCGCCGGCAACGTGCTGATCGAGGGCATCGTCGGCGTGCAGAAGGAGGCGGTGCTGGCGGCCAAGCGCTCGATCGTGACGGTCGAGGAGGTCGTGGAGGAGTTCGGAGAGCGCAGCCCCAATGCGGTGATCCTGCCGAGTTGGACCGTGGGCGCGATCGCCTGCGTCCCCGGTGGCGCGCATCCCTCGTATGCGCACGGCTACTACAAGCGCGACAATGCCTACTACAAGGCGTGGGATGCGATCGCCCGCGACCGCGATGGCTTCCTGGCCTGGATGAAGACCAACGTGCTGGAGAAGGGGCCGGAGGTGTTCGCCGTGCACGCCTTGTCAAAACCTACCGCAGGCAAGTCTACGCAGCCTGCGCAAAAAATCGATGCGGCGGAATGAGGAGCCGATGGACTACAACGCCACCGAGATGATGACGGTCGCGGCGGCGCGCGCCCTGCGCAACACCGACATCTGCTTTGTCGGCATCGGTATGCCGTCGGCGGCCTGCAACCTGGCGCGGCTGACGCATGCGCCCGGCATCACGCTGATCTACGAATCCGGCACCATCGCCACCAAGCCCGACGTGCTGCCGCTCTCGATCGGCGACGGCGAGCTGTGCGACACCGCGCTCACCACCGTCCCGGTGGTGGAGATGTTCCGCTACTGGCTGCAGGGCGGCCGCATCACCGTCGGCTTTCTCGGCGGCGCGCAGATCGACCGCTTCGCCAATCTCAACACGACGGTGGTGGGGCCTTACGAAAAGCCGAAGACGCGGCTGCCCGGCGGCGGCGGCGCACCGGAAATTTCCAGCGCGTCCGGTGAAATCTTCATCATCATGCGGCAGGCGCCGCGCAGCTTCGTCAACAGGCTCGACTTCGTCACCTCGTTCGGCCATGGCCAGGGCGGCGACCATCGCGCCCGCCTGGGGATCAAGACCAAAGGGCCGACCAAGCTCGTCACCGATCTCGCGATCTTCGAGCCGGAGCCGGTGACTCGCGAAATGGTCGTCACCTCGATCCATCCCGGCGTGACGCGCGAGCAGATCCAGGCCAACACCGGCTGGCCGGTGCGCTACGCGGCCAATGTCGCCGAGACTCCGGCGGCGACCGGGCAGGAACTGTCCGTGTTGCGGGAAGTGCACGCGCGCACCGCGCGGGCGCACGGCGACGCGGCGTGAGGAGATCGAGCATGCCGGACGCATTCATCTGCGATGGAATCCGCACCCCGATCGGCCGCTACGGCGGCGCCCTTGCGAAAGTACGCACCGACGATCTCGCGGCGGTGCCGATCAAGGCGCTAATGAAGCGCAACCCGACGGCCGACTGGTCGAAGCTCGACGAGGTCTATTTCGGCTGCGCCAACCAGGCCGGCGAGGACAATCGCAACGTCGCGCGCATGGCGCTCCTGCTGGCGGGGCTGCCGGACAGCGTCCCCGGCATCACCGTGAACCGCCTGTGCGCATCGGGCCTCAATGCAGTCGGCGCCGCCGCGCAGGCGATCCGCGCTGGCGAGATCGATTTCGCCATCGCCGGCGGCGTCGAGTCGATGTCGCGGGCGCCGTTCGTGATGGGCAAGGCGACCGAAGTCTTCCAGCGCAGCAACGAGATCTTCGACACCACCATCGGCTGGCGCTTCATCAATCCGCTGATGAAGCAGCAGTACGGCGTCGATCAGATGCCGGACACCGCCGAGAATGTCGCCGAGGAATTCCAGGTGGCGCGCAAGGACCAGGACGCCTTCGCCTGGCGCTCGCAGCAGCGCGCCGGCAAGGCGATGGCGTCGGGCTTCTTCACTGCCGAGATCGCGCCGGTCGAGGTGCCGGGCGGCAAGGCCGGGCCCACGATCGTCGACAAGGACGAGCATCCGCGGCCCGAGACCACGCTCGAAGGGCTCGCCAAGCTCAAACCGTTCGTGCGCAATCCCGGCACCATCACCGCCGGCAATGCGTCCGGCGTCAATGACGGCGCCGCCGCCATGATCATCGCCTCCGAGCAGGCGGTGAAGGCGCATGGGCTCAAGCCCTATGCCCGCATCCTCGGCATGGCCTCGGCCGGCGTGCCGCCACGCATCATGGGCATCGGCCCGGTGCCGTCGACGCGCAAGCTGATGGAACGGCTTGGACTCAAGATCGGCGATTTCGACTGGATCGAGCTCAACGAAGCGTTCGCGTCGCAGGGCCTCGCCTGCCTGCGCCAGCTCGGTCTCCCGGACGATGCGGAGCATGTCAACCCGAATGGCGGCGCGATCGCGCTCGGCCATCCGCTCGGCATGTCGGGAACGCGGCTGACCATCACCGCGGCGCATCAGACGGTCGCGACCGGCGCCAAGCGCGCGCTCGCCACCATGTGCGTGGGCGTGGGGCAGGGCGTGTCGCTGGCGCTGGAGCGCGTCTAGGGCAGGATTGGATTCGAGGAGACTCCCCGGTGGCAATGAGCGCGGGATACATCCCCTTTCATCCCAACCCGTCGAAGCCGAAATACAAGCCGCCGGCCGGCGCGGTCGACGCCCACTGTCACGTGTTCGGCCCGGAAGCGAAGTTCCCCTACGCGCCCGAGCGCAAGTACACGCCCTGCGACGCGCCCAAGGAGAAGCTTTTTGCACTCCGGGACTTCCTCGGCTTCGACAAGAACGTGATCGTGCAGGCGTCCTGCCACAGCAAGGACAACCGGGCGATGGTCGACGCGCTCGATGCCTCCCACGGCAGGGCCAAGGGTGTGGCCTTCGTCGGCGAGGAGGTCACCGACGACGAGCTCAAGTGGATGGACCGCGCCGGCGTCAGGGGCGTGCGCTTCAACTTCGTCAAGCGACTGGTCGATTTCACGCCGCGCGAGGTGCTGGAGCGCATCGCCAAACGTATTGCCCCGTTGGGATGGCATATCGTGATCTATTTCGAGATGCCTGACCTGCCGGAGCTCGAGTCCTTCTTCACCTCGCTGCCCACGACCGTGGTGGTCGATCATATGGGCACCCCGGACGTGAAGAAGGGCGTCGATCACCCGGAGAACCAGCGCTTCCACCGCATGATGGAGACGCACAGGAATTTCTGGGTCAAGGCGACCTGCCCGGAACGGATGACCGTCGCCGGGGTACCGTACGACGACGTCGTTCCCTTCGGACGCGCCCTGGTGGAAAAGTTTCCCGACCGCGTCATCTGGGGGACCGATTGGCCGCATCCCAACATGAAGAAAGAAGCCCCCGACGACGGCCTCCTGGTCGACCACATCCCCAAGATCGCGCCCACCGCCGCCCTCCAGAAGGCGCTGCTGATCGACAATCCGATGAAGCTTTATTGGGCTTAGAATCGTTTAAGCCTGCACGAAGGCCTACGTTGCCAAGGCTTTCTGCGCTATATAGAAGCGCAAATCACCTATCGGACGTTCGGCGGGCGGCAGCCGGGCGGCGGGCGAATGGAGGAGCCGATGGCACGCACGCAACAGGACTACGACGATATTCCCGGCACCTTCGTGTTCGACGCCGAGCGCTCGCGCGAGGGGTACGGCATCAACATGTTCTGCATGTCGCTGATGAAGGACGCCAACCGCAAGGCCTTCAAGGCGAACGAGGCGGAATACCTGAAGAAATTCAGGCTCACGCCGGAGCAGACCGAGGCCGTCCTCAAGCGCGACTACAACCGCATGCTGGAGCTCGGGGGCAATATCTATTTCACCGCCAAGCTCGGCGCCACCGACGGCCACTCGTTCCAGCATCTCGCCGCGGTGATGACCGGCGCCACGCAGCAGGACTATGCGGCGATGATGCTCGCCGGCGGTCGCTCGGTCGAAGGTAACCGCAGCAGGTCGGGCAAGGACAAGCCGGCGAAGTCGAAATCCAAACCCAAGTCGAAATCCAAATCCTCAGCAAAACGGAAGTGAGCCGTGGCAAAGATCGTCGCAGGTATAGGCTCGTCGCACGTGCCCGCCATTGGCGCGGCGCTCGATAACGGCAAGACCGAGGAGCCCTACTGGAAACGGGTGTTCTCGGGCTTCGAGAAGTCCAAGCAATGGATGGCGGAGACGAAACCCGACGTCGCCATCGTGGTCTACAACGACCACGCCTCCGCCTTCTCCGTGGACCTGATCCCGACCTTCGCGCTTGGTTGCGCCGCGGAATTCCCGCCGGCCGACGAGGGCTGGGGGCCGCGGCCGGTGCCTGTCGTCAAGGGGCATCCCGCGCTCGCCGCCCACATTGCGCAATCGGTGATCCTCGACGAGTTCGACCTGACCATCGTCAACAAGATGGAAGTCGACCACGGCATGACGGTACCGATGAACCTGCTGTTCGGGCAGCCGAAGGACGAGTGGCCCTGCCCAGTGATCCCTCTTGCCGTGAACGTCGTCATGTATCCGCCGCCGACCGGGCATCGCTGCTACATGCTGGGCAAGGCCATCCGCAAGGCGGTCGAGTCCTACCCGGAAGACCTCAAGGTCGTGATCTTCGGCACTGGCGGGCTGTCGCACCAGATCAGCGGCCCGCGCGCCGGGCTGATCAACAGCAAGTGGGACAAGAACTTCCTCGACAATCTCAGCAAGGACCCGAAGAAGCTCACCCGCATCCCGCACATCGACTATATGCGCGAGGCCGGCGCCGAAGGCATCGAGATGGTGATGTGGCTGATCATGCGCGGGGCGCTCGAGGACAAGGTCGACGAGGTCTACCGCTTCTACACCGTGCCGGCGTCGAACACCGCGGTCGGCCACATCATCCTGGAAAACAAGCGCAAGGCCGCGGGCAAAAGCAAAGCCAAGACCAAGACGAAGCATAGGCAGGCGGCCGCCCGCAAAGTCAGTCAGCGTAAAGTCAGCAAGGGAAAACAATGAAAATCTGCGTAGCCGGCCAGGGCGCCTTCGGTCAGAAGCATCTCGACGCGCTCAAACGCATTCAGGGCGTCGAGGTCACCTCGCTCGTCGGCGGCAACCAGGACGCCACCGCCGAGGTCGCCAAGAAATACGGTGTGCCGCATTACACCGGCGACCTCAGTGAAGGCATCAAGCGCGCCGACGCCGTCATCCTCACCACGCCGACCAAGATGCACTTCCGCCAGGGCGAGCAGGTGATGCGCGCCGGCAAGCACGTGCTGGTCGAAATCCCGATCACCGACAGCGTCGAGGACGCCGAGAACCTGGTGAAGATCGCCAAGGAAACCGGTGTCATCGCCATGGGCGGCCACGTGCGCCGCTTCAATCCGAGCCACCAATGGGTGCACAAGCGCATCCTGAAGGGCGAGCTCAAGGTCCAGCAGATGGACGTGCAGACGTATTTCTTCCGGCGCAAGAACATCAACGCCGCCGGCAATCCGCGCAGCTGGACCGATCACCTGCTCTGGCACCACGCCGCGCACACCATCGACCTGTTCCAATACCAGGCCGGCGAGACCATCTCGGATTGCTACGCTGTGCAGGGGCCGGTCCATCCGCAGCTCAACATCGCGATGGACATGGGCATCGTGGCCAAGGTGCCGTCGGGCGCGATCCTGACGCTGTCGCTGTCGTTCAACAACGACGGGCCGCTCGGCTCGTTCTTCCGCTACATCTGCGACAACGGCACCTACAAGGCGTTCTACGACGATCTCAGCGACGGCAAGGACAACAAGATCGACGTCTCCAAGGTCGACGTCTCCATGGACGGCATCGAGCTCGAGGACCGCGAGTTCATCGCCGCCATCAAGGAGAAGCGCGAGCCGAACGGCAGCTTGCAGCAGCTGCTGCCCTGCATGCACGTGCTCGGCAAGCTGGAAAAGATCATCGACCCGCAGCGCAAAGCGCACGCTTAGCGCATGTCCCGGAAAAGCCTGCCCCGGACTTGATCCGGGGTGGAAACCGATTTTCCGACAGGGACATGCGCCACTGGCGACTCCGGTGCGCGTCCCGATCGGGATGCGCCCCAGGCCGATTTCGCTCGCCCTTCATCCGGGCTACGATCCTCCTTGTCTCGGCGTCACTCGCAGAGACGGGGAGAGACTGTCATGACCCAAATTTCGCGACGTACCGTGCTGACCGGCGCCGCCGCTGCGAGCGTCGCAGCGCTTGCAGCGCCGACGCCCACGCTGGCCGCTACACCACCAACCGGCAAGCAGGCGCCCAGCTTCTATCGCTCCAAGCTCGGCGATTTCGAGATCACCGTCGTCAACGACGGAGCTCGCCCGATTCCGCTGCCGCCGGCGTTCGTGCGCAATGTCAGCAATGCCGAGGTGCTGGCGGCGGCCGAAGCCGCCTACATGCCGAAGGGCAGCATCGTCGCGCCGTTCAATCCGATCGTGGTCAATACCGGCGCCAAGCTTGTGCTGATCGACACCGGCTATGGTCCCGGCATTGCGCCGACGGTCGGGCTCCTGCCGGCAACGCTGGCCGCCGCCGGGATCGATCCCAAGGCGATCGACATCGTCCTCATCTCGCACATGCATGGCGACCATATCCTCGGGCTCAAGACTCCCGACGGGGCGCTCGCGTTCCCCAACGCAGAGATCAAGGTGCCGGCAGTCGACTGGACCTATTGGATGAGCGACGAGAACATGAGTAAGGCGCCGGAGGGTTTCCAGAAGGCCTCGTTCGGGTTCAACCGCAAGATCTTCTCCAATCTCGCGGACAAGGTCACGCGCTACGATTGGGGCAAGGAGGTCGCGCCCGGGACCACCGCGGTCGAATCCAGCGGACACACGCCCGGTCACACCTCGTTCGTCATTACGTCGGGCTCTGGACGGCTGTTCTTCACGGGTGACGTCGTCAATGTCCCGGAGCTCTTCCTGCGCAATCCCGACTGGCAGGTCATGTTCGACAGCGAACCCGACAAGGCCGTCGTGACGCGCCGGCGTGTCTTCGACATGGCCGCGGCCGAGAAGGTCCTGGTCTCCGGGTATCACTTCCCGTTCCCCGGGCTCGGCTACATCGAGAAGGCCGGCACCGGCTATCGACTCGTGCCGGCGGCGTGGAACCCGGTGCTCTGATCCACAACGTCTTGCGAAGGGGTAATTTCATGTTGCGCAGATATCTCACGATCGCGGTGACATCCGCCGCGGTCACGGTCACGTGCGCCGGCGCGGGCGCTCAGGACACGATCAAGATCGGCCTCGTGCTGCCGCTCACCGGCGGGCTGGGCGTGGTCGGAACGGAGGTCCAGGCGGGTGCCAGGCTCTACATGCAGCGGCACGGCACAACGGTCGCCGGCAAGAAGATCGACGTCATCATCAAGGACGACGGCGGCGTTCCGGACAACTCTCGGCGGCTGGCACAGGAACTGATCATCAACGAGAAGGTCGGCATCATCGGCTCCGGCCTCACCCCGAGTGCCATGGCGATCGCGCCGCTCTCGACGCAGTCCAAGACCGCCAACGTGGTCATGGTGTCGGGCACGTCGGGCGTCATCAACCCGAACAATCCCTACATGGTGCGCACGAGCTTCACGCTCGGCCAGCAGTCCGGGATCATCGCAGAATGGGCCGCCAAGAACGGGTCCAAGAAGGTCGCCATCATCCAGTCAGACTGGGCGCCTGGCGCCGAGGCCACCGCGGTGTTCACGGAGAGCTTCACCAAGGCGGGCGGCCAGGTGGTGGAGACCATCAAGGTGCCGCTCGCCAACCCCGACTTCGCGCCGTTCCTGCAGCGCGCCCGCGATCTCGGTCCCGACACGCTGTTCGTGTTCGTGCCGACCGGACAGGCCGGCACCTTCGCCAAGCAGTTCATCGAGCGCGGGCTCGACAAGGCCGGCATAAGGCTCATCGGCCCCGGCGACATCGCCGACGACTATGACCTGCCCGGCATGGGCGACGCCATGCTGGGCGTGGTGACCGCCGGAATCTATTCGGTCCTGCACGACACGCCCGTGAACAAGGACTTCGTCGCCGAGTTCAAGAAGGTCAACAATTTCCGGCCGAATTTCATTTCGCTCGGCGGTTATGACGGCATGCATGCCATTTACGAGGCGCTCAAGAAGACCAATGGCAACACGGAAGCCGGCGCGCTCATCGGCGCGATGAAGGGCATGAAGTGGGAAAGCCCCCGCGGTCCGATCGCGATCGATGCGGAGACGCGCGACATCGTGCAGAACGTTTACATCCGCAAGGTCGAGAAGGTGCAGGGCGAGCTCTACAGCGTCGAATATGCGACCTTCGACGCCGTCAAGGACCCCTTGAAGGGTAAGAAGTAGCCGCCGCCGGTATGTGGTAGGGTTCGTCGACGGGGGGACGACGAATGCTCACCATTCTGTTCGACGGGATCGCCTACGGCATGCTGCTGTTCGTGCTGGCATGCGGGTTGTCGGTCACACTCGGGCTGATGAATTTCGTCAATCTCGCCCACGGCGCCTTCGCCATGGCGGGCGGCTACATCACGCTCATCCTGGTGAACCGCGCGGGCGTGCCGTTCGCCGCCGGCCTGGCCATCGCCTTTCTCTCCAGCGCGCTGATCGGGGCGCTGTTCGAGCGCACGCTCTATGTGCACGTCTACCGCAAGAGCCATCTCGACCAGGTGCTGTTCACCATCGGCCTCGTGTTCATGTCGGTCGCCGCGGTCGACTACGTCATGGGCTCGCAGCAGGTCTACATCCAGGTGCCGAGCGCGCTGCAGGGCCGCTTCGAATTCTTCGGCGTCGGCATCGGCCGCTATCGGCTGCTGATCATCGTGATCTGCGGGCTGCTCACGGTCGGCCTGCAGCTCATTCTCTCCAGCACCCGCTTCGGCAGCCGGCTGCGCGCCTCGGTCGACGATGCGCGGGTGGCGCGCGGCCTCGGCATCAATGTCGGCGCCGTGTTCACGCTCACCTTCGCCTTCGGATCGGGGCTGGCGGGGCTGGGTGGCGCGCTCGGCGCCGAGATCCTCGGTCTCGATCCGACCTTTCCGCTCAAATACATGGTCTATTTCCTGATCGTGGTGACGGTCGGCGGCACCTCGAGCATCACCGGCCCGTTCCTCGCGTCGCTGCTGATCGGCATCTGCGACGTCGCCGGCAAGTACTACGTCCCCAAGTTCGGGGCCTTCGTCATCTACACGATCATGATCGTGGTGCTGATCCTGCGCCCGCAGGGTCTGTTCGCCCGCGCCGGCGGCAAGTAGCGGAAGATGTCGCCGATGCCGCCGCTGGTCGAACAGGTCGCCCGTCACCTCGCGGCCCGCGCGCGCTGGAGCCCGCTCGAATACGCTTTCTGGCTGGCGGCGCTGGCGAGCATCTTCCTGCTGCCCGGGCGCCACCTGATCCTGACCGAAATCGCCTGGCTCGCGCTGTTCGCGCTCTCGCTCGACCTCATCCTCGGCTATGCCGGCATCATCTCGCTCGGGCACGCCGCCTTCTTCGGCTTCGGCTCCTATATCGCAGCGCTGCTCGCCAAGCACGGCATCATCAACGAGCCGGTGCTCGCGCTTGTGGTGGCTGGCCTTTGCGCCGCAGTGCTCGGCTTTGCCACCAGCTTCCTGGTGCTGCGCGGCTCCGACCTCACGCGGTTGATGGTGACCCTCGGGGTCGCGCTGATCATGCGCGAGATCGCCAACCAGATCCCGGACATCACCGGCGGCGCCGACGGCCTGCAGGGCGTGATCATCGGACCCATCCTCGGCATCTTCCAGTTCGATATCTTCGGCCACGTCGGCTACGCCTATTGCCTCACCGTGCTGTTCGTCCTGTTCGTGCTGGCGCGCCGCATCGTCTATTCGCCGTTCGGGCTGTCGCTGCAGTCCGTGAAGGGCAATGCGCTGCGCGCCGGTTCGATCGGCATCCCGGTCAATGCGCGCCTGGTCGCGGTCTATACGCTCGCCGCGTTCTATGCCGGCGTCGCCGGCGGGCTGCTGGCGCAGACCACGGCGTTTGCCTCGCTCGACGTGTTCTCGTTCGAGCGCTCCGCCGATCTGCTGCTGGTGCTCATCATCGGCGGCACCGGCTATCTCTATGGCGGGCTGATCGGCGCCGTGATCTTCAAGCTGATGCAGGACTGGATCGCGCACCTGACCCCGCAATACTGGCAGTTCTGGATCGGCCTGGTGCTGGTGCTGATCGTGCTGGTCGGTCGTGAGCGCATCGGGCTCTGGACCGGTGGCGTGCGTGCGCTGGTCGAAAGTACCACGCGCCGCTTGATGCCGGTCGCCCGCGAGGGACGCTGAGCCATGCCCGTCGCGCTCGAAACCGTCGATCTGGAGAAGCATTTCGGCGGCATCGCCGCGGTCGCCGGCGTCTCGCTCAGGATCGAGAAGGGCGCCCGCCACGCTCTGATCGGCCCCAATGGCGCCGGCAAGACGACGGTCATCAACCTCTTGACCGGCGTGCTGCGGCCCTCCGCAGGGCGCATCCTGCTCGAAGGCGAGGACATCACCGCGCTCGAATCGTACCGGCGGGTGCGCCGCGGACTGGCGCGCACCTTCCAGATCAACCAGCTTTTCCTCGATCTCACGCCGCTCGAGACCGTCGGGCTCGCGATCTCCGAGCGCATGGGCGCGGGCGCGAACTGGTGGCGGCTGGTCGGCACCGATCCCGCCGTCGTAGAGGAAATCGTGGAAATCCTCACGCGCTTCCATCTCACCGACGTGATGTACGAGCGCACCGGCAATCTGCCTTACGGCAAGCAGCGCCTGCTCGAGATCGCGCTCGCCATCGCCTGCCGTCCGCAGGTGCTGCTGCTCGACGAGCCGGCAGCCGGCGTGCCCGAGGACGAGCGCCACGAGATCCTGGCGACGGTGGCGGCGCTGCCCGCCGACGTCA